>ULPS01060898.1_pt1 | contig 16077 bp, 14 predicted proteins | sample 1953711 | NCBI WGS metagenome assembly ULPS01 (sample SAMEA4835635, study PRJEB28245) | human gut metagenome | biome: gut microbiome; material: fecal sample | place: Denmark | collected 2008 | reverse complement strand
GCCATGGCGGGAGTGACTTCCCCCAGAAGAGAATCCGCAGCCATAATGCCCAGAGGGCCGATGATGAAGTCTGCGTCCCGGCAGGCAACCAGCACGGGATTTTCTCCGGTGGCCCCACAGTCTGCTCCGGCCTTCAGCATGGCGGCCGTGGCTGCGCTGTTTGTACCGATAGCGATGAGCTCCGTACCGGAGGGGAGCTTTTCCTTATTTTTTCTGATCTTTTCACAGAGCAGGGCGCCCATCCGGCCGCCCTGCCCGTCTATCACTATGATTTTCATACAAATCTCCATTCGGCCGCCGGATGGGCGGCATGAATCTTCTTATATTTATTGTGCCTGCATGGAAAATTCCACCACAACGGAGGCTTCGATATCCAGCTCGCCGGGCATGATGCTTACGCTTTCGTTCCCGGCAGCGGCGCTCATAGTGCTCTGTGCCAGAGCAGTGTCATTGTAGCGGGCTTCTGAATAACCGCTGGTCTCCTGGATGGAAAGAATCTCTCCGACGGCATATCCTTCCGCCTGTACCATGGCATCCGCCTTCTTGCGGGCGGCGGCAACGGCCAGAGAAAGCGCTTCCTGATAGGCATCATCGTATTGGCTGGAAAGATAGGAGATGGACTGAATGTCATTGACGCCAGCGTCCACGGACTGCGTCAGAATCTCCCCCACCTGATCCATCGGAAGATCGGAGATGGTGAGCGTCGTTACCGCTTCGTATCCGGTCAGCACCTGCATGCTGCCGCTCCAGTCATAGACCGGATTCAGATAATAGCCGGTGGTCCGGATGGAATTTTCCACAACCCCAAGCTGCTTCAGCACAGCCACGACCTGATCCGCTGTGCTGCTGTTTTCTTCCTGACAGGTCTGGGCGTCAGAGCCCTGTGTCTGGATTGAATATACGATTTCCGCGATGTCCGGCACAACGGAAACCTGCTCCGTGCTGTTGACTGTGACGCTCCCGGCGGTTTCTTCTGCCGGTGCGTTTTCTGCAACGCCTTCCTGCTGGCAGGCAGTCAGCGTCAGAAGCGCGCAGAACAGAAGTGCTGTGATCCATTTTTTCATAGACAATTCCTCCCCTGAAAGGCGGCGATCCGGCTTTGAACCGGAAGGCGGCCATTTTTCCATATAAGGCGTATGCAAAACGCCTTCCTGAAATCACTATACCAGAAATGAACGGAAGAAAACAGGTGCAGGAGGAAATTTTGCGTAGGATTAAAGAAAACTTAAGAATCCGGACCGGAAGCTGCTTCCTTCAGCCTCCAGAATGCCGGATGGTGCAGATATTCTGCGTAAAGGGAAAATACTTCAGGAATGAGCGTTGGAAGAACGATATTGTCGGGGCTACATGCCAACCTCTGTCTTGAATTTTTTTGAGAAGTAGCTGACATCATCATAGCCGATCTGTATGCAGATATCCTGCATGGAAAGCTGAGTGTTTCGCAACAGCAGCTTTGCCCTGCTGATACGCAGATCTGTAATATATGACCAGAAACTGATGCCGGTTTCCTTTCCATAGAGCCGGATGAAATAGTTTTTGCTGAGCCCTACATATTCTGCGACATTTTCCAGAGAAAGGTCAGGATCATGAAAGTTTTCCAGTGCATAGGTATTGGCTTTGATAATAATTGCTTTGTTTTTAGAATACTCTTCTTTACCGGCGATGCTTTCAAGATATTCAGACGCTGTCAGCTGGGTATATCGAAGCAGATCGGAAGCATTTTCCATATTCAGAAACTGTTCGATATCAATGTTATCTTCATCTGAATTCCGCTGCAACAGGCCAAGTTCTTCAATCTGTGCTCTGAGCTGGACAACAATATTATAACAGAAAATTTGAATCTGACGTGGTGCGAAAAGCTCATTCTGTGCCCGAAGAAAAATGTGCTGTAGGAATCTGGAGATAACATCAATGCTCAGCTCACGGATCGCAAGTGAGATGGCCCTGGCTGTACCGCTTGCGGAAAGGATTCCTCCATCAGCGGAAACCGGAGTGATAAACGGACCGGCCCAGTTCAGAGGATAATAAAAGTGATGTACCCTGTTTGCATGCATGCCAAGAAGAAGGGCGTACGGATCGACATCGGATCCCAGCCGGGGAAACAGATAGAGAGACATATCCGGTGATAAAGAAATGAACTCCATATCTTTCGGTTCCATAGCAGTTGTCAGATAAAGTATCCGGCTGCCTTCGGAGAAATAACAGGCATGAACAGGAATTTGCAGCCTGTCCAACAGATCTTCCGCTGCGGACATTGCGGAAGTCGAGGACTCATAATGCGTGGAAGAAAAGAAAATATCGGCAAGGCCATATTGGTCCTGGAAAATGGGGCTGTTATTGATCCAGTCATAATTTTCTTCCGGATTTTCGCTTGCAGTATAAAGGCGTTTTAAGTCTTTTTGCAGGATATCGTTCTCATTCAGCGTTTTTTTGGATGATTCGGCATATTGATTCAACTCTGCCGTTATTTTGGAAATGATTTTTCCAATTGCGTCACGGCTGACCGGTTTAAGCAGATATCCGTTTGCGCCGAGGTTCAGGGCCTCCTGTGCTGCTTCAAAGGAATCGCTGGCAGTCAGAAGGACGATCTTGATTTTCTGGTCTTTTTCCCGAATCTGTTTGATACAGCTTAAGCCGTCCAGGAGTGGCATTCTGATATCAATGATAAAAAGATCCGGCTTCTCTTTTTCATACAAAGAGAGTGCCTCAGCGCCGTCTGTTGCGGTACCGGCTATCTGATAGCCCAGAGACTTCCAATCCACAAGTGCGTTAAGAACCTTAAAAATTAGAGGTTCATCATCCGCAAAACAAACTTTATACATATCTAATCCCTGCTTTCAATATCTGGAATGGTAATGAGGATCCGGGTGTATTGTTCCACTTCACTTGAGATAGTAATGCCATACTGTGTGCCATATTTCAATTTGATCCTCGCATTTGTGTTTGAGATGCCAATGCTGGAGTTCCTGAGAGCGTACTCCATATCCTTTTTGATTTCTTCCATCCGTTCCGGGGGAATACCATGTCCGTTATCACAGACTTCAAACAGGATATTGCCTTCGGATGGAAAGATCCGGAGCCGGATTTCACAGCCCGATTTTCTGTTCCTGAATCCATGTTTAATGCTGTTTTCGATAATGGGTTGCAGAAGATATTTGAGAATCGTATGATTCAGGAGTTCTTCCGGACAGTCGATGGTATAAACGAACAGTTGAGGAAAACGCCGCTTATAGAAACTCAAATAATTTTTAACATGTTGGATTTCCTGGGCGATTGTGGTGGTTTCATGAGAGTGGTCAATGGTATAATGCATGATTTCACCAAGTGCAGAAAGCATATCCTCTATTTCACGGTCGCCATGCAGAACAGCTTCTCCGTGTATGGTCTGCAGAACATTGTACAGAAAATGAGGATTCACCTGGCTGACCAGCATTTCCAGTTCCATGTCTTTCCGGTGCATTTGAGCGATATAGACATCATTGATCAGAGAATTGATTTTTCCAGCCATTTCCTCAAATTTGCTGCGGATGACAGTGATCTCGCGGAAGCTGTTGTCTTCCTCGTCAAATGAGACCGGAGCAGTGCCATCATAAGAGGAAATCCGTTGGATCACACTGCCGACGGATTCCTGAAGACGGCGCATGATATATCTTAAAAGGAAGATGCTGAACAGAACGGCAATAGCCCCGATCAGGACTGCATAGAACCATATTGCCCACAGAGTATTGTTTATAACTGCGCTGGGTGTTTCGGAGATGATATACCATCCTGTGGATTCAATCTGCTTGCTTGTATACAGATTATGATTCCGGATTGTCTGCAGGGAACGGTCAGTTGCCCCACCGGAATAGAGGGAGGACCAGATTTCATATACTTCGCTTTCCGACCGGTTTAATTTGTAATCGTAAATGGCAAGGCCGTCCGCGTCCACCATAAGATAGCCTTCCGAAGGATTTCTGACGTTGCTGGAAAACAGACTGGATATTTTATCCGCGCTTATTTCACATAAGATATAGCCTTCCGTGCTTCCGGAACGGCTGACCGGATAAATGATGGAAAAAACGTTGGAATATCGTTCCTGATTTCTGGAGTAATGCTCAATGCCATGCGGCGGCGCATATTTAAGTGCAGACGGCTGCGAAAGGGCATCCTGAAACCAGTCGCTGTTAATATAGTCATAGTTCCGGCTGAGAGCGTTGGTTAAGGAAAACAGGATTTTGGAATCCATATCGATAATGACCAGATCCACGATGTAGTCATAGTAAATATGTATATTGGAAAGATTTGTTTCTATTTCATGGATGTCTGTCAGCCAGTCCGAGTCATAGGAGCTGTCGCTGGTAAGAAGGCGGTGGACGGCGGACAGATTTCCAAGGGACTGCAGAGGGACGGTAAGACTTCTAAACTGATCATTGATGCTGCGGGAAATTTCCGTAACAAATTCCTGCTTGTCTGCCAGGATACGCTGTTTCATCCAGTAGCTGTTAAAGCCTGTAATACCGAGAAGCAGTAAAAAAATGGCCGTCAGAAATACAGACGATACACTGATGCTGATTTTGGTTATGATGGAAGACTGATGTGATTTATGTATCATGGATAAGGGCCCTCCTCTCCTAAATATTATAACAGGAGACCGAAAAAAAGCAATTTCAGATGGTGGAAGAGGATATTATTCCGCAAGTTTTCCGTAGTAAATCACATTTACTTTTAGCGCATAATATTTAAAATTATATTCATAAACGTACTGAATGCGATCTCATCGGAAGCCTTTTTACAGGAGGATCGCGTACGCAATCATCATTTATGGAGGAGAGAAGTATGAAAAAAAGAACAAAATTCCTTGCATCTTTATTGATTTTCCCCATGATTTTTTCTTTGATCGGCTGCTCAGGAGGACAGACATCGGAAGAAACGGGTGAGCCTTCCGGGGCCACAGAACAGGAGGCCGGAAGCGAAATGAGTGATGCGGAAGAGCCAAGCGGAACTCTGACGTTTCTTTCCTGGCAGAATGAAACGGTTATGCAACCTATACTGGATGGATTTAACGAGCTGTATCCGGATGTAAAAGTTGATTTGATCTATGCGCCTCCAACCCAGGATTATATCGAAAAATTTCAGATTATGTATTCAACGGGGGATCTGCCGGACGTGTTTGTAACCGCGGCGGAGAATAAGTCGGATGTGCTGGATAACGACATTGCGCTGGATATTTCCTACCTGCCTGCGTTTGACAGGCTGTCGCAAAAAAATAAGGATACCTATTCAAAGGACGGAAAGATTTATGCGTTCGCTCCGGATGCCTGGATCGCAGGGATCTTTTATAACAAGCGAATCCTGGAGGAAAATGGGATCAGTGTTCCTACAAACCGGGAGGAATATCTGGCAAGCATGGAGACACTGAAGGCGAACGGCGTTCAGCCCTGGGCCTTCTGTGAGGGAAATCTGTATGATCCCATACAGGGATATGTTGCGACAGAAACAATTGAAAAGAACAGCGAATATGACGCCATGGTCAATGCGGGAGAACTGACTTATAAGGATGGCTGGGAAACGCCGGTTGAACTGTGGAAGACGGATTATCTGGACAAGGGGTATATCAATGAAGACGCGTTGGGTCTTACGGCAGATCAGACGCTGGAAATGTTCGCTTTTGAAGAGTGTGCCTATATTGTTGGCGCAACATGGAGCGTAGCTACAATTGACGAACTGAATCCAGATCTGGAATACGGAATGCTTCCGTGGTTCGGTACAGAGGATGGGAATGCCTGGATGACCGGAGCAACCGGTGTGGGCTGGTCTATTAATGCGGACGCGAAAAATATGCCTGCGGCCAAAGCGTTTGTCGAGTACCTTTCCAGCGATGAAGCGTTGTCCATCTTCCAGGAGCAGACAGGAGGACTTCTGGCTATGGAAGGCATTGACTTTGAAATTCATCCAACGATTCAGGAAGGATATTCCTATCTGCTGGATGGAAAGTTCTATCTGCCTGCGGTAGAGTGGAAATATTCGGATGCTCTGGGCAATGAGCTGCTGGTAGGAACGCAGGAAATCCTGGCAGGGAATATGGAGCCTGAGCAGTTGGTTGAAAATATGGATAATAAACGGATAGAATTGGATGCTGAACAGTAACAGGTAAAAGGAAAGAACTTGTGCAGCGGAAGCATCTTCCGCTGCACATTCATTATTACGGAATGTAGGAGGTTTTCATCGTGACCAGGAAACTGAGAAAAGAAGTCCCGTATCTACTTTTTATTTTACCGGCGTTTCTGGGATATACAACATTTACAATTATTCCATTGCTGCAAAGCTTCCGATATGCCTTTACAAACTGGGATGGATTTAATAAACCGGAATTTGTGGGATTTAAAAATTTTTTGGATCTCTTTGGAGATGCACCTATGATGAGAGCGTTGGTAAATACGCTGATATATGCGGTATCCGTTCCTGTGCTTGTCACCCTGCTGGCCATCCCGCTGGCTGTAGTGCTGAATGGGAAAATGAAGACACGTAATCTGCAGCGCGCGATTTTTTTCTTCCCCTCTGTTCCCAGTGTGCTGATCTTAGGTTATCTGTGGTCCTACATGCTCAGTCCTACAGAGAGAGGATTGATTAATTCCATTCTCGCTATCTTTCATATCGACAGAGTCCTGTGGCTTGGAAAACCGGCACTTGCAATGGCCTCGATTATTATGGTATCCGTATGGTCGCAGGTTGGCTGGCATGCCTGTATTTACCTCGCAAACCTGCAGAGTATATCTGCATCCTATATAGAAGCGGCACGTATCGACGGGGCTTCCGGATGGGATATTTTCAGGCACATCACCTTTCCTATGTTGGCTCCATCCATGACGATCAGCGTTATGTTGCTTCTCACAGGAAGCCTGAAGGTTTTTGATCTGCCGTTTTCGCTGACCAATGGAGGACCGGGATATTCAACCATGATGGTGACCCAGATCATCATTACCAGAGGAGTTACGGAAAAGCTTTATGGAAAGGCAACAGCAATGTCGGTGGTTTTCTTTGTAATTATCTGTATCTGTACATCTGTTCAGCTTCTTTTAATGAAAAAGAGGGAGGAAAAACTTGTATGAAAAGGAAAAGAAAAAATTATACAATAAAAACCTTCCTGCTGGAAGTGTTCATGCTTCTTTTGTGCGCGTTTATGGTTCTTCCTTTTTATTATCTGGTGGTCAGCGTATTTAAGACGCCCAGAGAAATGGCGCTGAATCCCCTGGGGTTTCCGGGCTCCCTTTACCTGGAGAACTTTAAAGATGCGTGGAAACAGATCCATTTCCTCCGTGCTTTTTTAAATACATCGATCATTACATTTTCAACGCTTATCATTGTCATTTTGTTCGGTTCCATGTCGGCATATGCGGTGGCACGTCGGAAAAGAAAAATCTATAAGCTGATCATGTTTTATTTCCTGCTGGGTTTTATGGTACCATTCCAGACTACCATGGTGCCTCTGTATGAACAGATGCAGAATTTTGGACTTATCAATAAAATATACGGACTGATCGTTCTGTCTACAGGGAGCTGCGGGTTTGCATTTTTCATGTATCAGGGTTTTATCAATACCGTGCCTTATGAATTAGAGGAATCTGCCATTATAGACGGGGCCGGACCGTTGCGTGTTTTCTTTCAGATCACATTTCCTCTGCTGAAGCCCATCACTGTGACAATGGCCATTTTTCATGTCATGTCCAACTGGAATGATTTTGTGACGCCTTTTCTGTTCCTGCACACAAGGGATAATACGACCCTGATGCTGGAAATGTACAGAGGAGTAGGAGAATTCACAAGCGACTGGCCGCTGATGATGACAATCATGGTTCTGATTATGGCGCCACTGGTTATCTTTTACATGATAGCTCAGAGGTATATCATAGATGGCCTTACGAGCGGCGCAGTGAAGGGCTGAATGCAGCCGAAAGAAAAATGAAAAGGAGAGAGTAACAAAATGCAGACGTATTTATTTGTACATTTCAAGGAAAGAACGACACCGGACGGAGAACAGGTATATTTCGGCCTGAGCAGGGATGGATTTGTCTGGGAAGAGGTAAATGACGGAAAGCCGATTCTGTGGTCCTATAATGGAGAAAAAGGCGTCAGGGATTTTACAATTACCAGATGCCGCAGAAACGGGAAGTTTTATATCTTTGCAACAGATCTGAGCCTGGCGTATGAGCTGAAAAGAAAATATCATAATTCCTGGGATGAAATTGCGAAAAATGGAAGCAAATATCTTTCCATGTGGGAATCAGATAATCTGGTTGACTGGAGTGAGCAGCGCATGATCAAAATGGGGGGAGATGAATTTGGATGTGTCTGGGCTCCGGACATCATTTATGACAGGAAAGCCGATGATTATGTGCTCCACTGGTCATCCGCTCATGTAAGCAATAATTACGGAGATAAGGCCATTTTTTACAGCAGAACCAAGGATTTTCAGGAATTTAGCGAACCGGAGCTTCTGTACAGAAAAGCGGACAGCGATATTATTGACTCAGCGATCTATGAAGAAGACGGCTGGTATTATCTGTTCGCAAAATGCGGAAGCAATCCGAGAAGAATTATTATGCTGAAAAGCGAAAATATCACCGGCCCTTATACGATGATGGAATCCTTCAATAAGAGCATGGAGGGCCTGGAGGAGGGCATGTATGAAGCACCTACGGCAGTTCGGCTGGAAGATGGAAGATGGTGCCTGTTCCTGGACTATTATGGAGTGCCGGGAGCTGGACAGGGTTATGTCCCATTTGTGGCGCCTGATCTGAAGAGCGGGCATTTTGTCAGGGCAGATCAGATGTTTCATTTTCCTTATGGTTTTAAGCACGGAACCATACTTACGATCAGCATGGAAGAATATGAGAGAATAAAAAACCATGACTGGTCGGATAAAGGATATCAGCAGTGAGGAAAGAGCATGAAGGAAATCTGTATATTTCAGGATGAAAAGTATAAAAAACTGGGCTGCCTCTATGGAATTTTTTTTGAAGATATTAACCATGCAGCGGATGGCGGACTTTACCCGGAACTGGTGCAGAACCGTTCTTTTGAGTATTGTGAGATCGATAGGGCGGAATATCATGCGCTGACCGCATGGGAAAAATCAGAGGAGCTTTCCTGGGAAATCAGAACGGAGCGGCCGTTGCATGTTGATAATCCCCATTATCTTTCCATAAACGGCGGCAGGGGAAGCTGGTTTCGCAACACCGGCTATAATTCAGGTGTTTATGTGGAAGATGGCAGAGAATACCGGTTTTCTCTGTTTGCCCGCTTATGGAACGGAGAAGAAAGGGTCTGCCTGAAGGTTTCTGTTGAAAATGATGAACACGCAGTCTTTGCAGAGGGAAGCGTGAGTCTTCATGGAACAGAATGGAAAAGGTATGAGGTGACCTTAAAGGCGGCAGGGACAACCACCGAAGGAAGACTGGTTCTGGCACCTCAGGAAATGCTGCGTGCGGACCTGGACATGATCTCTCTATTCCCGAAGGATACCTTTATGGGACGGGAAAATGGCATGCGGAAGGATCTTGCGCAGACACTTGCGGATATGAAACCCGGATTCGTCCGTTTCCCTGGAGGATGCCTGGTCCATGACGGCAGCCTGAATGATCATGACAGGAATTCCATGTATCGCTGGAAGCGCACTATTGGGAAAATAGAGGAACGTCCATCCTGGAAAAATAACTGGGAATATAATCAGTCTCTTGGGCTGGGTTTTTACGAATACTTCTGCTTCTGTGAGGACATCGGAGCAAAACCGGTTCCCGTACTGCCGGGGGGATTCAATCCTCATAATGGAACCAGTGTTCCACTGGAGGATATCCACGAATGGGTACAGGATGCCCTGGATTTGATTGAATTTGCGAATGGGCCGGAAGATACCGGATGGGGAAAGATCCGGGCTGATCTGGGACATCCGGAGCCATTTGGACTGGAATATATCGGCATTGGGAATGAAGAAATAGGAGAAGAATTTTTTGAAAGATATCCTTATTTCCATAATGCTATCCGAAAAAAATATCCGCAAATCAGGATCATCAATACGGCTGGTCCTTTTGCTGTGGGAGAAGGATGGGAAGAGGGCTGGCGTAGCGCCCGTGAGAACGGCTCTGATCTGATAGATGAGCATTATTACGCTTCTCCGGAATGGTTCCTTGCCAATATGCACCACTATGATGACTATGATGCGGATGGTCCCGGAGTGTTCCTGGGAGAATATGCATCATGGGGAAATACATATTATAATGCGCTTGTGGAAGCGGCATACATGACCCATCTGGAACGCTCGAAGGCGGTGGCTATGGCATGCTATGCTCCTCTCTTATGTAATGTGGATTATGTGAACTGGAAGCCTGATCTGCTGTGGTTTAACAATCATGCTGTTGTGAAGACGCCGAACTACCATGTTCAGAAGCTTTTTATGAGATACCAGGGTACCGATGCGGTAAGATTTGAAGCCAGAAATCTGGATGAGATCATCCAGTTGACAGACTGGAAAGCAATCACCGGCAGGCTTGCAGTTGAAGGAAACGGGATTACAGGGAAATTTTGGGATATCAGACTGGAAGATTATGAGACGGGAACGGCTAGAGAACTGACTTCTTTTGACATGGATATGGAACACCAGATGTGGGAACTCGGCAGCACTGACAGCGGTCATTATCGTCTGTCCTTTCGCATGCTCAGAAGCTCTGGAAGCAAAGGATTGAGGATTCTGTTCGGCAGGAAGAACGATGCCAACCAGTTTGTCTGGCAGTTTGGAAGCCTGGAAAATCTGGACTGTAATCTGAACTCTGTCTATAATGGAAGAGTGTCCTGCATTTCCAATCGGATATTCCATACGGAAGAGAAAGAATATCTGTTACAGCTTGAGGTTCGCGGCAGAGAAATCAGGACATTTGTGGATGGACAGCCCTGCAATCATGTTGTGGATCATCTGCCGGAACTGGAGGAGCTCTACATAACGGCATCTATTGACAGGAATGACGGACGGACAATTGTGAAAGTCGTTAACCTCACCGGAGATGATAAAGAGACGAAGATTACTTTATGCGGCATTCAGAAGCACCAGGTGGAAATTCAGACGTTGTCAGGTTATGGGCTTTCCGATAAGAATACCTTTGGGGATCCGGAACATATTGTGCCGCGCACAGAATGGCAGGATGTCCGGGATAATATGTTAAACTATGTATTCAAATCTCACTCTCTGACAATTTTTTCTTTTGAATAATGCTGTGGCGGAACGATACAGTCGTAACGGATCGCTCTCCCCTTCAGGGAATAGGAAGGCTTCCTGTCTGCCAGACAGGGCCCTTTCAGAGGCCGTTTGATCACGATCCGTCCGGGATGACAGGAAAGGGCTGCTTCCAGCAGCTCTTTTTCTTCTGAGCAGGGGCTTTCCAGCTGATGGAGCATCTGAAATTTTTTCCGGATGAGCCCGCTCTTTTTTCTCTCCGGGAACATGGGATCAAGGACGACGATGTCCGGCATAAAATCCAGCCGGGGAAGTTCCCTGATGCTGTCTCCCTTTTGAAAATGCATGCGGCTGATCACGGGAGCCAGTTCCGGATTTCCCATTCCCCTGTGCAGGGCGTCCTGAAGAAGGGCTGCAATGACGGGATTCCGCTCATACAGCCTTACCTGAAAGCCGGCAGCAGCGAGCAGGAAAGCATCCTCACCCAGACCTGCGGTGGCGTCAACGGCGGTCAGGGGTCCCTGCGCTCCCTTCATCCTTGCAGCCCTCACCAGAAGCTCATGATTCAGGTTATTGGGAACGAGCCGCGGCAGAAAGCGCGCGAAATCTCCCCGCAGTGTGTGGGACCCTTCTACAAGAGAGAGGCCTTCCGCGTCCAGCTGGAGATAGCAGGCGGGGAGGGAAGCTGCGGAGGATTTCCGGATTCTGTTTATTTGAAGCTCATCCGCAATGGAGGCTGCGGCTGCCTGATCGACGCCCTCTTCCACATACAGGACGATGGCTTCTGGTGATAGGTGTTGTTCAGCGTTCTGATTCATTTTTATAAATAAGGAATATGACCATTTCCCCCAAACAGGAAAACGGTCATAGTTATATCATATTTCATTGGAATTAACAATTTCTATCATTTCCCGTGGAGTTACCACGAAGGATTTTACCGGAAAGTGCCTGATGTTTCCTGTTACAAGATAGGAATTTTCAGCTTTCCGTACATTCATAACTACTTGATAGAAAATAACGTCTTTCGGGTCGGGCAGTTCTTCCTCTATTGGCTCTGCATCAATGAAAATTCCCCGCTTAATGATTCCATTCAGAAGAACATCCACAGCATCTTTTGGAAAATGGAACTTTGGTCTGCTTAATACATTCCGGTACTCGGCCAGAATCTCAACGTTAAGAAGCGGTAAAATCCGCCCTGCCAGAGATTCAGCCGTAACAATTCCCGGCAGGGACTCCCAGCGGAGCAGAGCGGAAACTAACACGTTGGTATCAATGGCTGCGTAATATTTCATCTGGCCGTACCACCTGTCGGATTTTGCCCGGTTCTTGCGGCATCGATTTCGGCATTGATTTCGTCCAGCGTCATATCAGAAACGCCGGCAGCGCTGGCGGCTTCGCTGATTTCCTGCATTGCCCGCAATGCGCGTGTTGCCTTATATTCATTTGCAGGAAGCGTCATACTGAATGGGATGCCATTTACCATAACAGAACGTTTGATAAACATTCTAATCGCGGTAGGCAGGTCAAGCCCCAGCGCATCATACAGGGCGCTGGCTTCAGCCTTAAGATCTTCATCCAGTCTGATTTGAACAAGAGAACTTGCCATAGTGTCTTCCTCCCTTCTACAAATGTATTTGTTTGCACTTCAATTATATATTATTATATGTTTAATTACAAGTATTTATCTACGAATAGATTTAAAAGATTCAAAAAGATTAGGCAAAAAAGGTGACTGCTTTTTTGATTGCGTGTATAATGAACGATTGGACAAAGAAAACGCAACCGAAGAGGTACTTCAATGAATCTGATCAACATAGAAAAAATTACCAAGTCATTTACCGATCACAGGCTGTTTGACAACGCCTCCTTTTCCCTGCAGGAGGGCGAAAAGGTCGGCGTCATCGGCATCAACGGAACCGGAAAAACCACGCTGCTGAAAATGATGGCAGGGCTGGAGGAGCCGGATGAGGGAACTGTCACAACGGCCAATCATGCGGTGATCCGCTATCTGCCCCAGCACCCGGAATTTGACCCGGCGATGTCAAGCCTGGAATGCGTGCTGGCGGGCAATGTGTCGGAGGAGAACCGGTGGACCATTGAAAGCGATGCGAAGGCGATGATGACCCGGCTCGGAATCCGGGACTTTGACCAGCCGGCCGGTCAGCTTTCCGGCGGCCAGCGCAAGCGCCTGGCGCTGATTTCCGTCCTGCTGTCTCCGGCGGATATTCTGTTGTTGGATGAGCCCACCAACCATCTGGACAATGATATGGCAGACTGGCTGGAGGATTATCTGAAAAAATGGCGGGGCGCTCTGGTCATGGTGACCCATGACCGTTATTTTCTGGACAGCGTGACCAACCGGATCGTGGAGATCGACAAAGGCTCCATCTACAGCTATCAGACGAACTATTCCGGCTTCCTGGAGTTAAAGACACAGCGCCAGGAGATGGAGGAGGCAGGCGAACGCAAGCGTCAGTCCATCCTGCGCGTGGAACTGGAATGGATCCGCAGGGGAGCCAGGGCCCGTTCCACCAAGCAGAAAGCGCACATAAAACGGTATGAGGAGCTTCGGGACCGGCAGGCTCCCGTCCAGGATTCCAGAGTGGAACTGAGCTCCATTTCAACGAGGCTTGGAAAAACCACGGTGGAGCTTTCTCATATCTGCAAAAGCTATGGGGAAAGGAAACTGATCGATGATTTTTCCTACATTTTCCTGAAAGGGGACCGGGTGGGAATCATCGGCCCCAACGGCTGCGGAAAAACCACTCTGATGAAAATCATCGCAGGGCTTCTTCCGCCGGATTCCGGTCAGGTGGTGGTCGGACAGACCGTGAAAATGGGCTATTACGCCCAGGAGATCGCTTCGGAAAAGCCGGAGAGGACGGCTGCCGGAACAGGGTGGGAGGATGCTTCCGGAGAGACGCAGAAAGATGCTTCCGGAAGGACGCAGAAGGACGCGGGGATGAAGGAGATCGATCTTTCCTATATGGACCCCAAACAGCGGGTCATCGATTATGTGAAGGATACCGCGGAGTACATTCAGACGACGGACGGAGTATTGTCGGCATCCGCCATGCTGGAGCGGTTCCTCTTTCCGCCGGACAAGCAGTACAGCCCCATCGGGAAGCTCTCCGGCGGGGAGAAAAAGCGCCTGAACCTGCTGCGCGTGCTGGCTTCTTCCCCAAATCTGCTGCTTCTCGATGAGCCCACCAATAATCTGGATATCACCACGCTGACGATTCTGGAGGACTATCTGGATCATTTTGAAGGGATTGTGGTGACCGTATCCCATGACCGTTATTTTCTGGACCGTACGATGAAACGGATTTTCGCTTTTGAGGAAAACGGAAAGCTGCGGCAGTATGAAGGCGGATATACGGACTATGCAATGCGTAAGGCCGCGGAGAAAGAAGCGCAGGAGGAAGAAAGTGAGGGAAAACGCGGATTATCCGGAAAAGCGAATGCCAAAGCCGGCGCAAAGGCGGATACAAAAGCTGACGCTTTGACGAAACAGAACGTTTCTGCGGGTTCAGACACGCCTGCCGCCGAAAAAGGCCAGCGCACCCGCGGCCCCCAGAAGCTGAAATTCACCTATAAGGAGCAGAAGGACTATGAGACGATAGAGGCCGATATGGCGAAGCTGGAGGATCAGATCGCCGCTCTGGATCAGGCCATCGAGGCCTCCGCCAGCGATTTTGTGAAGCTGAATCAGCTGATGGCGGAGAAGGCGGAGACGGAGGCCGCTCTGGAAGAGAAGATGGAACGATGGATGTATCTGGAGGAGCTGGCGGCGAAGATTGCAGGGCAGGCCGAATGCGGTGTTGGGAGGAATCCTGTTTCCAGTCAGAGTCCGGAGTGATATAATAAAAAACGGCATGGCGGCAATCCATGCTGACATATGAAATCATAATAACGGACTGCAATAAATGCGCCGGCCGGCAGAGGCAGGCGGCAGAACGAAAAGGAAAGGACAATGAAAATGGAAAAACTGGGAAGAAATGATCACTGCTGGTGCGGAAGCGGCAAAAAATACAAACAGTGCCACGAGGCATTCGATGAGAAAATTCATCATTTTGAGCTGGAAGGCCACATGGTACCCACCCATGAGATGATCAAAAACCCGCAGCAGATTGCGGGTATCCGGGAGAGCGGCAGAATCAATACGCTGGTGCTGGACTATGTGGCGGAGCATATCCGGGAGGGAATGACAACGGCGGAGATCGACCGGCTGGTGGATACGAAGACCAGAGAGCTGGGAGGTATTCCGGCGCCGCTGGGATATGAGGGCTTTCCGAAGAGCGTCTGCACCTCCATCAATAATCAGGTCTGCCATGGCATTCCCAGTGAAACGGATGTGCTCAAGGACGGCGACATCATCAATGTGGATGTTTCCACCATCTATAACGGCTATTACGGGGATTCCTCCCGTATGTTCTGCATCGGAAATGTGAAGGAGGAAAATCTCCGGCTGGTGCAGGTGGCAAAGGAATGTATGGAAAAGGGAATCGAACAGGTGAAGCCCTGGCGGTTTCTGGGAGATATGGCGGATGCGGTGAACCGCCATGCGAAAGAAAACGGCTACAGCGTGGTCATCGACATCGGCGGTCATGGAGTGGGGCTGGAATTCCATGAGGATCCCTTCGTCAGCTATGTGGCTCCGGCCGGAACGGAAATGCTGATGGTTCCCGGCATGATTTTCACCATCGAGCCCATGATCAACATGGGCACCGCGGATATTTATGTGGATGACAGCAATGGATGGACCATCTATACGGAGGACGGAAAGCCCTCCGCACAGTGGGAAACCATGGTTCTCGTCACAGAGGACGGCTGTGAGATCCTGGCACATTGAGCCGGGCCGGGCAAGCTTA
>ULPS01035627.1_pt1 | contig 16095 bp, 16 predicted proteins | sample 1953711 | NCBI WGS metagenome assembly ULPS01 (sample SAMEA4835635, study PRJEB28245) | human gut metagenome | biome: gut microbiome; material: fecal sample | place: Denmark | collected 2008 | reverse complement strand
GCGGGGGATGTGGAGGATGCGTGGGGCCGCCGTGCCGCTCGAGGGCGATGCCCTCTCGCTGTGGGGCATTCGCCCCATATCAGAAAAGGAGCAAAGCCTGCCTGGTAAGCGGGCCTTCGGCCCGTTTCCCATTCAGACTTCCCTCCTTTTCTGATGCACGGCTCATTGGGAAAACAAAAAGACAAGCCCCCCGGATTGTTGGTCTTGCCTTTTCCGTTTAAGTATTCAGATGTACAGCTTCATAGCTGAAGCGAATGAATTAAACCATGTAGGGCTTAAGAACTTCCAGAACCTCATCTGCATTGTCTTCAGCATGGATGTTCAGGTCGATCGGCTTGGAAAGATCAAGGCTGAAGATGCCCATAATGGATTTTGCGTCGATAACGTATCTTCCGGATACCAGATCGAAGTCATAATCAAACTTCGTAATATCATTTACGAAAGATTTTACCTTATCGATGGAATTTAATGAAATCTTAACGGTTTTCATTTTGTTTTACCTCCTTAATTGACTGACAGCCTGAGCGCGATACGTCCGGGCTGCCTGATACCTTCTGTTTACATATTAAAGGGAGAGGGGGTAAAAGTCAAGCATCAAACATGACAAAAAAAGCGGAGATTACTATGAAAAGTGTAGCATTACATAATCTGGGCTGTAAAGTGAATGCATACGAATTGGAGGCAATCGGACAAAAGTTACAAGAAAAAGGATACCAGATTGTACCATTCGATAATATTGCGGATATTTATATCGTAAATACGTGTACGGTGACCAATATCGCTGACAGGAAGAGCCGTCAGATGCTGCATCGGGCGAAGAAGAGGAATCCGGATGCGGTCGTGGTGGCGGTTGGCTGCTATGTACAGACGGGAAAGGAAGAGGCGCTGCTGGATGGTAGCATAGACCTTGCGGTGGGAAACAACCGGAAGAAGGAGCTTCCCGAGATTCTGGAGGAATTCCTCCGGAAGAGAAAGGAAGCAGAAAAATCTGACGGGACGGAAGAGGACGGGCTTCTTAAACGGAAGACATTAAACAACAAAAGTGTAGTAAATATGGATCGGGAGCAGGAGTATGAGGAAATGCTGTCCGGAAACGAGGAGGCAAAACTGCCGGGAGAGCATACACGCGCCTATATCAAGATTCAGGACGGCTGTAATCAGTTCTGTTCCTACTGCATTATTCCTTTTGCGCGTGGAAGAGTGCGCAGCAGAAGGCCGTTTGATGTGCTGCGTGAGGTAAGGCAGCTGGCGGCAGGAGGCTGCCGTGAGGTGGTTCTCACGGGAATTCATATCAGCTCCTATGGGATGGATTTCATTCAGAAAACGGATGGAGACTATCTTGAAAGCGGAAGCGATCTGCGGCAGACGGCACAGAAGCGGCAGTATCTTCTGAATCTGGTGCGGGAGATAGCCGGGGTTGAAGGAATTGAACGGGTCCGTCTCGGTTCTCTGGAACCGAGGATCATCACGAAGGAGTTTGCCGAAGGGCTTGCGGCGCTTCCTCAGGTCTGTCCCCATTTTCATCTTTCTTTACAGAGCGGCTGCGATGCCACGCTGAAAAGGATGAATAGGCACTATACGGCGGAGGAATACTATGAGAAGGTAAGGCTTCTGCGGGAGGTGTTTGAGAACCCGGCGATCACGACGGATGTGATTGTGGGATTTCCCGGAGAGACGGAAGAAGAATTTGAAACCACGGCAGCTTTCCTGGAAAAGGTGCATTTTTTTGAAATGCATGTGTTCAAGTATTCTGTCAGAAAGGGGACAGCAGCTGCGGTTATGAAGGACCAGGTGCCCGAACAGATAAAAAATGAACGGAGCGCCCGGCTGATTGAAATGGAGCAGAGACTGAGCAGGGAGTACCGGGCTCAGTACATAGGAAAGGAGATCACGGTGCTGACGGAGGACTGCGTGGAGCTTTCCGGAGAAAGCTGGAGGCTGGGGCATACACAGACCTATGTGAAGGCAGCGGTTCCTGCTGCGCTGGCAGGAAGAAACGAGCTGATCACGGGCCGCGCGGCGGGCTTTCTGACGGATGAGATCCTTCGGCTGGAGCCGGTCCTCTGAACCGCTGCTCCGGTTCGCTTCGCACTGGTGGAAAAACCCGTGAGCTGAGACAGGTGAATCGGGAAATAAATAGGATTTGAAATTTCTGACAAAGTAGGGTATGATAGGATAGAACTGATATCCTGAAATTGAAGGGCAGGATGGAATGGAGTAGGAAATGCAGAACCAGGATTTTGGCAGCACACAGTATTTTAAAGTGGAGAAAGAGCCGGAGAACGGAGTTAAGGTGATTCTGGCCGCGGTTTACGAAGCGCTGACGGAAAAGGGCTATAATCCGGTTGACCAGATCGTCGGTTACATCATGTCGGGCGATCCTACCTACATCACCAGCCACAAGAATGCCCGCGGCATGATCATGCGTGCGGAGCGGGACGAGATTGTGGAGGAGATGCTGAAGGAATATATTAAGAATAATCACTGGGGCTGATCTGCATTGTGCAGAAGGAACCGGCGCGGAGCGGCGGAAAGCGGCCCCGGCCGGTTCTTCCCGGAAGGGATCTTCAGATGATGAACATGCCGTCCTGCGGCGGCAGAAATGAGGTCTGGATATAATGCGCATTATGGGACTGGATTTCGGGTCAAAGACAGTTGGAGTCGCCGTCAGTGACCCTTTGCTTTTGACTGCTCAGGGAATTGAAATTATCAGGAGAAAAGAAGAGAATAAGCTGCGCCGCACGCTCGCCAGGATCGAAGAGCTGATTCTGGAATACGGAGTGGAGCAGATTGTACTCGGCCTTCCGAAAAACATGAATGATACGGAAGGAGACCGGGTACAGGCAACGAAGGAATTTGCGGAAAAGCTGGAGAGAAGAACGGCGCTTCCGGTCGTTTTCTGGGATGAGCGCCTGACCACTGTGGCGGCGGACCGGGCGATGATGGAGGCCGGGATCCGGCGTGAGCACAGGAAGGATCATGTGGACCGCATCGCAGCGGTTCTTATTTTGCAGGGTTATCTGGACTGTCGGAAAAATACTCAGACGGATGCGGATGGGATATTCCCTGAGGCAGACGAAGAAAAGAATTAACAATAAAGAAGGGACATGTACCATCAGCGGGAGAGCTGTTCCGGCTGCCGGAGTGTCCAATTGGGAAAGCAGGAATACATTTTGGAGAAGATTGCATTTTGCCCGGACGGCGGAGAGGCCGTGGAATTTTATGTACTGGAGCAGACCAGGATTGCGGGCCGGGATTATATCCTGGTGACGGAGAATCTGGATGAGGAAGAAGGAGAGGCGCTGATTCTGAAGGATGTTTCCTCCCCTGAGGATCAGGATGCTCTTTATGAGACCGTGGACGATGAGCAGGAGCTGGACGCTGTTGCTTCCGTTTTCGCGGATATGCTGGAGGATGTGGACCTGGAAAGGTAACGTGTGTTCCGGTTTTTAAGCAGGTAAAAAGCAGGTCATTCCGGTTAGGGGAATTGTCTGCTGTTTATAAAAATTTATGGCAACGGACAGGGGCTGGGCAGACCGTAAGACCGATCAGCCGTGGAAACGGCCGGATCGATTGGAGTTTATTCGAAACGTGGACCGGGATGGATAAGGAATGACGTGCGCGGGGCGGTATGGAGACGAAGGAAGGACCGCCGGCATCATCCTCCTGACCAGATGTTCCGGGTCCAGCCGCTGTCTGAGCCGTAGGAAATACGGAGGTAATTTGATTGAAGAAAACAAAACAGGTGAATAATGGCGGCTCCAGGCTGAAGATCATTCCTTTGGGAGGCCTGGAGCAGATTGGCATGAACATTACTGCCTTCGAATACGAGGACAGTATTGTTGTGGTGGACTGCGGTCTTTCCTTCCCGGATGATGACATGCTGGGTATAGATATGGTGATTCCGGACATTACCTATCTGATGGATAATGTGGAGAAGGTAAAGGGCTTTGTGATCACACACGGGCATGAGGACCATATCGGCGCTCTGCCTTATATTCTGAAGCAGCTGAACATCCCGGTCTACGCCACCAGGCTGACCATGGGAATCATCGAGAACAAGCTGAAGGAGCATAACCTGCTGAAAAGCACGAAGAGAAAGGTGATCAAATTCGGACAGTCCATTAATCTGGGACAGTTCCGGATCGAGTTCATTAAAACGAATCACAGCATTGTGGACGCGGCGGCTCTGGCGATTTATTCCCCGGCCGGGACGGTGGTTCATACGGGCGACTTCAAGGTGGATTACACGCCGGTATTCGGTGATGCCATCGATCTTCAGCGCTTCGCGGAGATCGGGAAAAAAGGCGTGCTGGCGCTCCTGTGTGAATCCACAAACGCGGAGAGACCGGGCTTTACTCCATCTGAGAGGACGCTGAGCCGGACCTTTGATACGATTTTCCATGAGCATCCCAATAAGAGGATTATCATCGCTACCTTTGCCTCCAACGTGGACAGAGTACAGCAGATCATTAATTCGGCCTACAAATATAACAGAAAAGTGGTTGTGGAAGGCCGCAGCATGGTGAATATCATTGATACGGCCATGAATCTGGGCTGTCTGAATATTCCGGAAAATACGCTGATCAATATCGAACAGCTGAAAAACTATCCGGACGAGCGTACCGTCATCATCACAACGGGAAGCCAGGGAGAGAGCATGGCGGCGCTCAGCCGTATGGCGGCGAGCGTCCACCGGAAGATTTCCATCACGCCAAACGATGTGATCATTTTCTCTTCCAACCCGATCCCGGGAAATGAGAAGGCGGTAACAAAGGTGATCAACGAGCTGCTCAGGAAGGGGGCGGAAGTGATTTTCCAGGACGCGCACGTGTCCGGACATGCCTGCCAGGAGGAAATCAAGCTGATTTACACCCTGGTTCATCCCAAATATTCGGTACCGATTCATGGAGAGTTCAAGCACCGTCAGGCGCAGCAGAGGATTGCTGTGGATCTGGGAATCCCGAAGGAAAATATTTTCATGCTCAATTCAGGAGACGTGCTGGAGCTGGACAGTGAAAAGGCGCAGGTGACGGGCCGGGTTCCCGTGGGCGCGATTCTGGTGGATGGCCTTGGCGTTGGAGATGTGGGCAATGTAGTACTCAGGGACCGTCAGCATCTGGCGGAGGACGGCATCATGATCGTGGCTCTTGCCCTGGATTCTGCCAGCGGACAGCTGGTGGGCGGACCGGATCTGGTTTCCCGCGGCTTTGTGTATGTGAAGGAATCGGATGAACTGATGGACGAGGCGCAGGAGCTGATGCGGGATGTGCTGGACCGCTGCATCGGAAAGGGCTGCACCGACTGGGGCAGGATCAAATCTGCGGTCAAGGACTCCCTTGGAGATTATATCTGGAAAAAGACCAAACGCCGTCCCATGATCCTTCCCATCATCATGGATGTGTAAGATTGAAAAATAAGCCCGATGGCTTATTTTTCAATCGGCAGTTTTGCGCCGAAGCACAAAACTGCCGTGATCGCAGAGGAGAAATCACCTGCGTGATTTCTCCTCGCGGCCTTAGCGTACCGCTTCGGCATGGAGGTAAAAATGGAAGTACAGGAAGCGCTTCAGCAGCTGGCACAGGCCATTCGGGATTCAGAAATTTACAGAGAATACCGGAAGCAGAGCGAGAGAGTGGATAATGCGGGAAACATGCGGGAGAAGATCGACGAGTATCGTATCCGTAATTTTGAACTGCAGAATTCCGCATACACGGAAGATTTACTTGACAAGATGGAAGCTTTTGAGAGAGAATATGAGAAATTCAGAGAGGATCCGCTTGTGGAGGAATTTCTGGATGCGGAACTGGCATTTTGCCGTATGATGCAGGAAATTGACGTAAAGTTGGCAGAGGCGGTGGATTTTGAGTAGCAGCAGAAGCAGAAAACACGCGAAGAAGAGACAAGAGATTGCCGGAAATGCAGTATATACCGTAGTCAAGATCGTGGTTCTGATCCTGATCGTCATGGTGATCTATCGGCTTGGAAGCATGGCCTACACCTATGGGGAGAGAATCTTCGGAGAACCTGCCATGGCAGAGGCGCCCGGTACGGATATTGTGATCACGGTGGAAGAGACGGACAGCGTGCAGGATGTGGCCGAAAAGCTGGAGCAGGCCGGGCTGATCCGCGATGCAGGGCTTTTTGTGATTCAGGAAAAGCTGGTTGGCTTTAAAAGCGGGCTGCAGCCGGGTACTTATACGCTGAATACCTCTCAGACGCCGGAGGAAATGATTGAAACCATGTCGGCATCCCAGGCTGAGGAGGAATGAGGCATGGCGCAAAAAGCGCCATGGCGGGAGGTATGGATGATTCTGGAGGAACGTCTGACGGCCTTTATCAATTCTCTGGACGCGGGAAATCCGGCTTATCTGAATGAACTGGAAAAAGAAGCGAGGGAAACCAATGTGCCGGTGATCCGCACGGAGACCCAGAGCCTGCTGAGAACGCTGATTGCGATGAAGCAGCCCTGTGAGATTCTTGAGATCGGGACGGCGATTGGTTTTTCTGCGCTTTGTATGAGCGAATACGCGCCCCGGGGCTGTCATATCACAACGATTGAAAAATACGAAAAAAGGATTCCCATCGCCAGGGAGAATTTCCGGCGCTTCGGGAAGGAAAAGCAGATTACTCTCCTGGAGGGCGACGCGGCGGAGGTCCTTTCCCATATGGAAGGCCCGCATGGCATGTCTGGCCGGTATGATTTTATTTTCATGGATGCGGCGAAGGGGCAGTATCCGGTCCTGCTGGGCCAGGTTCTTCGCCTTCTTGGTGACGGCGGACTGCTGGTATCGGACAATGTGCTTCAGGACGGGGATATTCTGGAATCCCGTTATGCTGTGACGAGAAGAAACCGGACCATTCACGCCAGAATGCGGGAGTACCTGTATGAGATCAAGCATCATCCCTGTCTGGTGACATCCATCCTTCCGGTGGGGGACGGCGTGGCAGTCAGCGTAAAGCGTGAAATAGCAGAATAAAAAGAATGGAAAGAGCGATGAGAGACGGAAAGAAAAGGCCGGAGCTTCTGATTCCGGCAGGCAGCCTGGAGGTGCTGAAAACGGCGGTGACCTTCGGGGCGGACGCGGTATATATTGGTGGAGAGGCGTTCGGCCTTCGAGCGAAGGCCAGGAACTTCTCCGCGGAGGATATGGCGGAAGGAATCCGCTTTGCGCATGAGCGGGGCGTGAAGGTGTATGTGACCGCCAACATTTTTGCGCATAACCGGGATCTGGAAGGGGCCAGGGCTTATTTTGAAGAACTCCGGGAAATCGGGCCGGATGCTCTGATCATTTCAGATCCGGGCATGTTTATGCTGGCAAAAGAGGTCTGGCCGGAGGCGGAGATCCATATTTCCACTCAGGCCAACAACACCAACTATATGACCTACCGCTTCTGGTGGGGGCTTGGAGCGAAGCGCGTGGTATCCGCCAGAGAGCTGACGCTTGCGGAGCTCGCGGAAATCCGGTCCAACATTCCGGATGAGATGGAGATTGAAAGCTTTGTGCATGGAGCCATGTGCATCTCCTATTCCGGGCGCTGCCTTCTGAGCAATTATTTTACAGGACGGGATGCCAATCAGGGAGCTTGTACCCATCCCTGCCGCTGGAAGTACGCGGTGATGGAGGAGAGCAGGCCGGGAGAATACTTTCCGGTCTATGAAAATGAACGGGGGACCTACATTTTCAACTCCGGTGATCTCTGCATGATCGGGCACATTCCGGAACTGATCGATGCCGGAATCGACAGCTTCAAGGTGGAGGGCCGCATGAAGACGGCGCTCTATGTGGCGACGGTGGCGAGAACCTACCGGAAGGCGATCGACGATTATCTTTCCGGAGAGGAGAACTACCGCGGAAACATGGACTGGTATCTGCATGAGATCGGAAAATGTACCTATCGGAAGTTCAATACCGGCTTTTACTTCGGAAGGCCCACAGAAGAATCCCAGATCTATGACAACAGCACTTACATCAGTGAGGCAGTTTATCTGGGAATCGTGGATGCGGCGGAGGAAAACGGCCTGATTTCCATTGAGCAGCGCAATAAGTTCTGTGTGGGAGATGAGATCGAAATCATGAAGCCGGACGGCCGTGATATAGCGGCCCGTGTGGAACGCATTCTGGACGAGGACGGACAGGATATGGAAAGTGCGCCCCACGCGAAGCAGAAACTGAAGGTACAGCTGTCTGAGCCGGCGGAAAAGTATGATCTGCTGCGGATGAGAAAATAGAGAGACTGAAGGAACCTGTGCAGAAGCCGGAAAAAAGGAAAAAGATTCGATATATTTTGTGTAACCTGGCAGTTGCCGCGGCGGGGCGGATATGATAAGATGTAGCAGAAAAACCGGACCGCCGCCTTCTGATGAATTGACTTGATATAAGCAGAAATCCGTGTGTATTTTTGTAGAAGTGACCAAAATTCAATTTCTTTATTTTTTTACTTGCTTTTTTGCCTGAATTGGAGTATGGTAAGTAGAGTGAAAGCGGATTTCTGAATAATGGTATCATGAACAAGGGTGTTCCAAAAGGTTTTTTGGGGCATTTTTTTTGTTTTAAGAAATGCGCGGTCATGTGATGAAAGCGGAAACAGCCGTCCTCAGGCGGCGGAATGGAGGAGATTATGAGCGAGCTTTTGAATGTCGAAGAGATCTTCGGCGAAAACGTGTTCAATCTTGGCAAGATGAGAGAACGGCTGCCGAAAAATGTTTTTAAGGAAGTCAAGAAGGTCATGGATCAGGGCGGAGAGCTGTCCCTGGCAACCGCTGATATCGTTGCGAAGGCGATGAAGGACTGGGCGGTGGAGCACGGCGCCACCCATTATACCCACTGGTTCCAGCCGCTGACCGGTATCACGGCGGAGAAGCATGATTCCTTTGTCAGCCATCCGGACGAGAACGGAAAGATGCTGATGGAGTTTTCCGGAAAAGAGCTGATCAAGGGCGAGCCTGACGCGTCCAGCTTCCCTTCAGGCGGTCTGCGCGCAACCTTCGAGGCGAGAGGCTATACTGCCTGGGATATCACATCTCCGGCATTCCTGAAGGAGGATGCGACGGGCGTGATCCTCTGCATCCCCACGGCGTTCTGCTCCTACACCGGAGAGGCGCTGGATAAGAAGACGCCGCTGCTTCGTTCCATGGAGGCGGTGAGCGAGCAGGCGCTTCGTATTGTAAGACTGTTCGGCAACACGAAGGCGACCAAGGTGACGGCCTCCGTAGGACCGGAGCAGGAGTATTTCCTGATCGACCGTCAGAAATATCTGAAGAGACCCGACCTGATTTTCTCCGGACGTACCCTGTTCGGTGCGCCGGCTCCCAAGGGACAGGAGCTGGAGGATCATTACTTCGGCGTAATCAGAGAGCGCATCGGCGCTTTCATGAAGGATCTGAACATAGAGCTGTGGAAGCTGGGCGTGACCGCGAAGACCCAGCACAACGAGGTGGCTCCCGCGCAGCATGAGCTGGCGCCCATCTATGAGACGGCAAACATCGCGGTGGATCACAACCAGATCGTGATGGAGACCATGAAGAAGGTGGCGGAGCGCCACGGACTGAGATGCCTGCTGAACGAGAAGCCCTTCGCCGGCGTGAACGGCTCCGGCAAGCACAACAACTGGTCCATCACCACGGACGACGGCATGAACCTGCTGGATCCCGGCGAAACGCCCAACGAGAACATCCAGTTCCTGCTGGTGCTCGCCTGCATCCTGAAGGCGGTTGACACCCATGCGGATCTCCTGCGCCAGAGCGCAGCGGATGTGGGAAATGACCACAGACTGGGAGCCAACGAGGCACCTCCGGCCATCATTTCCGTATTCCTTGGCGACCAGCTTGAGGATGTGGTAAAGCAGCTGATCGAGACAGGAGAGGCCCGTTCCTGCCTGCTTGGCGGAAAGCTGATGACGGGTGTTTCCACCCTGCCTGATCTGCCGAAGGATGCTACGGACCGCAACAGGACCTCACCTTTCGCCTTCACCGGAAATAAATTTGAATTCCGTATGGTTGGCTCCGCCGATTCCATCGCAAGCCCCAACACGGTGCTGAACGCCATCGTTGCGGAGGCCTTCTGTGAGGCGGCTGATGTCCTGGAAAAGGCTGACGATTTTGAAATGGCTGTTCATGATCTGATCAAGCAGTACATGACCGAGCATCACCGCATCATTTTCAACGGAAACGGATACTCCGATGAATGGGTGCAGGAGGCGGAGCGCAGAGGCCTGCCCAACATTCGTTCCATGGTGGAATCCGCCAGCGCACTGACCACGGATAAGGCTGTGAAGCTGTTTGAGAAGTTCCACATTTTCACGAAGGCGGAGCTGGAATCCAGAGAAGAGGTTCAGTATGAGACCTATGCGAAGAGCATCAACATCGAGGCTCTGACCATGATCGATATGGCTTCCAGACAGATCATTCCCGCCGTTGTGGAGTATACGCAGAAGCTGGCTAAGACCGTGCTGGATGTGAAGGCGGCCGGCGTGGAGCCTTCCGTACAGACAGAACTTCTTGCCCAGGTGAATGAGAAACTGACCGAGATGAAGGGAGCGCTTGCCAATCTGCAGAAGATCGAGACAGAGGCTTCCGCGATGGAGGATATAAAGGCACAGGCATTCTTCTACAAGGATGCGGTTATGCCCGCAATGGCGGCTCTCAGAAAGCCTGCCGATGAGCTGGAGATGCTCGTTGACAAGGAAGACTGGCCGTTCCCGACCTATGGCGATCTGATGTTTGAGGTATAAGACAGCGCCGGAACGGAAGCCGCGCTGTGAAAGGTTTCGTACCCGCGGTCCGATTTACAGGACCGCGGGCACGGAGCAGAAAAAGCGGCTGATGAAAAAAATTTCTTTTTTTTAAAAAAAGTGCTTGCCAAATCTCCTGTTATCGTATATAATTCATTCTTGCAGGCGACAAACGCCTGTGACAATCAAAAATAGAGGGCTATCGCCAAACGGTAAGGCAACGGACTCTGACTCCGTCATTTCAAGGTTCGAATCCTTGTAGCCCTGCTCCATGAACCCCGGCAGAGAGGAACTGCCGGGGTATTTTTCTGTGGAAATGGCAGAAATATGCGGGTTTTCCAGCTCTCCGGAAAGCGAGGGGAAAACTGGAGGAGAAGAGGAGGATTTTCAGATTTCCTGAATTGTGGGGGATTTTGAGGAGAATTTTTAGAGGACAGGTCAATTTATAGGTCAATTTAAGAAGCGAGAAATGGCTTATTTAGAGCATTAAGGCCTGCTGATGAAAAATCGGAGAATAGAATATGACGGTCTGTATGGGGCTGTGAAGGGCTGTAGACGGTGATGTGGTCTACAGCCCCTTGCGGTGTGGGTGAGAAAAGTGGAAAGATGGTATATTTTAAAAATCAATTTTTCCTGGATTTATATATAGAAGTTTGATAAGCATAGTAAAACGCAAAAGGATTTGATATAATCAAAGAGACCAAAAGAGTTGCGGGGGTAAACGATGAAATCCAATGATAGCTTAGGAATCGAAAAGGATACAAATACCCTTAGTGTTACGGAAATAAAAAGATTATTGAAGCCGATTGCGAAAGAGTATTGTGTAAAGCGACTGTATCTGTTTGGTCCTTTTGCAAAAGGGACAGCAACATATCAAAGTGAGGTTGACCTTCTTATTGACAAGGGAAAGCAGCTATCACTGCTGGAACTTTCCGGAATGCGTTTGGAATGCGAGGAAGTATTTCATCTGGTAACAGAGGTACGGATTTTACCGAAATACTGATTCGTATGGGAAGGTGTTGAATTCAGAGATTTAGGAGAAAACAGATGGTTACAGTGTATTTTGAACTCCCGGATGAAGAGATTATATCTACATCCAAATATTTTAATAATTCCTACACAGACGAGTGGCTGGATGATTGGGCGGAAAGAGTGATCCGCGAAATTGACAAATCAGAGCTTGTATCTGAAGGAATGGTGAAAAGCCCGGTGCTGGGGCCAATTACGATCAGAGAGATTAGTGGCGGAGCCAAGGCTCTGATTACCATGAATTCTGACAATACCGTAATCAGCAACGCAAACAGCTGCGGGGATAATTGTGCGCCGCTTTTGGCAGAGTTGAGTACGAAGAAAGATTTTTCTATTTACCTGTCCTACCCGATGAAGTTTGGAAATCTTACTTTCGATATGAAGATCGCCAGGACAGGAAAGATCTGCCACAGGGCGGCAGAATATGAGAAGGAGTACCTGCTATGGAGACAAAACATGATGTCATAGTAAATAATAAAAGAGGCGTTCAGTTTAAATTCACTGTTTACCGCAAGTTCACCATCATTCGGGGCGACAGTGCCACAGGAAAAACAACATTGTTTCAGATGGTGAGTGACGCTGCTTCTTCCAGAATGTCCGGTGTCACTGTTTCCTGCGATGTGCCGGTACGGCCACTGAATGAAAGCGGTTATCTTAGAGAGCTTCAGGAAGAGTCCGGCAGAATTTACGTGATCGATGAAGATTTTGGCCCTTTAAAGAGTATGGAATTTGCAAAGGCTGCGACGATTTCTGATAACTGTTTTCTTATCATTACGAGGGAGTCACTTTCAGCAATTCCATACAGCTATAAGGAGATCTATGGTATTAAGGCATCCGGAAAATTCCACTCCCTGGAGCGTATTTTTCCGGATTATGAGACTTTGCGTGATGCAGATGCTATCGTGACAGAGGATGAAGATTCTGGCTATGAGTATTATAAAACGTATTTTGGCAGTAAAGTGTCAAGCAGCAAAGGGAATAGTAATCTTTCAAAATATGGTTCCGATAATACTTTGCTGATAGGGGATGGCTGTGCTATCGGAGCGTATATTCAGGATCTTCTTTTAACTGGCGCAGATTTATATCTTCCGGAATCCTTTGAATATACGCTTCTGCAGAAAGACATGTTTTCCCGTGTGGCAGAAGTACAGCAAAGTATCCGGTATCCGGAGGAAATGATTGGCACCGGATATGCCAGTCCGGAGCGGTATTATACAGCTCTTTTGTCGCAAATTACGCAAAACACACCTGCAAGATATTCAAAAACAAGTCTGAATGAATGCTATGTGAAGGATTGCTGTTGTAAAGGAACCCGATATGAATTCTTCACACGGGAGAAGAAGTTGCCTGAAATTCCAGGTAAAATACAATAGGTCAATCCAAAGGTCAATTTCTTTTGCCCTCGTCCCCAAAACGGCCTAAACAGGGGAAAAACTGAGCATGAAATTACGGACTTAAGACTCCGTCATTTCAAGGTTCGAATCCTTGTAGCCCTGCTTTATGAACCCCGGCAGAGAGGAACTGCCGGGGTTTTTTCTGGGGAAATGGAGGAAGCCGCCCCTGTTTCACCGGACGATTTGCCTTTCCCGTTATCTGATGATAAAATCAAAAATAAAAAGAAAGCCGCCTGCCGGCGGCGGAAACAGAGGTAAGGATGAAATACGAAAATCTTGTTTTTGACCTGTACGGAACTCTGGTGGATATCCATACGGAAACGGATCTGGATATCATGTGGGAAAAAACGGCGCTTTATTACGGCTTCTACGGGGCGCATTATACTCCGCAGTCCTTCCGGGAGGAATATCTGGCGCTGACCGCGGCGCAGGAGGGCGCTGCCGGGCAGGATTATGAATGCTTTCCGGAGCTTCAGATCGAGAAGATCTTTGAACAGCTTTTTGAGAAAAAGGGAATCCGCGCTGAACGGGAGCGCCTGGGATGGAATGCGGCCCAGCTTTTCCGTATTCTTTCCATCGATTATATCCGGCTGTATCCGGGAGTGAAGGAGGCGCTGAAGGCGCTGCGGGAGGACGGGCACAGGCTGTGGCTGTTGAGCAACGCCCAGCGGGTATTTACCGCTTATGAGATGGAGGCGCTCGGGCTTACGGACTGCTTTGACGGCATCTACATTTCTTCGGATTATGGCTGTCGCAAGCCGGATCGGAGGTTCTTTGACGCGCTGCTTACGGAGCAGGGTGTCCGGCCGGAGGAAGCGCTGATGATCGGAAACGATCTGCAGACGGATATTGCGGGCGGAAGGAACGCGGGAATGAAAACCCTGTATATTCATTCCAATCTGAGCCCGGCTGCGGATGTGGCGGCAGAATCGGATGGAGCCGCCGGAGCGGACTACAGGGTGGAAGGCGCGGACTGGTTTGAAATTGAAAAGCGGATCCGGGAGATCTGTTTGCGGGGATGAGACATGTACCGGATATTGATTGTGGACGATGAAAAAATTGAAAGAAACGGAATCCGCCTCCTGCTGGGACGTCAGGGAAGGGAGCTGGAGATTGCGGAAGCTGTCAACGGCATGGATGCGCTGAAATGGCTGGAGGAAAACAGGGCCGACATTCTGCTGACAGATGTGAAAATGCCGCTGATGAACGGAATCGGGCTCCTGGAGCAGGTTTCCGAACGGTATCCGGACATGAAGAAGCTGATTTTTTCCGGATACGGGGAGTTTGAGTACGCCAGACAGGCCATGCGCTTCGGCGTGGAGGAATATATCCTGAAGCCCGTGGATCCGGAGGAATTCCGGAAGGCCATGGATAAGCTGTTCGACGCCCTGGACCTGGAACGGGAGGAAAAGGAACGGAAAGCGGCGGAGGGGGATTTTTTCCGAAAATATGTGCTGAACGCGGTTGTGAACGGCGCGGATATGGAAGGGCTGAAGCGGCGTACAGAGGGCTTCTCTCTGGATTTCCTGAATCAGTACAGACGGATGATGCTGCTGGAGACAGGGGGCGATTTCTTTGGAAGCGGAGATAAGGAGCTTATGGACGAGATGGTGCGGGAGGCGCAGGGAGTCCGGTTCGACTATCTGAATCTGAACCCCCAGGAGTGCGTCCTGTTTTTCACGGACGAAGCGGAGGACTGGAAGGAGCTGGCCGGCCGGCTGAATGCGGTTCTGGCGCGGCGGTGCGGGACGGAGAAAAGAAGCTATATTTCGGTTTCCTCCGGCCTGAAGGAGGGAGCGCAGATCGCGGACCGTTATCAGGAGCTGGAGCTTCTGATGGAAAATCGCTTTTACGATCTGGAGAGCCGGATCTATATGGCGGAGAATGAGGCGGAAAGTGCGGAGGATGTACGGTTGGATGACGATACGCTGATGAAGCAGATCCGCCAGGATATCCGCACAAAAGATATGCTCAGCCTGAAGGAGCATTGCAGACGTCTGTTCCTTAATTATGGGAAAAATGCAGGCTTTTCTCAGATCTATGTCAAATTCGTTTTTGCGAGCCTTCTGAAGCTTCTTTATGAAGCAATTCCGGAAAAGACGGAGCGGGAACTGGATGAGGAAATGGACAGGTTGTACCGGGCGGAGGATATGGATCAGGTGCACGGAATTATCGAAAAAAACACAGGCCTTCTGGAGCAAAAGCTGGAAAAGGAATCAGGAAGCGTTCACCGGGAGGTGGATACGATCAAAAGGTATATTTTCAGCCATTATGGGGAGGAACTCAGTATTGAGCAGCTTGCGGAGATGGTCTATCTTGCGCCCAGCTACTTGAGTTCGCTTTTCAAGAAGGAAACAGGCCAGAATCTGAGCAAGTTCATCAAAGCGTGCCGTATGGAAAAAGCCAGGGAAATGCTGGAAAATACCCATGAGAAAATTGGCGGGATCAGTGAAAAGGTCGGGTATCCCAATGTGTCTTATTTCTGCCAGAGCTTTCGGGAATATTACGGGGTAAGCCCGCAGAAATATCGTGATCAGGGAGAAGGTGTTGGGGGATATGAAAAGAATCAGACAGGGGCTTAATTCGGTAAAGCTGCGGTATAAGCTTGCCCTGTTCTATGTGGTATTCTGTTTCCTGCCTGTCATGGTCCTGTTTCTGTTCAGCTTTGTGCAGATGCGTCAGATCATAACGGACAAGGAAATACTGAACCTGCAGTCCTATCTTTACCAGTCGGTATCAACCATGGATGGAAAGCTGGATGTGTATGATAATCTGTCTGACTATATCGCGTTTGATCAGGATCTGACGGCCGTCTTTTCCAGAACCTATGAAAATGCCTATGAACAGTATGAGCAGGTAACGGAAGTGGTCGATCCGGTGCTCCAGTCGCTGAAATATTTCGGTTCTTTCCTATGTTTGTTGAGAAATCTTATAATAT
>ULPS01006227.1_pt1 | contig 16171 bp, 12 predicted proteins | sample 1953711 | NCBI WGS metagenome assembly ULPS01 (sample SAMEA4835635, study PRJEB28245) | human gut metagenome | biome: gut microbiome; material: fecal sample | place: Denmark | collected 2008 | reverse complement strand
CAGGCTGCCGGCCCTGGCAGCGAAGTCACTGTGATTCCCGCCTCCTGACACATTTTGACCAGCAGCTCTCCTGGATCGGAGATGGCGGGCGTTCCCGCATCCGTGATCAGAGCGACGTCCTTCCCCTCCTGAAGGAGGCGGACGAGCTCATGTCCCTTTTCCACCCTGTTATACTCATGATAACTGGTCATGGGTGTATGTATGTCAAAATGATTTAAAAGCCTGATGCTGTTTCTGGTATCCTCCGCCGCGATCAGATCCACATTCTGCAGGGTTTCAGCCGCTCTTGGCGTCATATCCCGCAGATTTCCAATCGGCGTGGCACATAAATAAAGCGTTCCCGCCATTTTTCCTCCCTATCGGAGCGCTCCGGGCTCCGGCCATGGTCAGTTTTCTTCCTCGGGAAGCAGTCCTCCCTCCGTATACCGGTTGGCCGCGTTCCAGAGAATCCACTCCTCATAGCCCGCGTCATAGACCGCCTGGATCTGCGCACGGATTTCCTCCGGTCCGTAGGTGATGTGCCCATCCACCCAGGTCGCCGTAAAATCCTGCAGCCAGGGCCTTACCTGTGCGCGGATCTCTTCCGCAGGCTCCATCTCTTTCGGATCGGGGAGCTCTGTCTGCGCCGCTGCAGGCGCTGTCTCATTTCCGGATACAGCATCCGATTCCGGTAAAGCCTCTTCCTCCGGGGAAATGGTTTCTGCCGGAGAAGTGATATCTTCCGGAGAAATATCTATCAGATCCGTTTTCTCTCCGGTCTGCGGGATATCGTTGCCGGATACGGCTTCCGCCTCCTCCGGCGCTTCCAGTCCCGCAAGCACTCTTCTCGAAGCGCTCATGCTGCGGTAGATCGTTTCATAGGGCTGTGCATCCGGAACAGCGAGGCCCAGATTGCCCGGACCATAATGAGAAGGATAGACCATGGGGCTTATATAGTCAAGATATTTCGACATTTCATAATAATTCTGTCCCACCAGCGAAGCATCCAGCCCGCTGTCTATGACAATTCCATACACATCGGCCGAGACGGGAATCCCCCGGCTGTGCAGACGTTCGGAAGCATATTCCACAAATTCCGTGATGACGTCTTCCCTGTCCTTCCCGTCTGCCTCCGGACCGAAATCCACATTCTTCATTCCGCCGTCAGTAGCGAAACGGATATAGTCAAACTGAATCTCGTCAAAGCCGATTGCAGCCGCCTCTTCAGCGATTTCGAGCAGATATTCCCAGACTTCCTTTTTATAGGGATTCACCCAGGCCAGCCCGGAGCTGTCCCGGAACAGATTGCCCGAACTGTCATGAAGCGCAAGATCCGTCCGGTTTTCCGCCAGAAAAGGATCCTTAAACGCGACAATGCGGGCGATCAGATAGATGTTGTGCTCCCTGCATTTCCGGATCAGTTCCGGCATGTCCGAAACCAGTTTTCTGGAAGAACCAACTTCCGAAACCATCGGCGTGTCCATCTCATAAACCACCCGGCCGTCATCGTTCTTCACATCGATGACCATGGCGTTCAGCTCCGTCCGGTCCACCAGGGCGATCAGCTCATCCATTCCGGAGGTTCCCGCCATGGCTCCGGTAACGTAGATTCCCTTCACCTTTACGCGGTCCTCCTCGGGAAGAAGTCCTTCCTCCGAAGTGTCACTCTCTGAGCCATCATCCGGGGAAGCTGCGTTTTCTGAAATACTTCCTGAAATCATATTTTCGACATCCGGAACATCGGAAATCAAATTTTCCGAAATACTGTTTTCGGAAACGCCGCTTTCTGAAATTTCGTTCTCCGATACCTCCCCTCCGTCCAGAACGCTGCCGGAGGTCTGTCTGGTCTCACTTCCGCAGGCTGTCAGATACGCGCCTGCCATTCCGATTCCCGCGGCGCAGATGGCTGCTGCCGCCAGATAAACTCTTTTTTTCATCTTCGGTTCTTTCTATGTTTTGTATCATACCTGATGCTTACACAATTTTCAATAGCGTTTGCTCAATATCCGTAAATATCTGTGATTTCGTCCGTATACACTCCGGGCTCGCGGTACACCACCAGAGGTTTTTCCACACTCAGCCTGCTCCTCCCGCCCCTTCTCGCCTCAAGGAGTACCATATTGGGCTCCCGGTCCGCAAAAGGATATACCAGCCGCATCCGTTTCGGCTCCAGCTTCATGGCGGAAAGCGTCACGATGATTTCCGCCAGACGAAAAGGGCGGTGTACCAGAAAAAAGCCGCCTCCCGGCACGAGCAGCTTTGCCGCCGCCGCGGCCACATCCGCAAAGCTGCATTTTACCTCATGCCTTGCGATTGCCATCGGCGCTTCCGGATTGGTCAGGCCGTGACCGTCCGTAATATAGGGAGGATTACAGGTCACGACATCAAAAGAAGCAGCCGGAAAAATCCCTGCCGCCTCTCTGATGTCACCCTGCACGATGTCGATTTTATCTGACAGGCCGTTTAACGTCACACTCCTTCGCGCCATATCGGCGCTGTCCGGCTGAATCTCCAGCCCGGTCAGATGGGACGCCCGGGTTTTCGCTTCCAGCAGGATGGGAATGATGCCGGTTCCCGTTCCCAGATCCAGCACCCGCTCCCCTTCTTTCACGCGGGCAAAACCGGAAAGGAGCACAGCATCCATGCCGAAACAGAAGCGTCCCGGATCCTGGATGATACGGTAATGATTCCTCTGAAGCTCGTCAATCCGTTCGCCCGGCTTCAGCATTCCGCTATCCGGACATTCTCCCTCATTTTTCTTATTCCAGTCTGGATTTTTCATCCTGTTTCTCCAGCTTCTCAAGCTCCTTCATCTCTTTGGCGCTCACATCATTCTTTTTATTTTCATCATTCTTTTTGTTCTTCCCGTGTCTCCTGCGGAAACGAAGCTGATCCGCACGGTATTCCCGGATCTCCTTTTCATCTCCCACGTTCACGATGACCTTTACCATCTGGCGCAGCACATTGACGGCAGATACCTCTCCCTTCAGGCCGTCATCCGTAGTCACGTAATCTCCCGTGTTGGGAAGCCTGCGGTTTAAATCCTCATAGGTTTCCTCCTCATGCTTCAGGCAGCACATCAGCCGGCCGCAAACACCGGAAATCTTGGTGGGATTCAGCGACAGATTCTGTTCCTTCGCCATCTTGATGGACACCGGAACGAACTCAGACAAATGGGTATGGCAGCACAGTTCCCGGCCGCAGATTCCAATTCCTCCCAGAATTTTGGTTTCATCCCGCACGCCGATCTGCCTCAGCTCGATTCTGGTCTTGAACACGCCGGCCAGGTCCTTGACCAGCTCCCGGAAATCGATTCTGCCGTCCGCCGTAAAATAGAACAGCACTTTGTTGTTATCGAAGGTATATTCCGCGTCGATCAGCTTCATTTCCAGCTTATGCTTCTTAATTTTCTCCTGACAGATGGCAAAGGCCTTCTTTTCTTTCACCTTATTCGCCGCTTCCTGCTCGTCGTCCCTCTCATTGGCGATTCGAAGCACCGGCTTCAGGGGCTGTACCACCTTTGAGTCATCCACCTCGCGGATTCCGCCCACGACGGTGCCGTATTCCACCCCCCGCGCGGTCTCCACAATCACATGATCGCCTCTCTTTATCTCAAATCCGACCGGATCAAAATAGTAGATCTTCCCCGCCGTCCGAAATCTCACTCCAATGATTCTTTTCATCTATATACCTCCAAAAGCTTCCCATCAGTCCCGGACAGGCATCTGCCTGCCCGGAAATGAGCGGGTGAAGCATAATCAGTTCTCCTGAATCGTCATGCACATCAGCTGCATGGTCAGGTCAAAATTCACATTTGCCAAAAGGCGCTGCTTCGCCTTTTCCACAGCGTCCAGAATCTTCTCCAGACCTTCATAGCTTGTCCTGTCAGCTTCCTTTCTAATATACTTGATTTCCTCCCTGAAAATCAAGTGATTGGCATCATTCGTCGCCTTAAACAGCAGAACATCCCTGTACCAGATGGAAATCAGGTCCAGATAGTCCGCCACATCCAGCTTGAACTCATTGATTTTCTTAATGGCCGCCACAATTTCCGCGGTCTCAAGCTCATGAATATATTTTAAAAGCGTCACCGCTTCTTCCTTCACCCGGTCAAAATCTTCACTGGAAGCAAGAAGCTTTGCCCTGCCGATGTTTCCTCTGGCAAAGGCCACGCACACATTCGCCTTATAATCCGGCACCTTCAGCTCTTCCATCAGGTACCGCCTCACAATATCATCCCGCACCGGCTTCATCTCCAGCTTTACACAGCGGCTCTGAATGGTGGGAAGCAGAGCCCCCGCATTCGCGGTCAGGATCAGAATGATCCCGTAAGCCGGCGGCTCCTCCAGCGTCTTCAAAAGCGCGTTCTGCGCCTGCACCGTCATCTTTTCTCCCTCATTGATGATATAAATCTTATAAGGGCCATAATAAGGCTTTATGACGATGTCGTTATTCACCTGGCTCCGGATATCCTCAACGCCGATGCTGCCCGGCTTCTCATGAACCACACGGATGATATCCGGATGGTTTCCCGACAGTGCCTGTCTGCAGGAATGGCATTCTCCGCAGGGCTCCGTTCCGCCCTTTTCACACTGCAGCGTCCGCGCAAAAATCCCGGCAATGAATTCCTTTCCGCTGTCCTTTTCTCCTGACAAAATATACGCATGAGAAATCTGCCGTGTTTCCAGCACATTTCTCATATATTCCTTAATTGCGTCCTGTCCGTAAATATCGTTGAAACCCGCCATATTCCCCACCTTTCCATTTCGTACCCCGTCAGGCATTCCCGCTGAGTTCTTTCAGAATATAAGCTTTGATCCGGCCCAGACATTCCTCCAGATCTCCGTTATAAAACCGGACTTTAATACCGGCTTCCCGGATTTTTTCCTCAGAAAAATCCTCCGCGTCTGCAAGAAACCTCCGGCACATTTCTTCATACTTCGGCTCTTCCTGTGCCCGCTCCCGGTTCAGCGCCCTCTGCAGACGCTCTCCATCGTCCAGATCGATATAAATCGGACGCACTCTGTCCGCGCCGAAATAATCCCGCACAGCCATGAAGGATACAAGTGTCCCGATCATCAGGTAATTTTTATCCTTCAGATCGATCTGTCCGTCGTCTGCCGTAAAATAGTACCATGGCCCGTACCAGGTCATATATTTCCTCTCTTCAATGACCTTCCCCTGTCTGCGGAGCTCTTCCAGCCCCGCCTCGTCCATAAAAAAGTATTCTCTTCCGTTCTGTTCTCCATCCCGCATGGGCCTGGTGGTACAGGGAACCGCGGTGAAGAGCGTTACACCCTCCACGCCTTCCTCAAGCAGTCTGCGGTATATGGTATCCTTTCCGGAAGAGCTTTTCCCTGCGATATAAAAGATTTTTCCCATCGCTTTCCATTTTCATCCGTTTTTGTCAAAACGGCTTTCCTCTGTTTTTCCTGCCGTATCTTTCACTCGTCCTGCGCATAGCTGATGGCACAGCGTACCGCTCTCTTCCAGCCCTTCAGCTTTTCCTCCCGCCTCTGCCCGGGCATATAGGGTGAAAAGGTTCGGGCCAGCGACCAGTTCCTGCGGATGTCCTCCTTATCTTTCCAGAATCCCACCGCGATTCCTGCCAGATAAGCGGCTCCCAGAGCCGTCGTTTCGATGCACTCGGGCCGCAGCACCTCTTTGTTCGTAATATCCGCCTGAAACTGCATGAGAAAATCATTGGCGCTCGCGCCGCCGTCCACACGCAGATTCTTCAGATGGATTCCGGAATCCTTCTCCATTGCCGCCAGCACATCCTGCGTCTGATAGGCGAGGGATTCCAGCGTTGCCCGGATAAAATGCTCTTTTGCGGTTCCTCTTGTGAGACCCACGATCATCCCCCTCGCATAGGGATTCCAGTAGGGCGCTCCCAGACCTGTAAAGGCAGGAACCACATAAACACCGTCCGTATCCTCCACCGCAGCCGCATATTCTTCCGACTGGGGCGCATTCTTAATCATGCGCAGCTCGTCCCGAAGCCACTGAACCGCTGCTCCGGCCACGAACACACTGCCCTCCAGCGCATAACGAATTTCACCCTCCGTACTGGCAGCAATTGTGGTCAGAAGCCCGTTTTCAGACTTTACAGGGGTCTCTCCCGTGTTCATCAGAAGGAAACAGCCTGTTCCATAGGTGTTTTTCGCCTCGCCCGCTTCAAAACAGCACTGACCGAACAGTGCAGCCTGCTGGTCGCCCGCGGCTCCGGCAATGGGAATCGTCCCGCCGATTACGGATTCCTCTGTATGCCCGTAGATACAGCTGGAAGGTTTCACCTCGGGAAGCATGCTTTTCGGGATTCCCAGCCGCTTCAGAATGTCCTCATCCCATTCCTTTTTATGAATGTCGAACAGCATGGTGCGGGACGCATTGGTATAATCCGTGACAAAGACCTTTCCCTTCGTCAGATTCCAGATCAGCCAGGTATCCACCGTACCGAAGAGCAGCTCGCCCTCCTCCGCCATCTGCCTGGCTCCCTGTACATGGTCCAGAATCCATTTGATCTTCGTCCCGGAAAAATAGGCGTCCGGTATCAGTCCCGTACGTTCCCGGATCAGCCGGTCAAATCCCTCCTCCTTCAGCCGGTCGATCTCATCCGCAGTCCTGCGGCACTGCCAGCAGATGGCATTATAGATCGGTCTTCCTGTTTTTCTGGAAAAGCAGATCGTTGTTTCCCGCTGGTTGGTTATTCCGATCGCCGCAATATCCGTGGCGTCCGCGCCGATCTTGCCCATCGCCTCCACCGCCACACTGAGCTGGGAAGACCAGATTTCCAGCGGATCATGCTCCACCCATCCGGGCTTCGGATAAATCTGGGTGAATTCCTTCTGTGCGGCAGAGCATATGTGCCCCGCTCTGTCAAACAGAATGCAGCGTGAGCTGGTCGTCCCCTGATCCAGCGCCATTACAAATTTTGCCATATTCCCCTCCTTTTCATCAGCAGCCTTATGATGCAGATAAAGGCTCCCTTTCCCCTTTATATGTCTTTTTTATCTCTTTTGCAAAGAACGGCCCAGAGGGCCGTTCTTTGCTGCGGAAGGAGACTCTCTCCTCCGTTTTTAAACCTCCACAACTCTGAGCTGATTGGTCATTCCGGAGATGCCAAGAGGCACGCCTGCGGTGATGATCACCTTGTCTCCGTGGTGGATATAGCCTGCGTTCAGCGCTGCGGTAACTGCCTCGTTGAACAGATCCTCGGTGGTATTTTCCTCATGGATCAGAAGCGGCTGTACGCCCCACTGCAGGTTAAGCTGACGCCATACCAGACGCTTCACAGCGCATCCGATGATCGGGCAGCTGGGCTTGAATCTGGAAATCAGGGCAGCCGTAAATCCGGACATGGTAACCGTAATGATCGCCTTTACCTTCAGATCCGCAGCCAGCGTGCAGGTCGCATGGGAAATCGCCGTTGTGGTGTCTCCGTCATCCGGAACCGCGCGTTTCTTCAGACGTCCCTCGAAATCAATATCCTCTTCGGTTCTCTCAGCAATTCTGGCCATGGTTCTTACAGCTTCCACCGGATAATCTCCGTTTGCGCTTTCTCCGGAAAGCATGATCGCCGTGGTTCCGTCATAGATGGCGTTTGCAATATCCGTCGCTTCCGCTCTGGTCGGACGGGGATTGTGGATCATGGATTCCAGCATCTGGGTCGCAGTAACCACCTGCTTGCCGGCTGCAACAGCCTTCTTGATCATCTGCTTCTGAAGAATCGGTACCTCCTCAAGCGGAACCTCAACGCCAAGATCACCTCTTGCTACCATGATTCCGTCGGAAACCTCGATGATCTCATCCATATTGCGAACGCCCTGCAGGCTTTCGATCTTGGAGATGATCATCATATGGGAGTTATGCTCTTCCAGAATCTTACGGATCTCGAGAACGTCCTCTTTCTTCCGCACGAAGCTGGCGGCGATGATATCAAAGCCCTTTTCAATACCGAACAGAATGTCGCTCATGTCGGATTCGCCGATATAAGGCATGGACAGATCCGCTCCCGGCACATTAACACCCTTGTGATTGGAAACCGGGCCGCCATTTACAACGCGGCAGATGATATCGGTATCCGTAACCTCTTCTACGATCATCTCGATCAGACCATCGTCAATCAGAATTCTGGAGCCGGCGCTTACATCATTTACCAGGTTCTTATAGGAAATGGCAGCGATTTCATTGGTTCCCATGATTTCCTTCGTGGTCAGGGTAAATTTCTGGTCCGCCACCAGCTCCGTCTTTCCGCCTTCAAAATCTCTCAGTCTGATTTCCGGTCCCTTGGTATCGAGAAGGATGGCCACCGGCATGTTCAGCTCCTTGCTGACCTTCCGGATTGTGTCGAACTTCGCACCCTGCTCCGCATGATCTCCGTGGGAAAAGTTGCACCGGGCAACGTTCATTCCGGCAAGGATGATTTCCCTTACCTTTTCTTCGCTCTGAGATGCGGGTCCAATCGTGCAGATCATTTTTGTTTTTCTCATTTTCAGTTCCTCCGTCCTTTTATGATTTCAATTGTGAGTTCCCGGGCAGAAACTCCGCCGCCGCCCGGACTTTCCACACCCTGTACGTTCAGTCCCTGCCGAACGTACTTATTTATTAACTTAATGATCTCCTCAGTGATAACTTCTCCCGGGATGATCAGCGGGATTCCCGGCGGATAGAGGTTCACATAAGTTGCTGAAATTTTTCCTGCCGCCTCCGATAGATCTACCGCGGCTTTCGGCGCTTCCAGCGCCTCATGAAGCGGAAGAATGGCGGCCGTCCGCGGCCAGCTCTTCAGAGGGCCTTCCCGCGGCATCTCCTTTCCCGCCAGACCCTTATCAATTTCCTCCAGCGCCTCTGCCAGCCGGCGGAAGCCTTCCCCGGTGTCCCAGGGCGTAAGGATTGCGGTCACGCAGGTATCGCATACCATCTCCATTTGAAGATGATAACGGTTCAAAAGCTCTTTGTAAAGTAAATTTCCGGTAATTTTTTCATTTTGTGCCGCTATCAGAAGTTTTCCCCGGTCAAACGCTTTCATACACCCCTGTTTTGGAAGCTCCGCGCTCAAAATCCGGAGGTTTCGAAGGCCTGACAGCCTGTTATATAACCGGTCCAGCCTTTTCTCAAAATCCGAAAACAGCTCTCTGCCCTGTTCCTGAAGAAGCCGCACGCAGAAGTCCATGCCTGCCATCAGCAGATAAGAGGGGCTGCTCGTCTGATACATCCTCTCATACCGCCTGACGGTCTCAGCGGATACCCGGTTTCCATTTCGATGAAGAAGTGCTGTCTGCGTCAGGGACGGAAGCGTTTTATGCAGGCTCTGCACCACCAGGTCGGCACCGAGCCGGACCGGGCTTTCCGGCTGTCCCGGCGCGAACCCGAAGTGGGCGCCATGCGCGCTGTCCACAATCAAAACCGCCCCGGCCCGGTGCGCAGTCTCTGCAATGGCCTCCACATCCGCCACCACTCCATCATAGGTGGGAGAGGTGATCACAACCGCCCGGATATCCGGATCTCTGGTCAGAGCCTCTTCTACCTGCTGCGGCGCTATGGCATCCGCCACACCGCCCTCCAGCAGCCCGGGATACAGAAAAACCGGATCCAGCTCCCGCAGACAGACCGCGTGATAGACTGACCTGTGGCAGTTTCTCGCCACCAGTACCCTGCTCCCTTTCGGGACAGCGGCAGACACAGCCGTCAGAATCCCGGCCGTAGAGCCGTTCACCAGAAAGAAGGTCTCATCCGCGCCGAACACCTCCGAAGCGCGCCTTTCGGCAGACATGAGAATCCCTTCCGGCTGATGCAGATCATCGAAGCCGTCGATCTCCGTAATATCCACTCCCGCTGCAGCACACAGCGCGGCTCCGGCCTCCGGAGGCATATTCCTTTTATGTCCGGGCATATGGAACGGATAGTAATCAGAATCCCTGTAGAACTCCAGCCGTCCTATCAGGCCGCTGTCCATCTCCTTCTGAGGTTCTGTTTTCTTCGCGCCTCCCATATCGTCCATGTCATTCATATGCTTCAGTACCTTTCGTTCTCTTTTCTTTTTTCCCGGAACAGCGTCTCCCTTTTCTCAGCCGGAGCGTTTCCAGCAGAGAACAATATTTGTCCGCCGCCGTCACAATCCAGGCCTCCCGGCACATCGGCGGCACAACCGTGAGAGGCCACATGTGCTTCCGAATAATTTCCTGTTCACAGGAAGTCAGCCTGTATTCCTTTCCCGCATTCCGAAGCGCTGTCTGAGGATGACTGAAGCCATGCAGATTCCTGATTCCCTTCGCGTGCCTGTGCGTGTGCCAGTCGTACAGAAAATAGTCGTGAAGGAGTGCTCCTCTCACAAGATCCCGTTCCCTGACACGGATTCCCAGTCTCTTCAGCCCGTCCACGATTTCCAGACTGCAGCCTGCCACACAGATGGAATGCTCATAAACGGATACGCTGCCATGCTGAATATTTTTTCGTGTGCTGCGAAATCGGGAGGATCTCAGAATATCTCCTCCATAGCCCGCAATCCGTTTTACCAGCCGTCTATTTATTTCTTCCGGCATTATGTTTGCTCCTTTCTCAGTCATAGCAGACAACCGGGAATCCCTTCTCCACATATCCATAAATTGTCTCGGCGGCCTCCTCCGGCAGATTAATGCATCCATGTGATCCGTTTGTCTGATAGACATCCCCACCGAATTCCTTTCTCCAGGATGCGTCATGCATTCCGATATTCCCGTTAAAAGGCATCCAGTACTTCACCGGCGTTGTATAATTTTCCCCTGTCAGTGTTGCGTTTCTCTCCTTATAGGTCAGTCCGAACACGCCGGGCGGCGTTGCGTATCCCCTCGACACATTTCCGGACACCAGATCGCTTTCCAGAATCTTCTTTCCGTCTATGTACAGATAAAGATGCTGTCTGCCCAGATCAATTTCCACATAGGAGCTGCCGATATCCTCTCCGGCCGGTCCTTCCGCATAACCCCTGGAAAAATACAGCGGTTCCTTTTCCACCCTTTCTCCATTCTTTATGCCTGACAGCAGCGCCTCTGTTTCTCCCGCCCGGTCCGTCCACCAGCCATAGGAGCCCTTCAGCCTGTGCACCGTTCCGTCCGTTGCCGTAAAATCTCTCTCTCTTCCAAACGTATCATGCTTCTTTGCCAGTCCGTTTACATATTCCCGAACCGCTTCTTCATCCAGATTTACCTCATCTCCTTCGATGGTGAGCCAGGTACTGATCAACCTGCCGTCGATCACCTCCTCTTCTCCATTCCAGCGATAGATAATTTCCGTGCCCGCATACCGGTTTGCCTTTTCAAGCGCCCGATTCAGCCCCGGATCATCCGATTTTACCTCCGCATCAGAATAAAAGCCGCCTTCCCGCAGATCGAGACTTTCCACCAGCTCTTTCAATGCCTCTTCCACAGCTGCCTTTACCTTTTCAAAATCGAGTACGGTTCCCGGATCCTCAGGAATAATGGAATATCCTGCCGGATACTCGTACTCACTGATTTCAGCGTCCCTGGGTCTGCGGATATTTTCCGGAGCAAAAAAAGGAGATTCTCTCAGCCGTTTGTCCAGAGCATCATCCTCATAGGTCACCGCCCTGGGCAGCTCACATGCGAAAGAAGAAAAAAACATCTCCGGCCACGCCCATCCGCTCATGTCTGCGCTGAATCGATCCAGCGTATCATCAAACACATAGCTCATTCCAAGCTCTGCCGGCGTCAGTGCATCGCTCATCTCGTCTCTTCCTGTAATCGCAAGCTCGTAGTAAATTTCCGGATTCAGAAGCTCCTCACGTACCTGCTCCCTGGAGCGAAAGCTCACGTCTGTTCCATTAATACTCGTTCTCCAGAAATAATGGCCTGCAAAAAAGAAAGAGCCCGCAAGATAGATCAGAGCCAGCGCTCCTGCCGCGATGACCGCGGCAGGAATCACTCTGCGCAAAAGCCCCCCTCTTTTTTCCTGCTGCTCTCTTATTTCATTTCTGTTCATTCAGCCTTCCTTTGTAACATTTTCTTTTCTCTTATTGTATCACTTCCCGTGCAAAAGAGAAACCTGAGAATGCTACAAACCTGCCGGAAAAACTGACCAGTTATTCAAACTGAGCCAGATACATCTGTCTGTACAGCCCCTCCTGATTCAGGAGCTCCTCATGGGTTCCCTGCTGAATCACATCCCCGTCGTTAACCACCAGAATATGATCCGCGTTCCGGATTGTAGAAAGCCTGTGGGCAATGATAAAACATGTCTTTCCTTCCATCAGCTTCCGCATCGCTTCCTGGATCTTCATTTCCGTTCTGGTATCCACATCCGAAGTCGCCTCATCCAGAATCAGCATTCTCGCAGGAAGCAGCATGGCTCTCGCAATCGTAAGGAGCTGCTTCTGACCCTTGGAAATATTGGTTCCCTCATCTGAAAGCACCGTCCGATAACCCTCCGGCAGTCTTCTGATGAATCCGTCAATGCCGGCCTCCTTTGCCGCCGCCCGTATCTGCTCCTCCTGTTTTTCAATATCCCCTTCCAGGCTGCCGTATGCCAGATTTTCATAAATCGTGCCTGTAAACAGCCAGGTATCCTGCAGCACCATCGCATAGGAATGACGCAGGCTGTCCCTCTTAAGCACCCTGATTTCAGTTCCGTCCACTGCGATAAACCCATCGTCCACATCATAAAAACGCATGAGCAGATTAATCAGCGTCGTTTTTCCGGCTCCGGTTGGTCCCACAATCGCTATCATTTTACCGGGTTTTACGTGGAAACTCAAGTCATGGATCACAGTTTTAGCAGGATTATAGCCAAATTTCACGTGACTTAGCTCCACGTCTCCTTCCGCCGCTGTCAATTCCTTCGCGTCCGGTGCATCAGCAGCCTCTTCCATCTCGTCCAGCAGCCGGAATACCCTCTCCGCGGCAGCCATGGAGGACTGCAGGTCGCTGATGATATTCGCGGCCTCGTTGATCGGTCCGGAAAATTTTCTGGAATACAGCACAAAAGACGAAATATTTCCCATGCTCATTCTTCCGAACAGATACAGAATGGCGCCAAATACGCTGATCAGAGAAAGAGAAAGGTTGTTGATGAAATTTACCATCGGCCCCACGATACTGCCATAATATTCTGCCCTGTAATATGCTGTCATGGCTTTTGCATTCTTTTCCTCAAAGCGGCGGATCGTATTCTCCTCCTGACAATATGCCTTCAGCGTCCTCTGCCCTGAAACCATTTCTTCTGCAAATCCGTTCAATTCTCCCAGTGTGGCTGATCTGGCACGAAACAGCGGCCGGGTTTTACCCGTCAGATATCTCGTGATACACATGGATAGCGGCATGGTAAAAGCAAAAATAAGAACAAGTGCCGGAGAGATTATCAGCATCATGAGAAAAGCCCCGCTCACCGTAATCACAGTCGTCAGAAGCTGCACCACATCATCGGACAGAGACAGATTCACCGTATCGATATCATAGGAAATCCGGCTGATGATATCCCCTCCCTGATGCACGTCAAAATACCCAACCGGAAGGGCAAGCAGCTTTTCAAAAACATCCTTCCGCATCTGATATACCACCTTCCGGCTGATGGTGATCATCAGAACCTGCAGCAGATAGGAAAATATGGAGGATACCACATAAAAGCCCGCCATCCAGGCCGCATAATAAAACACTCTTGAAAAAATAACCTTTCCAGGTCCCGGTTCTATGGCATCCACTGCATAACCTGACAGCAGAGGCCCGATCAGCGAAAACAGATTGCTGCCTACTGTAAGAGCCATCGCTCCGACAAGATACCATTTATAACGCATCAGATAGCCGCCGAGCCTCAGCAGTGTCCCCTTTTTTCCGGCTGTTTTATGTTCTCCGCCTTTTCGTCCTTCCGTCTTCATCATTACCTCCACACAGAAGCCTCATCGCTGAAGCGCATTTACCTTAAAATGCACGCCAAATCTCCGGCTCATCGCCGCAATCAGCCTGTTCTTTTCTTCAGCCTCCAATATCCCCCGTCTGTGACCTGCTGATCTCCCGGTATACGGCGCAGCCCCTCAGCAGCTCCTCATGGGTTCCATAACCGATCATTTCCCCGTCCTCCAGCACAAGAATATGATCCGCATGCATGACGGAACTGATTCGCTGAGCAATCAGAATGGTTGTCGTATCGCTGAAATTTTCCTTCAGCTGTCTGCGCAGCATGGCATCCGTCCGATAATCCAGAGCGCTGGAAGAATCGTCCAGAATCAGGATTTCCGGCCGGGCAGCCAGCGCCCTTGCAATCAGTACCCTCTGCTTCTGTCCGCCGCTCAGATTCGCCCCACGGATATCCAGCATAGCTCCCTCGCTCTCCTCCTTCTCCCTGGTAAACTCATCCGCCTGCGCATAGCGCAGCGCCTGAATGATTTCCTCTTTTCCGATCTGTCTACCCATTCGGACATTTTCATAAATAGTATCTTCAAAAATAGTATCATTCTGGAACACCACGCCAAATCTGCTTCTCAGATCCTTCTTTTCGAAGCTTCTCACGTCCCGCCCTCCGATCAGCACTCTTCCTTCGTCCACATCCATGAGACGCATCAGAAGCGATGCCAGCGTCGTTTTTCCGGAACCTGTGGAACCGATAATTCCCAGCATTTCACCTTTCTTAACGATAAAGGAAATATCCCTCAGATTCGGCTCATTTTTATTATAGGAAAAGGTAACATGATCAAACACAATCTCTGCATCCTCTGTATCCGCCTCCTGCCCTGTCTTATCACCCAGGAGCGCCAGATCGTCCTCGCAGGACAGCACCTGATCAATTCTGGCCGCGGACGCCACTGCCTTGTTGATGATGACAAACATTCTGGATATGGACATCATGGCATTCAGAATAATGGTAAAATAGGTCATAAACGCCAGAATTTTTCCCACCTCTGAGGTTCCTGCATTTACACGGAAAGCGCCAACAATAATGACTCCCACCAGCCCAAGATTCAGGAGCATGTTCATTGCCGGATTCAGAACTGCCATCGTTCTTTCCGCATTTCGCTCACAGGTCACCACCATTCGATTGATCCGGTCAAATTTCTCCTTTTCATAATCCATCTTGGACAAGGCCTTAATCACCCGGATTCCGGCAATGTCCTCCCGTACCAGACAGACAAAGCTGTCCACACTGCTCTGAAGCTTCCGATACAGAGGCATACCCTTTCTGGATACAGCCACCATTACAACCGCGAGCACTGGCATTACAAGAAGCAGCACAGATGAGAGAACCGGATCCAGAGACATGGTAAACATCACACCGCCCACCAGAAGAATTGGCGCTCTCACTCCCAGCCTCTGAACTCTTCCAATCATCTGATTCACATTATAAGTATCCGTTGTAAGCCTGGAAATCAGAGATGGCTTTGTAAAAGCGTCTGTCTGCCTTGCCGAAAGATACATGGTTTTTGCAAACAGGTCATGCCTGATAATCTGCGTCGCATCGCTCGCTACCCTGGAGGCCATCCTGTTTGCGATGATGTTAAAAGACACCGCCAGTATGGAGCAGATCAGCATCACGCCTCCCCAGACAAAAATAAGCCCCATACTTCCAACCGGAATTACAGAATCGATCACATAAGCCAGTATCCATGGAATGAACAGATCCATGATTGCTCCCAGAAATTTTATCAGAAATCCAACCGCCATCCGTCTATAATAGGGACGAAGATAAAAGGTGATTATTCTCTTCATGATAATCCTTTCATTTGCAATAATTTCATCAGCAATAATTACCCGTAATCAAATTATATAACACTTCTGCAATTTTGGGCATAAAAAAATCACATCCGGCCCATCTTTTTATGGCCTGATGTGATCATTTTCAGTGAAGCATGGGGGATTCGAACCCCCGACAACCTGATTAAAAGTCAGGTGCTCTACCGGCTGAGCTAATGCTCCAGATATTAACCATGTTTTCCGTATATTCTGTACAGACATAAAAAAATGCCCAGAACCGGAATCGAACCAGTGACACGAGGATTTTCAGTCCTCTGCTCTACCAACTGAGCTATCTGGGCATTTAAGTAGCGGGGACAGGATTTGAACCTGTGACCTTCGGGTTATGAGCCCGACGAGCTTCCAGACTGCTCCACCCCGCGTCATCATATATAGTGTAACACCAAACAGGTATCACACGCAACTATTATTTTGAAAAATGGATGGAGGTGGATTCGAACCACCGAAGCAATTTG
>ULPS01060259.1_pt1 | contig 16222 bp, 17 predicted proteins | sample 1953711 | NCBI WGS metagenome assembly ULPS01 (sample SAMEA4835635, study PRJEB28245) | human gut metagenome | biome: gut microbiome; material: fecal sample | place: Denmark | collected 2008 | reverse complement strand
CCTGGATAAATCCCCTTACCAGATGTCGGGCGGAGAGCGGCAGCGGATCGCCGCGGCGCGCGCCCTGATCCTCAATCCTTCGGTCATACTCGCTGATGAGCCGACGGGTGCGCTGGACTCGAAGAATGCCAGGGCGCTTCTTGAGGAACTGAAAAAACTGAACGATGAGCAGAAGAGAACGATACTCATGGTCACGCATAATCCGGATGCAGCGAGCTTCTGCTCCAGGATCCTGATCCTTAAAGACGGTGTGATCTTTCATGAACTCAGGAGAAAGCAGGATACAGAGACGAGGCAGGAATTTTATGAGCGCATCACAGATGTCATGGCGCAGCTGGGAGGAGGCGGAGCAAATGTTCTTTGAGCTTGTCAGAAAAAACGGCAGAAAGACATGGCAGGAAAACGGGATCTTCTTTGTGTCCCTTATCGTCTCCATCATTGCGTTTTATATCTTCCTCTCCTTAGAGAATCAGGATGTCATCGTGTTTCTTAAGACTATGGAAAGCGATGCCGTGCAGAAGCTGCTCGCAATGCTTCCGGTGTTCTACGGAGTATCCCTGCTTTTTCTGTTTTTCCTTGTATATTTTTCCGGACTGTATCAGCTCCAGCGAAGAAAATATGAATTCGGCGTCCTGCTGATGCTCGGGATGAAGCGGCGCAGACTCTTCCTTCTCCTTCTTGCGGAGGATATCTGGAACAGCCTTGCCTCGCTGCTGATCGGGATCCCGATCGCTGTTTTTCTCTCTGAGATGATCAGTATGATCACTTCCAAGGTTGTTGGACTCGGTATTATCGGACATCACTTTACATTTTCGCCGGGAGCTGTTCTTCTGACTGCTGCCGGATTCGCCGGCATCAAGCTTGCCGCCTTCGCCCTGCTGAGCGGAAAGATGGTGCGCAGGGAGATTCTGTACTATTTTCAGGATGAGGAGGGAGAAAATGAGAGGGCTTCCGGCAGGATCCGAAACGGCATTTTTCTCATGGGCGGACTGCTCTGTCTGGGAGCGGCCTATGCCGCTGCCATCTCCGGTACTTCCTGGTCTTCGATCAATGCGATGTGCCTCACTGTGGCGATCGGTATTGTCGGCATGTTCCTCGCCTTTTATGGTCTGGGGCCCTTTCTGGAGAGAGTCTGGAAAGGAAGACAGAAAGGGCTTGGCATTTTTACAGCGCGTCAGCTCACAGAACAGGTCTCTCTTCACTGGAAGCCTCTTGTGATCTCATCGCTTCTGTTTCTCGCAGCGTTCTGCTTTCTGGGATATGGGATCTCCGCTGCAGATACGCTGTCGGACCAGTCAACGGTTCACAGTGCGGATTTTACCTTTTATGGGGATAAGGGGGACGTAGAAAGAGCTCTGAAGGAAACAGGCGCTGATGCGTATCTGGAAGAACCATATGAGATGCGCTGCGCTCTTCTCTATACGGATGCGATCCCTTTCGACGATACAGAGGAAGACATCAAGGCATATGTCCACGACATCGATTTCGGAGCGCTGATCGACGCGGCTTCCGGGCTGGAAGATCAGGATGAGAGGCTGTATCTGGAGTCCAACCTTACGTATTATGAAGAGCCCTATCTGATCGCACTGTCCGGATATAACAATGTGCTGAAAGCAGAGGGAAAGGAGCCGCTCCACCTGGATGCCGATGAGATCGCTCTGTATAATAATCCGCAGAGCATTGTAACTGTCGGCATCTCGGGACTGGAAAAGATCCTCGCTGAAGATCCCGTGGTGAAGATTGATGGAGCCGACTATAGGGTATATGGCACTGTATGCACGGAGCCTCTGGTGGCGGACCGGATCATTTCGCTGAGCCATTCCCTCATTGTGCCGGATGAACTCTACGAGAAACTCAAAAGTCCCAGCGAGAGTTCCTACTGGAATGTCATGCTGCGAAAGGATTACGTGGAAGAACACGGCATGATGCAGGCAGTGTATACAGTAAATGAGCTGCTTCAGGATTCCAATCTGGAATATGAGAGCTATCTTCAGAGCATGGGGCGGCAGCTTTTCTACCGTGTGGCGTCGTCCTATCTGACTCTTTATCTGGCGGTGATCTTTTTCGTGATCGCCAATACAGTACTCTCCGTCCAGTTTCTCATGCACCAGAGAAGGACCGGAGAGAGAGTCCGGATCCTCACATTTCTCGGAGCCGGGTATGATATGCTCTGTACTTCTGCGGAACAGCAGGTACGGTGGTATTTCCTTCTGCCGCTCGCGGCCGCTGTCATAAACAGTATCTTCGGGCTGCCTTCTCTTATCGTCGGAATGACAGGCAGCCGGATCGGAAGCGTAGACCTTACGTTTCTGATCTCCGGCCTTGTTGTCATCGCTTCTGTCGCTGTGATAGAATATGTGTACATGAAAGCAGTCGTACATTTAAACAGCAGGCTCCTTCTGTCGCTGGTCAGGCGGACGGAGGAGCGTCAGGAGAGCTTATGAAAAAGATCGTGATCGCGGAAGACGAACCATTTATGAGAGAAGAGCTGGCGCGGATCCTTGAGAGACAGGGATATGAAGCGTATACTCTTCAGACATTTGACCATACAGCGGACGAGATCATCCGGCAGGAGCCGGATCTCGTCCTTCTTGACGTGAATCTTCCCGGCAGGAGCGGATTTGATATCTGCGGAGAACTGAAAAAGAGAGGAGTAGGTCCTGTGCTCATCCTTACTTCAAGAGACACACTGAAAGACGAAGTCCATGCGCTGGGGATTGGCGCAGATGAATTTCTCACAAAGCCATGCCGGAGTGAGCGACTTCTGGCGAGAATCGAGAACCTGCTGAGGCGGTATGAAGTCAACCGGAATGTTCTTGATGGAGGAAGTTTCCGCTATGACAGGAACACACATACTCTTTTCCTGCAGGGACGGTCCGTCCTTCTGGCAGAGAATCAGGGGACCATCCTTGGTGAGCTGATGGCTCATACGGATGAGACTGTGGCAAAGGAGGCTCTGTGCGCCGCGCTTTGGGGAACCTCTGAGTATATCGATGAAAATGCGCTTCAGGTAAATATGACCCGTCTGAAGAAGACTCTTACCGGACTTGGGCTTGCCGGTCATATTGAGACAGTAAGAGGAAAAGGATATCGTTTTATAAAAGGGGGAGGGAAGTACAATGAATGAACCGGGAAAGGAAAAACGGATCTTTGAGATCCTTCTGGAATACAGAGTCTGGTTTTTCACTCTTCTGCTGACTGACGGCCTCTGCGCACTCTTTCTCTGGCTGGCCGACATCCGGCTCTTCCGCCTGCTGTCCGGGCTTTTGCTTTTCTCATCAGCCGCAGTATGTATCTGCACTGTTTTTCTGCTCTACAGAAGAGAGAAAAGGCGTGAGAGGCTGTACACTGATTTCCTGGACAGTCCGGATCCGTTTCATACAGAGCAGGCGGCAGAGGCAGTGAACGGCCGGGAACAGAGGCAGATCAGAAAGACTTCAAAGCTGCTTGAAGCCGAAGCGGTAAAACTTTCAGAAGAAAGAATGGAGCGGAGAGGATATGAGGAATATATAGAGTCCTGGGCTCACGAGATCAAGACGCCGCTGTCTCTGATTACTCTGATGCTGGACAGCCGAAGTGATGAAATGTCGGAAGGAGTCCGCACAAGGCTGAACTGTTCGCAGATTCAGATTCAGCGGTATGTGGAACAGATCCTTTATTATTCCAGACTGAAAGCAGATCACAAAGATTATGTGATGGAGCACCTTTCCCTGGCGGAATGCTGCTCTGAAGCGTTGGAAGAGCACCGTTTTTTTCTGCAGGCATATGGATTTCAGGTGACAGAGACATATGACGACAGCTGCGTTTTTACGGACAGAAGAGGGCTGCTCTTTCTGCTCGGACAGGTGATCTCCAATGCAGTGAAATACAGAAAAACAGACGGGACAGAATCCAGGCTTCAGATCACCGCAGAGCATGCAGAAGACGGCAGGTCCGTCCTGCTGTCTGTGACAGACAATGGGATCGGCGTGATGAAACAGGATCTTCCTTTTATTTTTGACAAAGGATTCTGTTCAGAGACAGGAGAGAGCGGACGAAAATCCACCGGCATGGGGCTGTATCTGGTCCGTAAGATGGCGGACGATCTGGAGATCGAGGTCTCGGCAGAATCTGAATACGGAGCAGGTTTTACGATCCGCTTCCGCTTCTGTGAGACCAGGGAAGACTGATCCTGGCGCAGTCACAGCTCCGTGAAACAACAAAAATATAAAAAAGAAGCAGGAATGCATCAAAACTGCTTTACAGAGTATCTAACAGATAAGACTACTTTGAAAGGGGCACGTTATGAGAGAAAAGAAAACTCTTGCCTGGGCGTCTGTCAGCCATTTCTTTATTGACTTTCTGTGCGCCTGGCTGATCACACATCAGCTCATTGAAAACGGATCCTGGTTTTTTCTGCTTTTCTTGTACAATTTTCTTGCCTTCGCCGCGCAGCTCCCGCTGGGGATACTGCTGGACGCCCTTTGTGCACAGAGAATGGCTGGCAGGGCAGGAGCAATGGGCCGCCTGCTGCAGGACAATGCCAGACTTATTACAGCGGGGACAGGATGTCTTTTCTGCGGTGCGGCGCTGCTGCCGGGGATTGGGCATTTGCCTCTCGTCCTTCTGTGCGGCGCCGGAAACGCCATGTTCCATGTGGGAACCGGCTCAGATCTTCTGGAGAAAAGTGAGGGAAAGGCATGGCCGTCCGGGCTTTTCGTCTCCACCGGAGCTGTCGGGATCTTTGCCGGAGCCCTCGTTCCTCTGTCTGAGGGCGGGAGAATCTTGGCGGGATGTATTCTTATCCTCCTGTGTGCCCTTCTCTTTCTTGTGTGCAGAAGATGTCACGGCACGGGTATGCACGGGAATTCTGCAGAGCATGCCGCGGTGCTTCCACGGGACAGAGGAGGGCTGACCGGGGAATTTTTTCTTCCTGCTGCATGCCTTGTCCTTGTTGTTGTGCTCCGTTCTTTTGACGGGCTTCTGTTTTCCTTTGACTGGAATGACGGGCAGAGGACAGGGGTTCTCCTTACCTGTATGATCTTCCTTGGAAAGTGTCTTGGCGGATTTGCGGCAGATTGGATGGGGAGTCTTTGGGCATCAGTCTGTTCCCTGGGAGCAGCAGCTGTACTGCTGGCTTTCTCAGGATTTCCCGTAGCAGGGCTTTCAGGCGTTCTGTTCTTTAATATGACGATGCCGGTCACCCTGTACGAATTATACCGGAGACTTCCCGGGAATTCCGGCGCCGCGTTCGGACTGCTTACCTTTGCACTGTACCTGGGATTTCTGCCTGTCTATACCGGAATGACAGAGGGGATGAGGCATCCGCTGTATTATTCTGTGTTTGCTCTGATCTCCCTGTTCCTTCTCGCATATGCTCTCAGAAAAAGGCCGGGAAGGAAGACAGTGGATTGAAGGAAGAAGAGGAGGGCTGGCTATGACGGTGATACTGCAGAACCTTTTTTTGTCCTGGCTGCTTACCGTATTAATCGAAAGTATTACAGCATATGTACTCGGAATCCGAGGAAAGAAAAACTATCTCCTGCTTTTCCTTGTGAATACAGCGACCAATCCTGCAGCTGTGCTTTTGTATCTTTTTCTGTACAGTTTTACGCCGCTGTCTGAACTAGCCTCCCAGGTCTGCGTGGAACTCCTCGTGTTCGCGGCAGAAGGGCTTTTATTTCGGGCGTCCATGGACGCAGAAGAGATTCCGTGCCGGAGTCCGTGGAAGCTGTCAGCTGTTCTGAACCTCGTATCCTGGGGAACCGGAGTGCTCCTTTCACTGCTGTCGTAGATATGAAGACAGCAGCCGCTTCTTGATTTTGTGCCGTACAGGGAGTACGATAAAGGAAAATCAAGAGCAGTGAATATATGATCATATTCAGCAGAGCCTGTACAGACTTTGATTCGGCATGCTCATGGCAAAAGGAGATTACATATCATGATAAAACGAAAGATTCGTCCGGCGGAGGAAGAGACAGGCGGTTTGTCCTTTACTATACTGTTCGCCATTCTGTGGTACGGCACGATCGGTATTTCGATCGCCGGGAACGGTTTTCAGACAGAGATGCTTTTATTTGTGGCAGCGGGACTTCTGCCGCTGTATCAGATGTTCACGAAGATACGCCGCGCCTTGTTTTACAGAAGGCAGCGCGCAGACGCAGTCGCGCTGGGCAATGCCGCGTACGGCAGGATCGTCGGGGTTACCCGTCAGGATGTCCCGTATTATACCTCGGGAAGGCACAGCCATCTGAGCTACAGAAGATACTATTATCTTAATGTCGAGATGACTGATCCCAGTACAGGCATCACCACCTCGATCCAGAGTCAGGGATACAGGCGTCCGATCCACCGCTATCTGCGCTCAAACAAAGTCAAAGTCTATACAGATAAAAGCGGATGGAAGCATTACCTGGAGGACTTTCAGTGGAAGGAGCACCGGAGTGACCCGGATCTTTTCGACTGCTCCAGAGAATTTGAGGAGGCGCATCCCTGGAACGGACGGATCGGTCAGATCATCGTCACAGCGGTGCTTGTCCTGATGATACTGAATTTATTTCTGAACTTGTGAGTAAGGAGGAACTTTATGAGAGAGATGAGACTGAAAAAGAGAGAGATACAGGATAAGAGCATCCTTATGGAAATCATTGAAGCCTGCGATGTCGTACGGATCGGACTTACAGACTCGGAGGGAATGTTCATCGTTCCCGTGAACTACGGCTATGATCTCGACGACTGCGGAGACGGACTGAGACTCACCCTTTACATCCATGGCGCGAGAGAGGGGCGGAAGGCGGAAGCATTTTCTCGGAATCCGTCTGTCGCAATTGAGATGGACTATATGCATGAGGTCATCACCGGAGACTATACCTGCAGCTATTCCTATGCTTACCGAAGCATTATGGGAACCGGCACAGTCCGCGAACTGGCAGAGGAGCAGGAGAAGATCCACGGACTTACCAGGATCATGAAGCATACTGCGCCGGATGCGGAGATTGAATTTCTGCCGGAGATGCTGGAAAGGACCGGCGTATACTGTATTGACGTGACTCATTTTACAGGAAAAGAGAGGAAAAACAAGCAGGCTGACATGACACGGAAGTAATCGGATGATATGGCAGGAAAGGATTAAAAAAGATTTCAATAAAAACAGATAAAAAAGGGGGATTGAAATGAGGAACAGAACTTATAGTATGCGCGCCAGATGGTGCCGGCGCTTTTGTGCGGCTTTCCTGTGCGTCTTCGCACTTTCTGCTGCTAGTGTAAAGGCGGATCTGATCATGGAACCGACGAACAGCTTCTATTCCCGGCACAGAGAGGAGTGCACTTATCTGAACCGCGCTGCCACCGCATCGGACGATACCGTTTTCTGGAGTACTCCTGATTCTCTGTTCAGAAAAGATGGACCTGACGCAGGGGAGATGGTATATATATCCTTTGTATATACCGATGACGACGGGATCCAATGGGGACTTGCACCGGGCGAAGACCAGTGGGTCCTCATGTCGGATCTGCTGCTGCCTTATACCTCGGATGAATTCATGGCAGATCATGAGGCGGAGATCTATGAGGGAACCCCGTTCAGCATTCCCGCAGGAACAGAAGCTGTTCAATGGTCCTACCCCGAGTCCGGAAATGCTGTGGACGAAGCGATGCGGTTTTCTGATCCTCTCGAGTTGACCACCTTTTTTGATGATCCTGACGGACGACTGTGGGGCTATACTTATTATTACTGTGGCACGCGTGATATCTGGGTCTGTCTCTCGGATATGAACAACACAGAGATTCCGCAGAGAGAAGTGCATGAAATGTATCCTGCACAGGCAGCAGATGAAGCTCAGCTTGCCAGGATCGCTGAACTGAAGGATCGCTCTATTTCACAGATCTGGCTGATCGTCGTTCCGACTGCAGTGGTGATCCTCCTTGTCTTGTTCCTGATCTGGTTTTTCTGGATCCGAAAAAGAAAATCGTAGAAAATTATCAGATACCTCTTGACCTTATACAAGGTATATACCTTATAAGTTAAAGTGTAAACAGTAAATGTGCTGATCAAATCGGAAAAGAGGGATCATTATGAGAAAGATAAGTATGAAAACCTTAAAAGAACACAGCGATTATTCTGCAGTCGTACGTTCAGAGGCAGAACGGGAGTTTTCCTTCATGCCGGATGACCGGTGCGACACGCCGGAGAAATTCACAGAAGAACTTCTGAAATATGCCAGACAGAACGATCTCAATCTTGTCATCACAAAGGAGAGCCTGTCTCCGCGGATGCTGATCGACGGAATTGAATACCGCGCGTACCGGACCTCCTCACGTTTTGGTATTGTGATCCACTGTGAGATGCTGCACCCGGAGGACTATATTCCCGACGGAATGTCGGAGAAGAAATACCGCAGATACCGCCTCCTGTCTATCATCGCTCTGCCTGCCCTGATCTTCATTATCTGCAGCCTGGGGGTCTTTCGCTGGGCTCTGCTGGAGTATGGATGGGCGGGACTTGCAGTATCGCTGGGAATTGCAGTCATTCTGTTCGCTTCAGCTCTTGGCTTTTCCTATTACTGTTACGGCAAGAATTTCAGAGGATGAGATTTATGGCTTCAATCAAAATGTTTGATACTTGTCTACAGCCATTTGTATCTATGTCTCCTCTTCAAGAATATAAGTCCTTTTATTCCCGGCAAATTTCCGCTATAATGTAGAAAGCTGAAAAAAATGTTTATGGAGGATACAGAATATGGTACATCATATCGTTATGTGGAAATTCAAACCGGAGATCGCTGAGGAGCAGAAACCGGAGCTGAAAAGAGCAATGAAGGAAAATCTGGAAGGCCTTGTCGGGAAGGTTCCCGGACTGCTTACCGCAGAATTTGTCGAAGAGCCGCTCCCGTCCAGCACTCATGACATGGCTCTCGTGACGACGCTGGAGAAAGCTGAGGATGTGGCTGTCTACGGCTCTCATCCGGCACATGTGGCTGTCGCTGACACTTATGTGCGTCCGTTCGTCACAGAACGGGCATGTCTGGATTACGAGTAAACAACCAGCAATGTAAACTATCAAAATGCAGTGTAAGGAGGCGGAATCGATGAACATGTATGATCTTATCGTGAAGAAGAAACGGGGAGGAGCGCTTGCGAAGGACGAGATCGACTGGATGATCCGGGAGTACACTGACGGAAGAATACCGGACTACCAGATGTCCGCTATGATGATGGCAGTCTGCTTTGTCGGAATGACAGACGAAGAGACGAAGGATCTTACTCTTGCCATGGCTCACAGCGGAGACGTACTAGATCTCTCCGCGATCCATGGAATCAAGGTGGATAAGCACAGCACCGGCGGAGTCGGGGACAAGACGTCTCTTGTACTTGCCCCGCTTGTTGCATCTCTCGGCGTCCCTGTGGCAAAAATGTCGGGAAGAGGGCTGGGGCACACCGGTGGAACGATCGATAAGCTGGAGAGCTTCACAGGTTTTCACACGGACCTGACCCCGGAGCAGTTCATCCGGAATGTCAATACGATCCATATTGCGATCGCAGGACAGACTGCAAATCTTGCCCCGGCGGATAAAAAGCTGTATGCACTCAGAGATGTGACGGGCACTGTGGATCAGATGTCTCTTATCGCCTCCAGCATCATGAGCAAGAAGCTGGCGTCCGGCGCCGACGGCATCGTGCTGGATGTCAAGACCGGCGACGGAGCATTCATGAAATCCCTTGAGGATGCACGAGCTCTCGCCAGGGAAATGGTCAGTATCGGAAAGCTTGCGGGGAAGGACGTCTCCGCCGTGATCTCTGATATGGATCAGCCTCTCGGCTTTGCCGTAGGGAACGCCCTGGAGGTAAAGGAGGCAGTCAGTACGCTGAAGGGACATGGACCGAAGGACCTGGAGGAACTGGTCCTTGTCCTCGGATCGCTGATGACAGTCAAGGCGGGAAGAGCCGGAAGCATGGAAGAAGCAGAGCGTCTTCTTAAAGAAGCGCTTGATACCGGGCGCGCGTTTGAAGTATTCAAGTCCTTTATCAAAGCACAGGGCGGTGATCCGGAAGAGGCAGAACATCCGGAGCGTCTGCCTTCTGCGGCATATCAGGAGAAGGTCTGCGCAGAGACGGACGGCTTCGTAAGGGATATCCGCACGGAAGAGATCGGCAGGATCTGCCTGTTCTTGGGAGGCGGAAGAGAGACGAAGGAGAGCTCCATCGACTTAAGCGTCGGGCTTGTGCTCTGCAGAAAGAAAGGCGACAAGGTAAAGAAGGGGGATCCTCTAGCCGTCATCCACGCCTCTGACCCGGAGAAGCTCTCAGAAGCAAAGAAAAGGCTCCTGGCAGCCTACGAATTCACGGACCGCAAACCGCCGGTTTCTCCTCTGATCAAAGAGATCATTTACTAAATATCCATCAGGCATAGGACAGAAAGTGCCGCACATATACTGACTATAAAAGGCGTATGTGTGGCATTTTTATGGGAAAGGAACAGATCAGAGAGAAGCTGGCATCAGCTGCAAGTATGCCGAAAGACGTTGTTCTGGGCGCATCGGTCGTCACAATGCTCGGGAGAAATGAAGTGAGTATTGAAAACTACCGGGGAATCATAGAATATACGGACACCCTGATCCGCGTCCAGACAAAGAGCGGACAGATCAGACTCACCGGGAAACGGCTGCAGATCGAATACTATACAAATGATGAGATGAAGGTCACCGGAGCGGTGCATACCCTTGAATTTATTGACGGGAGGAAAGAAGATTGATCCGTTCGCTCATCCGATATCTGAGAGGGTACGTGAAGATCCGCGTGGAGGGGTATTCGCCGGAGCGCTTCCTCAACCTGTGCTGTTTTCATCATATTTTTATCTGGGGGCTTACACCTGCCGGGAATGCCTATGAGATGTACATGAGCCTCTCCGGCTTCCGGAAGATACGTCCTTTTACCCGCAAGACGCATACCAGGGCGGTGATCCTGAAGCGGTGCGGCTTTCCTTTCTTCCTGAAGCGCTATGAGAAGAGAAAGCTTTTTTTCATCAGCCTCGTGCTCTGTATCGTCCTGCTGAAGATCTATTCCCTGTTCATATGGGACATTCATTTTGAGGGAAATCAGCGATGGCCGGATGAAACTCTTACTGAATTCCTTGATTCGCAGGGCGTTGCGCCGTTTATGCTTAAAAGCCGGATCAGCTGCGCGGATATCGTAAAGGAAATCCGCAGAGAATATAATGACATTGTCTGGGTCTCTGCGTCCATCGACGGAAGCAGGCTGAAGGTCCAGATCAAAGAAAATGAAGATACATTCCGGGAAGATACTGATGACGGATCAGGAGAAGAGCATCCTACAGACCTGATCGCTGAGACAGACGGCGTGATCACACAGATCGTGACCCGTTCAGGCGTTCCGCAGGTCCATGCCGGCGATACGGTAAAAGCGGGAGACCTCCTTGTGTCAGGGAGGATCGAAGTGCTTGACGACAGCGGAGAGGTCGTCGGATACCAGTATCAGCGGTCCGATGCAGATGTTTTTGCCGATACCCAGATCGAATACGCGGACAGCATTCCTCTGACCTGGCAGGATAAGATCTACGACGGGAAAAAGAGATACCGTTGGTATGTCCGTTTTTTCGACTGGACCATATCCGCCGGAACGGTCAGCAATTCATTTGAACACAGTGAGACTGCGTCGAAAGAGAGGCAGATCAAGATCGGAGAAAACTTTTATCTGCCGGTCTCCTTTGGATTCGAGCGAGTAAAATCTTACGGATTTCAGGAAAAAAAGTATACAAAAGAGGAGATCCAGCAGAAACTGAGCCTTAATTTCAGACGGTTTTGCAACGAATTGGAGGAAAAAGGTATTCAAATCCGTGAGAATAGTGTTAAAATACACATAGGTGCGGATTCTGCCGGCGCTTCAGGAAGCGTATATCTGAACCAGCGCATTACAAAAGAAGCCGACACGGAAATATTAACGATTGAAAGGAAAGAACAGGATGAGTCTGTCGGAACTGATGATTGATATACCGGCCGAACATGAGGCAAATGTGTTCGGTCAGTTTGACGCATATGCAAAAAAACTTGAAAGAACATTTCATGTCACACTGATCGCACGAGACGGGAAAACAAAGATCGTCGGAGAGGATGCAGCGGCGCATAAAGTGCTCCGTATCCTCAATCAGCTTGTCGAGCTGTCAAAACGCGGAAATACTATTACAGAACAAAATGTGGACTACGCGATCTCTCTTGTGTTTGAAGACCAGGAAGAAGGGATCGTTGCAATTGACAAGGACCTGATCTGCCACACACTGCAGGGAAAGCCGATCAAGCCGAAGACGCTGGGGCAGAAGCGGTACGTGGACGCCATCCGGGATGGAATGATCACCTTCGGTCTCGGACCGGCGGGAACAGGCAAGACCTATCTTGCCATGGCGATGGCGATCACTGCATTTAAGAGGAACGAGGTGGGCAGGATCATCCTGACACGCCCGGCGATCGAGGCGGGAGAGAAGCTGGGATTCCTCCCCGGGGACCTTCAGAGCAAGATCGATCCGTATCTTCGTCCCCTCTATGACGCTCTCTACCAGATCATGGGAGCAGAGAGCTTTCTGAAAAACTCCGAGAAAGGCCTGATCGAGGTCGCGCCCCTTGCCTATATGAGAGGCCGGACGCTGGATAATGCATTTATCATCCTTGACGAGGCGCAGAACACGACCCCTGCACAGATGAAGATGTTCCTCACCAGGATCGGATTCGGATCCAAGGTCGTCATCACCGGAGATTCTACTCAGAAGGATCTTCCCGCGGGAACTGTCTCCGGTCTGGACGTCGCGGTGAAAGTTGTAAAAGGACTTGAGGATATCAGCATCTGTACGCTGACAAGCAAGGACGTTGTCCGTCATCCGCTTGTACAGAAGATCGTCAAGGCATATGAAGAGTACGAGAAGAAGTCTGCGGCATCAAAGGGCAGGAGGAGAAAAGCATGAACCTTTTTATCGAAGAAGAAGGCAGCGTGACCCTGCCTTTTAATGTGGAAGAGACGGCCCGGCTCGTTGTGGAGGCGGCGCTCGAGCTGGAACAGTGCCCCTATGAGGCGGAAGTGAACCTTCTCCTCACCACAGACGAGGAGATCCATAAGATGAACCTGGAATTCCGCCAGATCGACCGTCCCACGGATGTACTGTCATTTCCGATGGTGGAATACGATACGCCTGGAGAATTCTCCTGCATCGATGAAGAGAGCGATGATCTCTTCGATCCGGAATCGGGCGAACTGATGCTGGGCGATATCGTCATCTCGAAAGACAAAGTGCTCTCACAGGCGGAACAGTACGGGCACTCCCCGAAACGGGAATATGCATTTCTCATCGCGCACAGCATGCTTCATCTCTTCGGTTATGACCATATGGAAGAGGAAGAGCGCCTTGTGATGGAAGAAAGGCAGCGCGCGATCATGCAGAAGGTAAACATCCTGCGGTAGGACAGGCTCTGCTGCAGCTGAAGGAGGACATTTATGGCTGAAACACCTAAGAATACAAAAACGGGATCTAAAAAAGATGATTATATCGTGCAGGGAGCGATCCTGGCCGCGGCTGCGGTCCTCACAAAGATCATCGGCGTCGTGTACAGGATCCCGCTGACCAATATACTGGGCGATGAAGGAAACGGATTTTACGGCTATGCCTATCAGGTCTACGCGATCGCGCTGATGCTCTCATCGTTCAGTCTCCCTACCGCGGTTTCCAAGCTTGTCTCAGCGAGGATGGCTGTACGGCAGAGAAGGAACGCATTCCGTGTATTCCTCTGTTCACTGGCATTCGCAGTGGCTGTGGGACTGGTGATCTCACTGGCGATCTTTTTCGGGGCAGGCGCGATCTCCACTTATGCGATGCGTTCCCCTCTGAGTGTGTATGCACTCCGGGTGCTGGCCCCGGGACTGCTGATCGTGGCAGTGATGGCGGTCATCCGCGGATATTTCCAGGGGCTTGGCACCATGGTCCCGACTGCGATCTCCCAGATCCTTGAGCAGGTCGTGAATGCGGTCGTAAGCATTGTGGGCGCCAGCGTTCTGATCGGCATCGGTACGCGGGCCGGCGAGGCGTCCGGAGAAGAGCTGCTGGGACCGGCATACGGAGCGGCAGGAAGCACACTCGGAACCGTCATGGGTTCTCTTGCGGGCCTTCTTTTTGTCCTGTTCGTTCTCTGGCTGTACCGCGGAGGTATCCGCAGGCAGCTGAAGCATGACAGGACGAAAAGAGTGGAGAGTTATTCTTCTCTTCTGAAAGCTCTTCTTTTCACGGCGATCCCGATCGTATTCAGCACTGCGATCTATAATATCAATCAGATCATCGACCTGACGATATTTAACCATATCATGAGTTCCCAGGGGTATGTAGAACAAGAGTATATGGCCCTGCAGGGAATCTATACCGGAAAATACGACACGCTGATCAATGTTCCGATGGCGATCGCGAATGCCCTCGGAGCCTCTGTCGTCCCGAGCCTGACGGCCGCGGTCGAAAATGGAACGAAGCAGCAGGTCAACGATAAGATTAACCAGACGCTGCGTCTCACCATGCTCATCGCGATCCCGAGCTGCGTAGGTTACTTTGTCCTGGCGTCACCGATCATGGTGCTGCTTTACAACGACGACAGCGCCACTCCGGCTCAGCTGCTCATGATGGGTTCTATCGTGGTCGTGCTTTACGGACTGTCATCCGTGTCCAACTCTATCCTGCACGGCCTTAACCGTATGACAGCGCCGGCAAAGAACGCGGGCATCTCCCTCGTCGTACATCTGGCAGCGTTCTGTATCATGATGACGGTCTTCCGCATGAACGTCTATGCGCTGGTTGGAGGAAATATCGTCTTCTCCCTGTGCATGTGTATCCTGAACCAGATCAAGATCAGGAAAGTCAGCGGATACCGGATCGACGTCATACATACGTTTGTAAAACCGTTTATCGCCGCGGCGGTCATGGGAATCGTCACCTTCGGAGTGCACTCTCTGCTTGCCCTGGTGATCGGCGGAAGATTCATTCCGGCAGTACTGTCTATTCTTGTCGCTATGGCAGTGTATATCGTGGCGGTCCTTCGGCTGGGGACACTTTCAGAAGAGGATATCAAGGATCTTCCGATGGGTGTCAGACTTCTGAAATACTGTAAAAAACTGCATCTCCTTCCAGAGGCGAAGGCAGAAGCTGAATAAAATATCGAAAAAAGCCAATACTGTATTGAAAAAGGAGGGGATTCCTCATGAAGACAAAATACGTGATTGGCTTTTTTTCTGTCCTTCTGCTCGCCGTTGTACTGCTCACTGCGGGCTATCAGATCAGCTACCGCCATGTGATGGACAGGCAGGAGGCAAGGGCGGAAGAGGAAGTACCGACGACAGAGAGTATTTCCACGGAAGGAGATGCGGTTCAGGAGGATGGATATTATCTGTGTGGACTTCACGGATATGTGGCTGTATATCTGAGTGATAAAACAACGATCTATGAGCTTACCGAAATTCCGCTCACAGACCTTCCGGAAGAAATACAGCAGGAGATCATAAAGGGAAAATATGTTGAGACTGCCGAAGAATTGTATGCTTTCCTTGAAAACTATTCAAGCTGACAAGGCTCTGGACGAATCCTGCGGAATAGTGTATAATGCGGTATAGCTTTTGAAAGGAAAGAGTGTTATTAAATGGAAAAACAGAAGATAGACCGTATCAATGAATTATACAGAAAGTCAAAGGCGGAGGGACTGACGGACGCAGAGCGGAAGGAACAGAAGATCCTCCGTCAGGAATATCTGGAACTGGTCAGACGCAATCTGCGCAGCCAGCTCAATAATATTGATATTGAAGAAAAAGACGGAACGGTTGTGAATCTCGGTGAAAAATACGGAAGCAGCAAAAAAGGAAATTAGGCGGATTAAGCTGAAGGAAAGAGCGGCTCTGCCTCCCGGCATAAGACAGCATGCAGAAGCCGGGATCGCACAGCGGCTCTTTTCCTGTGCCCTTTATCAGGCGGCGCGGGAGATCTTCTGTTATGCCTCTTACGGAAGTGAGGCAGACACCTCCCGGATCATCGCGGAATCTCTCCGTCTCGGAAAGAGAACAGCGGTTCCGAAAGTGACCGGCGAGCGCAGGATGGAATTCTACTATATCAGCAGCATGGAGGAACTTTCCCCCGGATACAGGGGGATCCCGGAGCCGGAAGGCAGAGCGGGGACAGAAGCCGTACCCGCGAAAGACGCGCTGATCATCCTGCCCG
>ULPS01022308.1_pt1 | contig 16276 bp, 12 predicted proteins | sample 1953711 | NCBI WGS metagenome assembly ULPS01 (sample SAMEA4835635, study PRJEB28245) | human gut metagenome | biome: gut microbiome; material: fecal sample | place: Denmark | collected 2008 | reverse complement strand
GCGAGCTTTAATACTTTATTATGTTTTCTTCTGGCATTCATGCCGCCTTTGATTCTTGCCATCTCTTTAACTCCTCCTTACGAATTATAAATACGGTAAAATCTTCTTCATATTCTTAACATTGGTAGCGTCCGTAATCGCTGCCTGTCTGAGATTTCTCTTTCTCTTCGTGGATTTCTTCGTTAAGATATGGCTCTTATAAGCTTTCGCTCTCTTTAACTTGCCCGTTCCGGTAACCTTGAAACGTTTTGCTGCTGATCTGCTTGTCTTCATTTTCGGCATAACAAAATCCTCCTGTATTCATTCCAAAAATCTATTTTAACTGCACGTATTAACGCTTTTCAGTTAAAAACATGGTCATGGTGCGGCCTTCCACCTTGGGAGCCTTCTCAACCACCGCAACATCGGAAAGCATCTGGGCAAAATCATCCAGAATGTGCTTGGTGGTCTGCATGTGAGCCATCTCACGGCCGCGGAAACGCAGGGTCACCTTCACCTTGTTTCCCTTCGTCAGAAACTTTCTCGCCGCGCCCGCCTTTGTGTTCAGATCGTTGGTATCGATGTTCGGAGACATACGGATTTCCTTGATCTCAACGGTTCTCTGTTTCTTCTTCGCTTCCTTTTCTTTCCGGGCAAGCTCATATCTGTACTTGCCGTAATCCACAATCTTACAGACCGGAGGCTTTGCCGTGGGGGCAATCTTCACCAGATCCAGTCCGGCCTCTTCTGCAATCTTCAGGGCTTCTCTGGAGGACATGATGCCAAGCTGCGCGCCGTCCTCTCCAATCAAACGTACTTCCCTGTCTCTGATCTGTTCATTGATAAATAACTCGCTAATTGTCTTACCCTCCTAAGAAATCCGGAACCCGGCTCACCGCCGGCACCGGATACCGGCCCGTGCCGTCTGTTCAAAACAGTAACTCCCGATTCGCCCGTGAGAACCTCAATCCGTCAGCTGTCCTTTTGACACATGACACAAAAAAAACGGACAGCATCGCTATCCGCCATCAACATCTCATAACCGGTATCTCCCGACCGGTCTTTCTAACAGGAACACCTATAAGCCCAATCGCCATAGGGTGAGAGCGGATACTCTGCTTTTTCGAATATGAGAACGACATTGTATAAACATCATTCATAGTCCGCACTTGCGTACTTATGTACTATATCACGGTCTTTCTGTCGTGTCAACCCTTTTTCTGTTTTTTCAGTGCAGTTTTCTGTTTTTTCAGTGCAGTTTGGAAAACGAGATTACCATTCTGAATCAGGACTGTGAATAGTAATGAAGCTGAGTCCCAACACCAGTTTGCCTTTTTTACCGGCTTTCCGTCTGCGGAAGCGGCCGGTTACCCGGAAACAGGAGAGAGGGAACCTCCTCTCTCCTGTTTCGGTCTTCTACCTTTCCCGGAAGGTTGCGCAGTTTGTTTCTCCACAATCACACGCTCCGCAGCCTCTGATATCCACATGCTCTGCCGAGCACTTGTAGTCCGTATTGTAGACACACTTTACGGCCTGACAGTCAATGGAGATCGTCTTTGCCGGATTCATGGAATTGGCTGCTGCGCTTCCTTTTCTCTGCTGGAAGCTTTCACAGCAGGTATCCTCCTCCTTCCGGGCATTTTTGCCGCCCACAAGGATATCTCCCTTGCAGCACAGTCTGTCTCTGTTGTAGGTACAGTTATCCACCGCACATTTCAGTTCCGCCATAATTCCTTCTGCCTCCTGATTTTTAATTTCGCCCTCCGCTTTTGTCAGCGGTTCGGGTACAGAATTATTCTCTCTTGTTCGGGGACAGATTATGCGCTTATTTTATGATAATTTTTTTTAAAATGGTTCAGAGCGGCACACCCGTTCTCCCGCCGTTCCGAACCGTTCATCAATAGTTGCGGCTGACGAAATCCCTTTCCTCCACTCTTGCGCTGCGGTTCAGCTTCAGAGCGAGACCGAAAAAGTAACCCGACATCAGATTGCAGAAGTCGATCAGTTGCTCCGGAGTCTCATGTCCCTGATGGACATGGCGGTACAGAAGCCGCACCAGCTCTTTGCTTTTTACCCGGAGCACATGTGCAAGAGCAGCCGCTTCACAGCCCTGCGGAAGCACGAAGCGGTTTACCGTTCCTGCAGCCTCACGCATCAGAAGCTGTGTCCGTTCTCTCAGCGCTTTCACCTCTTCAGGCCTGATGCTGAATGTGGTCCGCAGCGTTGGATTGGCATGATAGATCATCTCATCCAGCCACAGAAGCTCCTCCCTCAGAGCAGGCTCCTCCATCTTCGCCGCCAGAAGCCCGGTCAGGCTTGCCAGCTCGTCTGTTAAAAGTTCAAAATCGCAACGCAGATCCTGCGGCTCATCCGCAAGAAACGGATACGCCTCATCGGGACTGCGATATATGTTCTCCATTCAGGATCTCCTCCATTTTTCCGGCGGACTCCTTCATCCAGGCCGCCACATCCATTTCATAGGTTTCCTCAAGGAGCTGCGGTGTGATGATGCCGGCGCCTCCCCAGGCCAGAACGTGTCCGTCCTTCAAAAAGCAGAACACGTCCGCAAGGCGGAGCGCCAGACTGATGTCATGCAGCACACCAACGACCGCATGCCCCGGCTCCTCTCCCCACTTTTTCAAATAATCCACAAGCTCTGTCTGATATTTCAGATCCATGTGGCTGGTCGGCTCATCCAGAAGCATTACGGACGGCTCCTGCGCCAGCGCTCTGGCGAGAAATACCCGCTGAAGCTGTCCGCCGGAAAGCTCCGTAACCGGCCTGTCCTTCTTATCCTCCAGTCCGGCTGCGCGCAGACAGGAAACCACAGCCTCTCTTTCCCGTCCGTCGCTTCCTGAAAATATTCCGGACAGAAAGCCGGAAGACTGGTGGACATATCTTCCCATCCTGACGGTTTCCTCCACGGTATAAGGGAGGGAAGCTCCCGCGAACTGGCTCATCATCGCCACACGTCTGGCAAGCTCCTCCCTCTTCATGCCGTGCAAGCTTTCACCGCCAAGAAGCACCGTACCGCTGCACGGAAGCAGACCCGCGATCACCCGTAAAAGAGTGGTTTTTCCGCTCCCGTTACGGCCAAGAACCGCCAGCCGCTGTCCTTCCCTTACGGAAAGGGAAACGTCCTTCAGCACGGGCTCGCACCCGTATCCCGCGGTTATGTGGATCAGCTCCAAAGCCATCCGGCTGTCTGATGCTGCGCTGCTCACCGTTTTGTTATCTTCCTTTCCATCCTCTTTCATTTTACCTCCACGCCGAAGCGTTTTACGCTGAGGCACGCGCGCCGAACCTCCAGTTCGGCGTCTGCGCCGGAATAAAAATCCCATACCGGGATTTTTATTCCAGGGATTTGCGACGCTCCGGCGCAAATCCTGATTGGAAAATGCGCTATCGAGCGCATTTTCCAATCTTCAACCTATGCCTTCTCTTTAAAGTAAACCCAGGCAAAAAAGGGAGCACCGATGAGCGCCGTCACCGCTCCCACCGGAAGCTCTGTGGGAGCCAGAAGCGTCCTTGCCGTCAGGTCCGCAAGCACCATGAAGGCGCCGCCGAACAGAACGGAAACCGGAAGCGCGTATTTGTGTGCCGGACCGAATACCTTTCTGGCTACATGGGGTGCGATCAGATCGATGAAGCCGATGGTTCCTGTAAAGCAGACCGCCGTTCCGGTAAGAAGGGACGCCGCCACAATCAGCTTCAGCTTAACCCGCTTCGTATCCACTCCCATGGTCTGCGCCGCTTCCTCCCCGAATGTCATCATATCCATCTGTCTGGAAAAACAGCACAGATACAGAGTGACCGGTATCAGAACGACGGTAAGGATCGCGGCCTGCTCCCAGCTTCGGCCGGAAAAGCTTCCCATCTGCCACAGAAGAAGCTGCTGCATGTAGTTCTGCTTCAGAACGCTGAGCAAAGTGAGCAGGGCGTTCACGAACAGGGAAAACACCATACCGGTCAGGATGATGGTCTGATTCTGAAGCCCTCTGTCCATCCTCGACGCGAAGGCGATCACCGCAAAAACCGTTCCAAGGCCGAAAATAAAGCCCGCCAGAGGCAGGGTCAGAAAGCCTGCCACAGGGAGCAGAAAACCGCTCACAATCACCAGCGCGGCGCCCAGGGAAGCCCCCGAGGACACCCCCAGCGTATAGCTGCTCGCAAGGGGATTGCGAAGTACCGACTGCATCACCGTTCCGCTGGCCGCCAGTGCGCCTCCCACCAGGAAGGCACACAGACACCGCGGAAGCCGCAGCGTCCACAGGATGGACACCTGATTAGGCGAAACGGCTTCCGGCAAAGGCCGGGAAAACAGACGGTTTCCCAGAATTGCAAGAATATCCGCCGGGGATATTGCCACACTGCCAACCCCCGCCCCGGCCGCCAGTGCCAGCAGGCAGATGAAAAGAAGAATCAGCAGTCTTCTCTTTTTATGTACTTTTCGCGTTTTTTTATTCCAGTCCTGCATACTCATCCGGGTAAACAGCCTTCGCCATCTCCACCAGCGCATCTACAATATGATGGTTGGGCAGGCTGCTGGCTGCGTTGTCAATATAGGCGACCTGTCCTTCCATAACAGCCGTCACATTCTGCCAGCCGTCCCGGCTCAGGATTTCCGCCACAGGATCTTCATTGGAGAAATTATCGCTGGTCAGGATCACATCCGGATTTGCCGCAACCGCACTTTCTTCCGTAACGGAGAGCCAGCCTTCCTGATCTGCAAACACATTTTCCGCTCCGATCAACTCGATCATTTCATTCAGATATACGCCGCTTCCAAAACTGTACAGATAGGGCACAGGAGAGATCTCGAACAATACGGTTTTCGGCTCCGTGATGGTCTCACCGATGGCGCTCACCCGTCTGATCACCTCTTCCATATCCGCAACCAGCTCTTTTCCTTCTGCAGTTTTTCCCACGCAGTCCGCCACGAACTGTACGTCCTTCTCCACATCAGCGATGGAATTGGAGGTGGGAATCTCCGCCACACAGATGCCTGCATCCCGCACGGACTTAAAGACGTCATCTCCGCCCTGGCTGCTCAGATTGCTGACAAAAATGATATCCGCTTCCGCGTTCATGATCTGCTCCAGATCAGGCTCCAGCATGTTGAACTGAAGCACATCCTCGTTCAGCCCGTCTGCATACATGGGAGAATTGGTATCTACCGCCACAATTTTATCCGTAAGTCCCAGATCGCACAGAATCTGCGTAGTAGCAGGTGCCAGAGAAATGATGCTGTTCACCTCTTCCGGAACCGTAATGGGATTTCCCGCCCGGTCCTCGGTGGGTACGCCGGTCTCTGCCGCTTCTGCCGTCCCGGTCTCCGAAGCTGCTTCTGCCGTTTCCGTCATGGTTTCTTCGGATGTGGATACCGCTTCACTCTCCGTTTCAGCTGCTGCACTTTCTGTCGCAGCGCTTGCAGAAGCATCACCTGTTGCTTCTGCGCCGCTCTGTCCGCCGGAACATGCCGTCATGGTAAATGCCAGCAAAAATGCCGCGCCTAAAGTAATCAGTTTCTTCTTTTTCATAATTTTCCTCCATCCACTAAAAATGAAAATCTTTTCCGGTCTCAAAATTCAGGACGCTCCTGCGTCATGAATTGAGACTTAAATGATACAGATTGAACCAGTAGCGTTCCAGAAGCAGGCTGTCCACAACTCTGTCAGGGACAATGCCAAGCTCATCCCATTCCTCCAGTACCGCTTCCCGCGCCAGATTGCTTCCGACGAACCAGACCGTCCTCCCCTCCTCCAGAAGGCTTTTCACCCATTCGGCATTTCCTGCCGCCTTCACGTCGGGGAACATTTCAACGATCAGTGTTTCCGGTTCATCGCCGTACAGCCAGGTCTCCCGGTCCAGATAGTACCCGGCCACCGCCTGCACCTGATCGAAATTGAACAGGATGACACTGTCCTCCTCCAGGCCGGCAAAGGCCTGAAGTGTCCGCTGCATCTGTTCCCCTTTCAACTGCTCTCCCTGTACAAAGGAACGGTAATCCACCAGTCCCACGCCGATGAGAAGCACAAGGGGAAGAATCTGACATATCCGCTTTCCCGGATCTGCCCCTCTCCGTTTCACCTGCTTTTCCTGCGCCCTGCCGGAAGCCGTTCCGCTTCCGGATGCAAAAAAGGCAAAACAGTACCAGAAGCCGCCCAGAGCGGGCAGCATATACCGATAGACGAAAACCGGGCGCATCAGAAAGGATACGGCGATTCCGAACAGGGCCGTTCCCGCCAGCACCCAGATTCCGCAGGAGGCATATACCGCCCCTGCCCACTCTACACCATTCCTCTTCCGGCTGAAAAATGCCCGAAGCAGGAAGAACAGCAGACAGGCAGACAACAACACCGCCAGTACATAATCCGGCAGCTGATAGCCCGTTGACGGCTTCAGGACGAACTTTACACAGCCTCCGAAGCAGCTTAAGGTGAGAGGAAGGATCCAGTAATCCTCCCGCACAGCCGATACCTGGCTTATGGCGCTGGGAAGCCAGGGCAGATAGATAAGCACGGACAATACCACACATACAAACCAGGGACCCAGTCCTTTCAGCCATCCGAAAGGCCGGCTTCCCTGCAGCTTCTCATCCCCGCCTTTTTTCTGCTTCCACCAAAGAAGCAGCGCCAGCGCGGCATACAGGCAAACCGCTGAGACAGCGGCAAAATAGTGCGAATAAGCGGCACAGACTCCATAGAACCAGAAGGCAGCCCAATGCAGACGTTTTCCGGAAATCAGAATTTCCCGCACATGCAGAAACGCCGCAGTCACGAAAAACAACGCCCAACCATACATCCGCACTTCCGTCGTATAATTGGACAGCTGCGGCATGGAAAGCAGACAGAAGGCAAACAATCCAGCGCACAGCCAGCCATCTCTTTTCCTCACCGGCACGGCAGCATAGCCCAGAAGTCCCAGATAAGGAAGAACGGAAATGGCCTTGGCAATAATCACCGCATCAAGCCCCGGCACGAACAGGTGAACCAGCTCTGTTACAGCCTTCACGATCAGATAATACAGAGGCGGATGCACATCCTCTGCCGCAAGCGCGAGAAGCCTCCCCACCGTCTGTTCCGTAAGCCCCATGGTAAAAAGCTCATCATACCAGATGTCGGTTGATGTACACAGCGTCAGGCTGTACACAGCCATGACAGCCGCAAGAAAGAACAGCAGCATTCCCGCTGCATCCGAAAGCGAAGGGCGGCCGGTTTCCGTCATCCGGTGCTTCCTTCCCCTTTCTGTTCCACCTTCCGGCCTGAAATTTTCCTCTTTCACATCTGCTTCCTTTCCTTCCGGCTTAAACAGTCTGCAGTTTCCTTCCTGAAAAGCGCCGCAGTTTCACAGCGCTTTTTAGCAGTATTCTAAAATATTTCTTCTCCGATGTAAAGCCTTTTTTGACACACCATCTCTTTCCTGACAAAAGGAAACCGCCGTGGAAGCCACCCAGGTTTCCACAGCGGTCATTCATTTCAGACAATACAATACGTTAAAAATGCTATGTATCAGCGATACAATGCATCAGCGATGCAATGCATCAGCGATGCATGGAGAAGGAATCCAGATCATAGTTGCTCAGATTCTCATGTACGCCTCTGTTATCAGCCTCTCCGATCAGTTTGTCACGATCCTTCTTTGCCGCCTGTGCGGACTTGTGATGGCTGGGGCCGCCCACGCAGCCGCCCTCACAGATCATGCCCTCAATGAAGTCCTCAGGCAGTCTGCCGATCTTCAGCAGAGTAAGGGCCTTTTTGCATTCCGCAATGCCGCTGCACTTTGCGACCTTAACATCGGCATTTTCACCGGTCTCCTTGAGACATTCCAGAACAGCTGCTGCCACGCCGCCGCCGTTGCCAAACCGCTTGCCGTAAATGCTTGCTTCCTGACTGGAATTTGCTTCCGGCTCAAGCTCCACGCCCTTTGCGCGCATAATCGCACGGATCTCACCGAAGGTCAGTACATAGTCTGCGTTACCCTCGACGCCATGCTCATGGGCTTCCGATTTCTTGGCAATGCAGGGCCCGATAAATACGGTAACCGTCTCGGGATCCTTCGCCTTCAACAGTCGGGAAACGCCGCACATGGGTGATACGGTAGTGGACATATTCTCCACCACCTCCGGGAAAAACTTTCTGATATAGTTTACGAAGGCCGGGCAGCAGGAGGTAGTCATCTTCTTGCCTTCCTTAAAGCCTTCCGCCCATTCCTCCGCTTCAAAGGCAGCGGTCAGATCTCCGCCGAGTCCTACCTCAACGAAATCTGCAAAGCCGACCTTCTTCATGGCTGTTCTCCAGCTCGCCATGGTGATATCGGGACCGAACTGTCCCTCTCCCGCAGGTGCCAGCATGGCAACCACCTTTTTTCCGGAACGGATCGCATTGATCACATCCACCAGATCCGCCTTTGAGGCCACAGCGCCGAAGGGGCAGGCGTGGATGCACTGTCCGCAGCGGATGCACTTCTCATCGTCAATCTGGCACAGGCCGTTTTCATCCATTTCCATGGCTCCCACAGGGCAGCTCTTCATACAGGGTCTCTGGATCTTCACGATGGCAGAGTAAGCGCAGGCATCCGCGCACTTTCCGCAGGATTTGCACTTGGCAGGATCAATATAGGAACGACCGTTGCCAACAGTGATCGCGCCGAAGTTACATGCCTGCTTACAGGACTTCGCCAGGCAGCCCTGGCACAGGTCCGTTACCACATAGCCGGAGGAAATCGGGCATTCCTCGCAGGCCGAGTTGATCACCTGAACCACGTTCGGGCTTTCCTTCGTGCCCGGGCATTTTCCTTCCGCCAGTCTTACTCTCTGTCTGATAATCTCGCGCTCTTTGTAAATACAGCAGCGGAAACGGGCAGTGGGTCCCGGAATCATATCAAAAGGAATATTATCCTTCTTTTCATCCAGCTCACCGGCAAAAGCCAGCTTCGCCACTTCCGTAAGCACCTCGTGCTTGATATTCAAAATGGTAGCATCATCAGATACTCTAGACATATCTTGTGTTTATCCTCTTTCCTGTTTGATAGACCGATGTTTACAGGGTACAACGGCAGGGAAAATCTCCCATGCATTCATGGCAGTTCACAGCGAAGCCGTTCACTGGCCGTTACCCGGCAAATGTCACCCCGTGCGACCCCGTGCGAACACAGCGGCCGCCTGCCGGGCCATCGTATGAAAAAGAATCCCGCTTGCGGGATTCTCCCGGCAATCGAAGATTGCCTGCGCGGCGGGTCGCGTAAGCGACATCTCCCTTTCCGCCGCAGTGCGATCCACCGGGGGTTTTTGTTCAATAGAAAATGAAATTTCCTATTGAACAAAAAAGCCGGCGTTGAGGCATCCCCAGCAGCCGGCTTTCAGCCATATGCGAAAAAACTTCCGCATTGATACGGCGCCAGCCGCAAAACCGGAGCGCCCGTACAGGGCGCCCGGCCTTACCCGGCGTAGTTCAATTAGTTATCGCCGTACAAAACCTGCAGCTTCTGCAGATAATCATATCTTTCCTTGGCGTTCTCTTCCGCCTGGTTCTGCAGTCTTGCAGCCTTCTCCTTATCCTTCAGCGCCAGGGAAGCATATCTTACCTCGCCGCCGATGAATTCCTTGAAGTCCTTCGTAGGAGCCTTGCTGTCCACAACGAACTTCTTCTCCGCAGCAGGATTGAAGCGGAACATATGCCAGTAACCGGATTCAACTGCCAGCTTCTCTTCGGTCTGAGCCTTGCTCATGCCCTTCTTGATACCATGGTTGATACAAGGAGCGTAAGCGATGATCAGGGAAGGTCCCGGATAAGCCTCAGCCTCTGCGATAGCCTTAACGGTCTGGTTATAGTCAGCACCCATTGCGATCTGAGCCACATATACATAACCATAGCTCATTGCCATGCCTGCCAGATCCTTCTGCTTGGTTTCTTTACCGCCTGCAGCGAACTGAGCAACTGCACCGGTAGGAGTAGCCTTGGACGCCTGTCCGCCGGTATTGGAATAAACCTCGGTATTGAATACCATTACGTTGATATCCTGTCCGCTGGCCAGAACATGATCCAGTCCGCCGTATCCGATATCATATGCCCATCCGTCTCCACCGAAGATCCACTGAGACTTCTTGGAAAGGAAATCTTTATTCTTCACGATGTCCTTGCATACATCGTCATTCTGGCCTTCCAGAACAGCAACCAGCTTGTCGGTAGCAGCACCGTTGGTCACACCGCTGTTAAAGGTATCCAGGTATTCCTGGCAGGCAGCCTTTACAGCTTCATCAGAAGTATTTGCAAGAACGCTTTCCACCTTCTCCTTCAGTCCGCCTCTCAGAGCGTTCTGAGCGAGCAGCATACCCATACCGAACTCAGCGTTGTCCTCAAACAGGGAGTTATCCCATGCAGGACCTCTGCCGGCCTTGTTTACGGTATAAGGGGTGCTCGGTGAGGAGTTGCCCCAGATGGAGGAGCATCCGGTCGCGTTTGCGATGTACATTCTGTCACCGAACAGCTGAGTGATCAGCTTCGCATAAGGAGTCTCACCGCAGCCTGCGCACGCTCCGGAGAACTCAAGCAGAGGCTGTCTGAACTGAGATCCCTTAACGGTGGTCTCTTTAAACTTCTCAAGCACATCGGGCTTCTCAGGAAGGGAAATGCCGTATTTGAACAGCGCTTCCTTATCAAGCTGAGTTTCAAGAGGCTTCATGGTAAGAGCCTTCTCACCCTTCATACCAGGACATACGTTTGCACAGGAGCCGCATCCGGTACAGTCAAGAACGGAAACGGAAACCGCGAACTTCTTGCCGGGCATTCCGGTCATATTCAGAGCAGTGGTTCCTTCCGGCGCCTTGGCAGCCTCTTCCTCGGTCATAACCACAGGGCGGATAACCGCATGAGGACATACATAGGAGCAGAAGTTACACTGGATACACTTCGTGGAATCCCAGGAAGGAACGTTTACAGCGATACCTCTCTTCTCGTAAGCGGAGCTTCCGGAAGGGGTGGAGCCGTCCACATAATCCTTGAATGCGGATACAGGCAGGGTATTTCCTTCCTGAGCGCTTACCTTGGTCTGGATATTGTTGACGAAGTCCACAACGTCCTTTCTTCCCTCGGTAACAACCGCATAATCCAGACCCTCGTCTTCGCAGTTCTTCCAGCTTTCCGGAACGTCAACCTTAACGATTCCCTTTGCGCCTGCGTCGATGGCAGCCCAGTTCTTCTCAACCACATCCTGGCCCTTGCGTCCGTAGGTAGCCTGTGCGGCAGCCTTCATCAGCTCGTTTGCCTTCTCAGCGGGGATGATTCCCGTCAGAGTGAAGAATGCGGACTGAAGGATGGTGTTGATACGGGTCGGTCCCATACCGGTCTCAATACCGATCTTCACGCCGTCGATGGTGTAGAAGTTGATATTGTGATCCGCGATGTACTTCTTCATCTGTCCCGGCAGATGCTTGTCCAGCTCCTCATGCGTCCAGGGGCAGTTCAGCAGGAACGTTCCGCCGTCAACCAGTTCCTGAACCATGTTGTACTTGCGTACATAGGCAGGATTGTGGCAGGCAACGAAGTTCGCCTGACGGATCAGGTATGTGGATTTAATCTTCTTATGTCCGAAACGCAGGTGGGACATGGTCACACCGCCGGACTTCTTGGAGTCATAATCAAAGTATGCCTGTGCATACATATCGGTATTGTCACCGATGATCTTGATGGAGTTCTTGTTCGCTCCAACCGTACCATCAGCGCCCAGTCCCCAGAACTTGCAGTTCGTGGTTCCTTCGGGAGTGGTTACCAGTTCAGGTCCAAGCTTCAGGGACAGGTTGGTAACATCATCTTCGATACCGATGGTGAATTTCTGCTTCTCATCGTTGTTGTATACGGCAACGATCTGCGCAGGGGTGGTGTCCTTGGATCCCAGTCCGTAACGTCCGGTGAAAATCGGAACCGCATCGAACTTGCTGCCCTTCAGAGCTGCAACCACATCCAGGTACAGAGGCTCGCCCTGTGCTCCGGGCTCCTTCGTTCTGTCAAGAACGGTGATCTTCTTCACGGTCTCAGGGATCGCATCGATCAGGGCCTGTGCACAGAAAGGTCTGTACAGACGAACCTTCACAACACCAACCTTTGCGTTCTCGGTCTTAACCAGATAATCGATGGTCTCTTCGATGGTGTCGTTTACGGAACCCATGGCAACGATGACATGCTCGGCATCAGGAGCTCCGTAGTAGTTGAACAGCTTGTAATCCGTTCCGATCTTCTCGTTTACCTTGTCCATGTACATCTGAACAATTCCGGGAAGAGCATCATAGTAAGGGTTGCTCGCCTCTCTCGCCTGGAAGAAGATATCCGGGTTCTGAGCGGAACCTCTCTGGCAGGGATGGTTGGGATTCAGCGCATGCTTACGGAATGCGTCAATTGCATCCATATCCGCCATATCCTTCAGATCCTCATAATCCCAGGTCTCGATCTTCTGGATCTCATGGGAGGTACGGAATCCATCGAAGAAATTGATGAAGGGAAGGCTTCCCTTGATTGCGGAAAGATGTGCTACGGGGGTCAGATCCATAACCTCCTGCACGCTGCTTTCGCAGAGCATGGCGCATCCGGTCTGACGGCAGGCATATACGTCGGAATGATCTCCGAAAATGCTCAGCGCGTGGGACGCAATCGCTCTTGCGGAAACGTTGAACACGCCGGGAAGCTGCTCACCGGCGATCTTGTAAAGATTGGGGATCATCAGAAGCAGACCCTGAGAAGCGGTATAAGTCGTGGTCAGAGCGCCTGCTGCCAGGGAACCGTGAACGGCACCTGCCGCACCGGCCTCAGACTGCATCTCCGTAATCTTTACGGTCTGTCCGAACATGTTCTTTCTGTCTGCTGTCGCCCATTCATCGGTAGCTTCTGCCATCGGGGATGAAGGGGTGATGGGATAGATAGCCGCTACATCGGTAAACGCGTAGGACGCATGAGCCGCTGCATGGTTACCATCCATGGTTTTCATTTTCCTAGCCATAAAAACCTTCCTTTCTTATCCTTATAGATACTCATTTTTTTCAGCCCTTCAGGTTTCCCTTAAGAGCTGTTAAAAATTTATCTTATTGATACTCAATATTATACATCCTGCACCGTTTTTATGGGCATACCTTTTTTATATATATTTCATATATTTTTTGATATAACCACTTGCAATTTCAGGCTGGAAAAGCTATGCTGAAAGCGGGTTCTGCGCGATTGTTCAAAACCCGGTACATTTTGTATACAATGTACAAAATGAAATACATCTGAAAAAAAGAGCGGGAAACAGCCAGGGCTGTTTCCCTGAAAGAATTGCTGACGCAATTCTTCATAGTAATAATAAGCGGCCGTTCGGCCGCAGAAAAGAGGAGAAATGAACCTGAATGTGCTTCGTTATGCCATAGAAGTAGAAAAAAGCCGCTCCATCACAGGAGCGGCAAAGCATCTTTTCATCAGTCAGCCGAATCTGAGCAGGGATATCCGTGAGCTGGAGGAGGAAATCGGCTTTTCCATCTTCACACGCAGCTCCCGCGGGGTGGTCCCTACGGACCGGGGAAGGGAATTTCTGCAGCTTGCCAAAAAGGCCGTGCGGCAGTATCAGGCGCTGGAGCATTTCTGCGCCAGAGAGGAACAGGGAAGCCTCTCTCTGCAGGTCTGCGTGCCGAAGACAGGCTATATCCATACAGCCTTTTCTTCCTTTCTGGCCAGGCATGCAAAGGGGCGGACACTGTCCATAGACTACCGGGAGAGCTGCGCCATGGACGCTATCCGGGACGTCTGCCTTCGCAGCGCCTCTCTGGCCATCATCCGCTTTCCGGAGCGCTGCGAACGGCCGCTTCTCTCCCTTCTGAGAAGAAAAGAGCTTTCCGGAGAAATCATCTCCCGCTTCGAACCCCTTGCCGTCATGTCGGAACGCCATCCCCTCGCCGCTACCTCCGTGCTCACCGCCGACATGCTGGAACAGTCGGTGGAGGTGATCTGTGAGGATACATCGCTTACGGACTACCTGAACGAGCCGGGGGAGCCGGAGCATTTTCCAAGCGTCATCCGGCTGCATGAGGGCAGCGGCCTCTTCGGACTTCTCTCTCATCTGACCAGCGCCTTCTCCTTCGCCCCGCCTCTTCCGGAATCCATTCTGAAGGACTATCATCTGGTTCAGAAAAAATGTCAGGGGCAAAACGTCCACGGCGGACAGAGTCCGCACGGCAGCCATGGAGCCCACGGCGGGCAGGACGCTCCTGGTTTACTCTGCCCGCCCGGAAGAATGATCGATCTGCTCATCTACCCGGAGGATGCCCGACTGACCCGAACGGAAAACGCCTTTCTGGAGGCTGTCCGGCAGGCCGCTCCCGCAATGTAGGACGGCAGCCGAAGATTTGTTCCGGAATTCAAAATATCATTCCTAACGCATTCCGGCTTAAGGGGCTGCCCTGCTGCCGGCCGTCCGGCTGCTTCATATTTTTTACAGCTTTGCGCCGCAGGGACCTGCCGGAGCGGCATCATAAGTACGGTCCGTTTTTACATATTCATAGAAGCGGTAGCCTCCAGCCAGATTTTTGCAGGAGAAGCCGTTCTGAGAAAGAATCCTGCAGGCCAGGTAGCTTCTCAGACCGCTCTGGCAGTTGACGTACAGGATTTTTTCCCGGTCCAGTTCCGAAAGACGATTTCTCAGCTCATCCAGCGGAATGTTGACGGTGCCCGGGATATGTCCGTTCTGATATTCCCCTTCTGTGCGGACGTCCAGAAGGATCACATCCTTCCTGTCTGAAAGGCCGTCCGCCTCATCCCAGTAATACTGCTCTACCAGACCGCTTCGCACGTTTCCGATCACATAGCCTGCCATATTCACCGGATCCTTTGCTGAAGAATAGGGCGGCGCATAAGCCAGATCCATATCCGCAAGCTCCTCTCCCGTCATTCCCGCACGCAAGGCACAGGCAAGAACATCGATCCGTTTATCCACACCGTCAAAGCCTACGATCTGCGCGCCGAGCAGCTTTCCCGTAGAACGCTCAAACAGGGTTTTGATCGTCAGATTCTCCGCTCCGGGATAATAGGTGGCATGGTTTGCGGAAAAGGTGATCACCTTATCGTAGTCCAGTTCCATCGCCTTTGCCTGCTTTTCATTGATTCCTGTGGAGGCCGCGGTCATCTCGAACAGCCTGATGATGGAAGAGCCCTGTGCTCCCTGATAAACGCTGTCCCGTCCGCAGATGTTGTCCGCCGCGATGCGTCCCTGCCGGTTGGCAGGCCCTGCCAGCGCCACCAGCGTCTTCTTTCCGGTGATGAAATGCCGGATTTCCACCGCATCTCCCACCGCATAGACGTCCGGGACAGAAGTCCGCATATGCTCATCGACCACAATGGCACCCTTCTGCCCCAGTGCAAGGCCTGCCTCCCTTGCAAGGCCCGTCTCCGGAAGGACACCTGCCGCCATCAGGACAAAATCGGCCCGGATGCTTTCTTCTTCCGCCTTTGTCTGCTCTGATGTTCCCGGCTGACCGGACTGATTCATCTGTCCAGACTGGCTGCCCGGCTGTCCTTCCGTCCTCTTCATCCGTACCACAAGACCATCCTCTTTTGGGATGAAGCCCGTCACAGTCCGGTTCAGGCGCAGATCCAGCCCCTTTCCTCTCAGGAAGGAATGCACCTGACAGGCCATGTCATAGTCCAGCGGAGGCAGTACCTGGTCCTCCATCTGGATCAGGGATACTTCGAGCCCTTCTCCCATCAGATTCTCCGCGGTCTCCAGCCCGATGAAACCTCCGCCAACCACAACCGCGCGCTTCGGCTTCTTTTCTTCCAGATAATCCCGGATCGCAAGGGTATCCTCCACCGTCCGCAGGGTCATGATCCGCTTATCGTCCATTCCGGGAAGTCCCGGACGGATCGCCTTTGCGCCGGGAGAAAGAAGCAGCTTATCATAGCTTTCCGTATATTCTTCCCCTGTTTCCAGATTCCGGACCCGTACGGTTTTCTCCTTCGGATCGATGGAAACCGCTTCGTTTTTTACCCGCACATCAACACGGAAGCGCCCTCCGAAGCTTTCCGGCGTCTGCACCGAAAGCGCGCTCTTTTCTCTGATCACGCCGCCGATATAGTAGGGCAGGCCGCAGTTTGCATAGGAAATGTAGCCGCTCCTTTCCAGCAGGATGATTTCCGCGTTTTCGTCCAGACGGCGCAGGCGGGCCGCCGCGGAAGCGCCTCCCGCCACTCCGCCGATGATAATTACCTTCATTTCTACCTCCATTATTGCCGCCTTCGGCGGCATCTGAAAATCATAAAAGAATGGTGTAAGCCATTCT
>ULPS01060113.1_pt1 | contig 16296 bp, 16 predicted proteins | sample 1953711 | NCBI WGS metagenome assembly ULPS01 (sample SAMEA4835635, study PRJEB28245) | human gut metagenome | biome: gut microbiome; material: fecal sample | place: Denmark | collected 2008 | reverse complement strand
GCGGCATATTTCTCTTTATTCCAGTCTGCCGCGGTATTCCGCGATTCCGCCGATATTTTCCGCCTTATAGCCCATTTCCCTAAGCTGCGCACAGGCCGCCCGGCTCCTCATGCCGCTCTGGCAGTATACAAACAGCGGAACCTTCTTTTCGATACTGATCTCATTCAGCCGATCCAGCGGCAGATTCACGCTGCCCGGGATGTGACCGCCGGCATATTCTGCGGCGGTTCTCACATCCAGAAGCACGGCCTCCGGCGTTTCCTGACTGCGCTTCACGCCTTCATTGATATCCGTTCTCTTTCCAAACATCTGAAAAATACTCATCCGACCATTTCCTCCAGCGCTCTCTTCGGCTTCACACCCACAGATGTGGCGGCCACCTGGCCGTTCCGGAAAACCAGCAGGGTGGGAATTCCCATCACCCGGTATTTTTCCGCAAGCTCCGGGTTCTCATCCACGTTGATCTTTCCCACCGTGAGCTCCGGATGCTCCATTGCAAGCTGTTCGATAATGGGTGAAAACATTCTGCAGGGGCCGCACCAGTCCGCCCAGAAGTCCACCACCGCAGTTCCCTGGGCCTTCAGAATTTTTTCTTCAAAATTATTGCCATCGATTTTTAATACTGCCATATCTACCTCTTTTCCTGCGGCCATGGGCCGCATTTTCAGCAGCAGGAATACGGACCACCGTTTTCCGCGTCTTCAAGTTTCGGTCTGTTTTCTGTTGATGGAGGAAGTATAACAGGAAACGGCAGCCTTTTCCGTGACTTTGTCACATAAGGCTGCCCTCTGCCAGCCGGGCCAGCTCTTCCCTGTCGGCCAGCGTGATGCTGCCCCGGTTCAGTTCTACCAGCCCCTCTTTCTGAAAATGCTTCAGCATGCGGCTGACCACCTCACGGGCGCTGCCGAGATGGCCGCTGATCTGTTCATGGGTCAGCTCCAGCCTGTTCTGGCCCGTGCGGTCGGCCTCCTCCAAGAGAAACGCGGCAAGACGGCTGTCCAGCTTTTTGTTCATCACCTGATCCATCAGCCACATCACATCCGAAAAGCGGCTGGCCATCAGGCGGCTGGTGTATTCCATGACCGGAAGTGAGGTTTCCATCAGCCGCCGGTAAATCTCCGCCGGAATGTGGTATACTTCCGTTTCTTCCGCCGCTGAAACCATTACGTCAAAACGGATATCCTGAAAAATGCAGGAGGCGGAAAACAGACAGACGTCCCGTTCCAGCAGCCGGTACAGAGTCAGCTCCTTTCCATCCTCCGATACCGTAAAAACCCGAAGCAGACCTTCCGCCACGGCGATGAGGCCCACACAGTCCTCCTGCCCCGCATGCAGAAGCCTTCCCTTCTCAAATCTCCTTTTCACCGCATTTTTTTCCAGCGTGTTCCTCTGTTCTTCCGTCAGCGCTTCCCAGAATGGGAAGCAGTCTCTTAGCTGTACCATATTTTTCCCCGTTTTCCTTACTTCTGCCATCTCTGCGCTTATTCCGCACAGGCTTCCTTTTCATTCAGTTCACCTGAAAAAGGCGCCGCCAACGCTCCGGCCTTCCGCCGGGGCTGTCGGCAGCGCCTTTTAACCCCTGAATATCTTTCAGCTTCTCTGATTCAGTTTTCATGCTTCTGCGGAAAAAAGCTCCGGCAGAAGCCGCGTTTCCACAATCCGGGCAGCGGTTCTGACAAGGCCGCTGCAGGGTCTCATTGCGTAATACTCCGGCGTCCGTTCCTGCGGTTTCACACTTTCCTCCCGTTCCACACCCTCCGGCAGGCCGAGGAGCTCCCGGCACAGGATGGAGCCGTGTTCCGCCTTCAGCTCATCGCTCATGCGGCGTACCAGCGCGTAGGCCTCCGCCTTTCCCTCCAGATCCTCCGGATCAGTAAAGCCCTTCTTCAGGCCGGAAAGCATCGCCATCGCGGAAACGGTTCCGCAGACCTCGCGCATTCTTCCGACTCCCGCGCTTAAAGGGCCCGAAAGCTTCAGCGCCGTTTCCCGGTCCATTCCAAACAGGTCCGCATAGGTGGTAAAAACGGACTGGGCACAGGCATAGCCGGATTCAAACATGTTTACCGCATCCTGAATTCTGCTTTTCATCGTCCTATTTATTCCTGCCGCAGCACTTCTTATACTTCTTGCCGCTTCCGCAGGGGCAGGGATCATTGGGATAAATCTTCTTCTCCTTCACGATGGTGGTGGAAGATTTCTGCTCCTTATAAAGAGCCTTTCTCGTCTCCTCGTCGAAGATATCGTTCCACTCCTCCAGGTTGTACAGCCAGTCCGCTCCGGCGGCAACCATGTTTTTGTACAGGCGCTCCTTGTCAAAGCCCAGATTCACCTGCGTATCCTCCTCCATCTCCTCGATGGGATTGGCCTCCACCAGGCTCTCATCAATGCCATCCAGAAAGCCCGTCATGGTCATGATGTCAACGCCGTATTTGTCAGCCAGCTCCTTTACGGTGCCGCGGACCACCTCGTCCGGATTCTTCAGAAGCTGCGCGTAAATCTCCTTTTCCTTTTGAAAATAGGAAGCCCACAGCCTCTGAAGGTCGCCCTTATTGGCTTTCTCCGAATAAGCCATCGCTCTCCACTGTTCCAGTAATGCCATAGTAATCACCTCATCTGCAGCCTGCAGGCAGGCCGTATTTTTTCAGAAAAAACGGTTCGGAGCAGCCAGCGCGTTCCGTTTCCGTCTTTCTCATCTGATTCAGATGTTAGTATATAACAAAATTCCGGTAAAGTCCATAAAAGTTTCATTCTCATGTATAAAAGCGCCGGAGCGGGGAATCCTGTTAGTATCATCAAAAACCCCCTCCTTTGATGATAAAAATACCGGGACAGCCTTGCAGATGTTCCGGAAAAATCCCCCCTAAATCAGAATCCCGTCTGCAGCAGGAGTGCTGTCGGCGGGATTTTGATTTGATAAGCCGGACAGGCAATCGTCATGCCTGCATGAGCAGCCATTTACCGGGAAAGTATCCTGCGCACCAGTCTCCGCACCTATGCATCAATCTCCGCATCCGTACAGTCTTCCAGAATCTGTTTTTTCCGGATCACGCCGCTTAAGGAATCATCCACGCGGAAGCGCCCGGAAACGGTCAGGCCGTTCACGCTTCTGGCATACACGCAGGGAATCTCATGCTCATAAACATCCCGCTCCGACGGCTGTTCGTCAAATACGCCGGGCATATGGGGACTCTGTTTTGTCCACAGAATATCCATGTTTTCCAGACGGATATCCTCGATGGGAGCATAGTCCTCCCCGCCCAGGAAAATGCAGGATTCAGACCTGAGGTGAATGTGATCCATGACCACACCGCTGATTTTTCCGGGAACCCGGTCGCATCCGGATCTCTTTGTGGAGGACAGAAAAACAGGTTCTCCCTTCCCCCACCATCTGGGCGCTCCCTGTCCGGGTATCACGCCGTCCGCATAGCGTCTGGTATTACCCGTCACATGATGAATCGTGATATCGGAAATGGTTCCTCCGTCTTTGGACCAGATGCTCACGCCGCGGGAGCAGTCCCAGACCACGCAGTCGCTTAAGATGATGTTCCGGATATTTCCCCAGGTCTCCGTACCGATTTTCAGAGCAGAATCCCTGGAATGCATGGTGCAGCCCTGAATGACGATGTTCTCGCAATCGCCGTATTTTTCATGCATGGGACCTGTCGCCTTGACCACGACGGCGTCGTCTCCGGCTTCGATGATACAGCCTCTGATCACCACATTTTTACAGCAGTCAGGATCTATGCCGTCATTGTTGGGCCCCCGGTCATCGTTCAGAATGCGGATGCCGTCCACCATCACATTCCTGCAGCCCGCCATGTGCAGGGTCCAGAATGCGGCGTCATAAAAAGTGACGTCCCGGACGGTCAGATTTTCCACATCCTCCAGGTAGGTGGTGCGGGGCCGGAAGCCCTTTACAAACAGAGGGCACTCATGAAAGCCGTTGTCCACATCTCCGTCAAAGAAAACCTCCCGTCCTCTGCCGTCGATCTTCCCATATCCGGAAATGGTGATGTTCTTTTCATGGCGGGCGAACAGAAAGCAGCCGCCGTCCATGCCGTCTATCCCTTCTCCTTCAAATTCCCGGGCAAAATCGATCATGTCTTCCTTTTCCAGAGTGGAAATGAGCTCCGCCCCGTTTTCCAGATGAAGCTCCACATTGGAGCGCAGGCGGATGCCGCCGGACAGATATTTTCCTGCGGGGATCACCACCCTTCCGCCTTTTCGGCTGCAGGCATCCACCGCCGCCTGAATGGCCTCCGTACATTTTTTTACGCCGTCTCCTACGGCCCCGTATTCCAGAATGTTATAATCCATGCTGTGCCTTTCCTTTCTGCCTTTTTGTTTTTCCTTACAGGCGCACCGTCTGTCCCGCGCCGATCTCTGCCATTCTTTTTTCTCCGTTCTCCTCCACGCTGATCCAGACGGGAAGCGCGCCGGGATTATATACCAGATCGCCGTCCACGGTAAATTTCAGGTTCCGCGCGGCCTTCATATAGTCCACAATTTCAATATTGGTGGCATACCAGATGTCATCCCTTCCGCCGATAAACCGGCAGAATTCCTCCATCAGCTCCCAGTTGTCGTCCGCAGTAAACTCATAGCTGTGGCCCCAGACGTACATCATATAGAGATACTGGGTTTTGTGCAGTTCGGCAAACTCCCTTGCCCGCTGCATCAGCCCGTGCTTATGATGGCAGGTGGCCTTCCAGGTCAGAAAATCCTCCGGCATGCCAAATCCGCCCGTTTCTTCCACGGTTCTGGCATATTCAATGCCGAGTCCGGGAAGGAGCTGCACGATTTCTCTGCTGTAGGAGCCATTGGGATAGGAGAGCCCCCGCACCGGGTATCCTGCGATCCGCTCCAGCTCCCTTCTGTCCTCCAGCACCTGCAGAGCGACCTGCTCCAGAGGACAACGGCTGATGGTGGGATGCAGCACCGTATGGCAGGAAATCTCATGTCCCTGATACAGTTTCTTCCATTCCTCCGCCGGAATCCGGTCTGGCCAGTCCTTCAGTCCGGAGTTCAGGTGAAAGGTACCCCTGATGCCGTTTTCGTTCATGAGTTTCACCAGTCGGCGGTCCTCCAGACGTCCGTCGTCATAGCTTAATGTCAGTACCTTAGCCTTTCCTCCAGGAAAACAGATGTAGTGAATTCTGTGATTTTCCATTTTCTTGTTCCTTTCCGTTCAGTCTCTGTTCTCTGCCTTACGCAGCGGCCACCGGATGAACAGGCAGGCATATCCGTCCGGCTCGTTACCCGCGAAAAAAAGGAATGCGGCCCCCATCACCTGACGGGATCCGCACTCCTTTCCAGCCGACACCACTGCAGGCATTCCCCAGCTGCCTGCTCCCGTCAGGAAATGATTGAAACCTTATGCTGAAGGTCTCTGACTTTGGTTTCAAGGCTGTTCACCCTGATTACCAGCATTTCAATTTCCGTCTGGGGTTTCATGGCTTCATGAAGATTTCTGGACAAATCCATATGTCCTTCGGCGACACGCTTGATGTTTTCTGCAATTTCGTTCTCCAGCCTGACTCTGACATAACGCAGCTCCGTATTCATGGCATCGATTTTCTCATCCATGATGTCGAGCCTCTCATCCATGGCATCGAATCTTTTATCCATGCCGTCGAGCCGCGCATCCATGGCATCGAATCTTTTATCCATGCCGTCAAGCCGCACGTCCATGGCATCGAATCTTTTATCCATGCCATCAAGCTTCTGGAGAATCAGATTGAACATGTCTTTTGTCTCTTTGTCCATACTATATCCTTTCTATCCGCCATGCTTCCCGTGCTCTTTCACTCATTCATCTTAGCACAACCCCGATGGAAAGTCTATTCTTTTTCCGATCTTCAATTTTCTTTCCACCGGCTCATGGATGCAGACCTTGTTTTTTCCGGCAGGACAAAGTCCGTCGAATGCCTCAATTATTGCCCCAGAGATTTCCGGTAATCCCTCGGCGTCCTTCCATGGAATTTTTTAAAGCACGAGGAAAAATATTCTACCGACGCAAACCCCAGCTTTTCCGAAATAGATGTAACGCTTTCCCCTGAAGCGGAAAGGAGCAGCAGCGCGGCGGCCATCCGGCTTTCCTCTTTCTTTTCACGGAAGGTTTTTCCATAATGCTCCTGCAGGAAGCGCTGAGTCTGTCTGACGGAAAAGCCGAGCTGTTCCGCGAGCTCTTCCAGAGAAAGATGTTCATATTCATAGAGAAAATAACGTTCCACAAGCATCGCCTTATCCGACAAAGGGGAAGCTGACGCCTTTCCCGTGCCCTTTTTGCAGGATTCCGGCTGTAAGGCCATTTCATAGTTTCGTACCAACGCGATCATACACTGAGCCAATAGAGCTGATATCTGGCCCGCGTATCCGAGCCTTTTCTCCTCCAGCTCCCGGAATATCTGCTGCAGCAGGGGAAGCAGATTCTGCCTGTCCTGACCAAACCAGGCCGGATTGGAAAAAAACAGATCGGACAGAGCATTCTTTTTCCAGCCGTCGGTCTCTTCTGCCTGCAGGTTGATACAATACTCCACTAACGGGGAATCCCCGGAAGGAAACTGAGAATGTTCCACAAAGGGTCCGGTCATATAAAGTGTATTCGTTTCCACCGCATAGCTGTGGTCCGCAATTTTCGCAGTTCCGGATCCACTGGAAAGGTAGTGGATTTCATAATTACCCGCTCCATGACTGTGAGTCGGGACCTCTGCGACAGTTCCACGGGAAATCTGAAAAATATGGAATTTTATGCAATCCAGCACAAAAGAACAGTCTATCGAATATACCTGCAGCTTCATAATGACTCCTTTTTCAGGCAGAATTTTAATATATAGTAGCAAAAAGTCTGCAAAAATTCAATAAACCCCTCAAAAATATGACATAATTCATAAAAATATGTCAAAATATCCTCTAAATCCGTTTCCTGTTTATTCATATAATAAAGTCATAAACTGATTCTATAATCAGCCGCATAACCTGTTTCCATTACGCGGCATTCGGAGGACAGATACGCAAAATGCTCAAAAAAATCGAAGTAACAAGAGACACGCTCACCATGCACTATCCTGCATCCTGGTGGAGAGATACCTGGAGAGAGGCGCTGGTATGCGGAAACGGCCGCATGGGAGCCAGCTTTTATGGAGGCACCAGACTGCAGACCATCATGATCACGGACGGAGAGCTGTGGTATGGAGGGTTTGAGGACACGCTCCCCGATGTCCACGACGCGCTGGAACGTATGCGCGCAAAAATGGACAGGGGAGAATACCGGGAAGCCAGCTGGGAAATCGTCAACGAGCTAAGGGAAAAGGGCTATCAGACCACGTTGGAATCTCCTCTTCCCCTTGCTGACATAAAAATCGAAATTGATCCAAAAGGGGGATTTCAGGAATATCAAAGAGCTCTGAATATGGAAACCGGAGAAGCTTCCTGTCAATGGACGGACAGCGGCGTATTCTACCGCTGTGACGGTTTTGTTTCCAGAGCGGACGGCATAGCTGTATACCGGATCCGTGCGCAGCAGCCCGTGATCAGTGCCAGCTTCCGGACGGAATTCCATCGCAATCCCGGAACCCCCATTCCGGAAACCTGCCGGACAATGGAGGAAAATGCGCAGTCAGAAGCCTCCGACAGTTACCTGACCTACCAGTCCATCAATACGGACGGGCTCCGCTACGGCATGGCGGTACGGATTACCACAAATGGAAAGCAGAAGATTCAGTATGGAAGAATTTATGTAGAAGAAGCCGATGAAATTGTTCTGACCATCCGTTCCTTTATCAAAGATGCCGGTGGGGATGGCATCCATCGGACAAAGACCTTTCTGTCACGCCTTCCGGAATCTTATGAAAGCCTGTTTTCCCGCCATGTTCCTCTGCACCGCAGGAAATATCTCAGCGCCCGGCTGGAATTGGACGGCTGGCAGAATACGGATAACGAAGATCTGCTTTCCCGCGCCTATCAGGACAAACAGCCGCCGGAGCTCATGGAAAAAATGTGGAAATACGGCCGCTATCTGTTTATCAGCGGAACAGACGAGACAGCGGATCCATTTCCCCTGTACGGCCTCTGGGGCGGCGGCTATGATCTGATCTGGAGTCATAACATGGCCAACGAAAACACCCAGATGATCTACTGGCACAGCTTCGTGGGGAATCTGGCAGATTATCACCGGGCCCTGTTCCGCTATTATAATGACCGAATGGACATCTACAGGGAAAATGCCAAAAAGCTCTTCGGCTGCCGGGGTATCTACATGACGGCAGGAACGACCCCTCATGTCTCCACACCGAGCCAGGTGGTTCCCGTGATCATCAACTGGGTGGGCGCTGCGGGATGGCTTGCACAGCATTACTGTACCTATGCGTCCTACAGGCCCGAAGAGGAGGAATATATCCGAAAGGAAATCTGTCCGTATCTGGAAGAAACGGCTGCCTTTTACGAGGATTTTATCCGGTACAATGCGGACGGTACTATCAGGCTGTATCCGAGCGTTTCTCCGGAAAATACGCCGCAGAATTTTATGCCTCCCCTGACGGAGATGATCGCCCATCCCATGCCGACAACGATCAATTCCACCATTGATCTGGCAATCATAAAGGAATTTTTTTCCGGCATGATCCGGCTCGGAAAAAGGTATGGAATGTACCAGGATAAAATAGAGGACTGGAAAAAAATCCTCGCTTCTATCCCGCCCTATCGTTCCAACGATCTGGGAGCCATCCGGGAATGGCAGGCCCCCCAGTTTGAGGACCGGTACGATCACAGGCACCTGTCCCACATTTACCCGGTATTTCCCGGACATGAGGTAAATTCCATTGATCAGCCCGAGGAAATGAAAAAATATGAAAAGGCTGTCAGCCTGAGAAAGATAGACGCACAGACCGGGTGGTCCATGGCCCACATGGCCTCCATCTATGCCAGATTCAACGAAGGAGAAAAGGCGGCGGAATGTCTGGATAACATGGCAAAATCCTGTCTTCTGTCCAACTTTTTCACACTCCACAACGACTGGCGCGGGATGAGCGTTACGCTGGATATGGATCCGGCCCCCGTTCAGCTGGACGCCGCTCTCGGATATGTGAATGCCGTGCAGGAAATGCTGGTATATGTTTCGGAGGATCTGGTCAGACTTCTTCCAGCCCTTCCCAAACGGCTGAAAAAAGGTTCCCTTTGGGATTTTCAGTATCCGGGAGGAAGCATCTCGATGAAATGGGATCTGGAAAGCCGGAGCTTCCGGGTCTGTCTGAAGGCAGCGCGCCCTCACAGTATCCGCCTCTCTCTTCCGGATGCGTTCGGCCCGGTTCTCTGGGAAACCGGAAATGTGGAAGAAAACCGGGACGGAAAGACCATCCTGCTGTCCTTTGAACAGGAAGGAAAAACGGCGGAGGGCGGATGCGGATTATTTTCATAAAAAAGAACAGATGTCTTTCTTCGGATCTCTGGTCACCTGCCGGGCAAACAAATCCGGCTTATCATAAATATCATCACTTTTCTTAAGGAGGAAAAAGTTTATGAAGAAAAAGTCTCTTCAAAAAACGCTTGCATTTGCGTTGGCTGCCGCGATGTCCTTTGGAACGCTGGCAGGCTGCGGAAGCGGCGGAGGTTCCACGGAAAGCGTGTCTTCCACTGAAACAACGGCGGAAAACTCCACCGGGACCACAGCTGAAGCAGAAAGCACTGCAGCGACGGAAACCGCTTCTGCTGGTGCGGACGCTGCGGAAGGCGGCGGTATGGACAGCTGGGAGCCGTTTGCAGAGAACGTAACCCTTCAGGTTCCTGTCTACGACCGCGGGCTGGACGGAGTTCCGGACGTCAGCAATAACTACTGGACTCAGTGGATCCAGGAAAATTTCGGAGATCCGTGGAACATAACCGTAGAATTCGTTCCGATCACCCGAAACGATGCCATGACCGATTACGCTCTTCTGGCATCCGCAGGAACCCTGCCCACCATGCTGATGGAATTTGACTATCCCAAACTGGCACAATGGGCAAACGACGGTTATCTTACCACCTTTGATATGAACGAATTCGCAGCCGTAGCACCCACCTATTATAATAGAATGGTGGAACTGGATCAGCTGCAGTATTCTGCAATGGAGGATGAGACCTATTTCGTATTCGCTGAAAGGCCCTATTCCAATACCAACTACAGCTATCAGGTATTCGTACGTATGGACTGGCTGGAGCAGGTCGGTTACGACCATGTGCCTTCCACCCGCGAGGAGTATCTTGACGCAATGCAGAAAATTATGGATGCGGGCATCTGTGAACATCCCGACGGAGCCTGGATGTTAACCGGCAATGCCGGCCCCGACCAGAATGATGCATTCCGTACCTATCCGCTGGACGAACGGGAATGGGCGATGTACGGAGATTATAACATCGTCGCAATGAGCTGGAATGCCAACAAGGAGCTGCTCAGAGCCAAGAATGAGGAATACAGTCTCGGCATTACCAATCCTGAATATTACGTTACCGATACGGAAACGGCAAAGGCAAACTTTGTAAATGGAAAAAGCTACTGGTACGGCGGATATATCTCAGGAAACATGGATTTTCTGACCGCTTTCTATGAACAGAATCCGGACGGAAAGCTTGCGATTCAGCCTGCCGACTATCAATACGGTACAAGCTGTGCATACCGGGCGGAAAATCCTTTCGGCATCATCGTAGGCTTCTCTTCCACCGCCACGGAAGATCAGATCCGGGCCGCCTGGATGTATCTGGAATGGATGAGTCAGAATGATGTGCTCTTTACTCTTCAGTGGGGACTGGAGAATGAGAATTATACGCTGGACGAAAACGGTAACCCTGTCGGCGTCGGCGACTACAACGGAGATTACACCCAGGGTTACAACAACAATGCCGACTATGTTGCTCCCGTAACAGCCTCCAGGATTCTGGGTGATCCGGAAGCGGATATCCGGGCCAGCTTCCCGACAAACCTTCCTCAGACAGACGAGCTGGTTGATCAGATTCTTACTTATTATAATACTCGTGTGGAACAGGCAGAGGAAGGGCTTGCCATCGTGCCCTGTATGTTTGCGACCGTCATTAATGCGGAAACGGAATACAGAGATTCTCTCGCATCCCTGTACGTCCAGTACCGTGATGAACTGACCATGTGCGATCCCGATGACTTTGATACTCTGTATGATCAGAGGGCCCAGGAGTATCTGGATGCCGGCTATCAGGCAATTATCGACGAAAGAGGAGAGGCTTATGACAATGGGCTGACAACGAAGCTCGCAAAGTAATTCTGTTTTTTCCGAAACAGCAGCCGCACCTGTTCAAAAAATGGTGCGGCTGCCTTTTTTTCTTTTTTCATCTCTTTTTTCCTACTTTTTCAATTCAATGATTTATATCTTATGGATAATCTGATATAATAATTCCCATGCGGATTTTTCCTGTCCGCATGGTTTTACACTCAGGAAACCAGCCTGAGGCTGGGAAAAACATAAGAAAGGAATGAGGTGTAACTGTATGAAACCATTTTTCAGCCTGTCACCGGCTGATGCGGCCAAAGAGCTTCAGGTGGACGCATCCAGCGGTCTGACAAAAGAAGAGGCCGAAAAACGTATTGAAAAATACGGACACAACCGTCTGGAGGGAGGGAAAGAGAAATCCCTGATCCAGATGATTCTGGAGCAGCTCAAGGATTTCCTGGTGATCATTCTGATGATTGCCGCCGTAATTTCCATTTTTCTGGGAGAGGCGCTGGAGGGTATCATCATCCTTGCCATCGTCGTCCTGAATACCTTCCTTGGCGTTTATCAGGAAAACAAGGCGAGCAATGCGCTGAAGGCGCTGAAGGAAATGGCCAGTCCGCACGCGAAAGTTCTGCGCGGGGGACAGATCATTGAGGTTCCTTCCTCCGACGTGGTTCCGGGCGATATCGCCATTCTGGAAGCGGGCGATTATGTTCCCGCCGACCTGCGGCTGATAGAATCCGTCAATCTGAAAATTGACGAGGCCGCGCTCACGGGCGAATCCGTTCCCGTGGAAAAGGACGCTTCCGCCGTGCTTGCGGAGGATGCCAGCCTGGGCGACCGCATCAACTGCGGCTACATGGGCACGGTCATCACCTACGGACGCGGACGAGGCGTCATCACTGAAACAGGCATGCAGACCCAGATGGGAAATATCGCAGGCATGCTCAATGATACCCCCAATGAGTCCACCCCGCTTCAGAAGAAGCTGGACAGCCTGGGAAAAGTTCTCGGTATCGTATGCCTCGCCATCTGCGTGGTCATTTTCCTGCTCGGCCTGCTTCACGGTATGGAGCTGTTCGATATTTTCATGACCTCTGTTTCCCTGGCCGTTGCCGCCATTCCGGAAGGCCTGACTGTTGTCGTTACGGTGGTCCTCGCCATGGGCATGCAGAAGATGGTCAAGTGCAACGCCATCATCAAGCGCTTAAGCGCGGTGGAAACCCTGGGAAGCACCACGGTTATCTGCTCGGATAAGACCGGAACGCTGACTCAGAACAAGATGACCATTCAGAAGCTTTACGACGCTTCCGGTCATTACAACGTGAGCGGTACGGGCTACAGCCCGGAGGGCGAGATCACCGATGAGGCAGGAAATGTGCCTGCATCTTTCCCTGACCGCCTGATCGAGGGCGCGCTTTTATGTAACGACGCCACCTATGATCCCGCCAATCAGACCATCGTGGGCGATCCCACCGAGGCCGCCATGGTGGTTCTTGCCTACAAGCACGGCATGAAGAAGGCGGAATGGGAAAGCAGATATCCCCGCGTGCAGGAAATCCCCTTCGACTCGGACAGAAAGCTCATGTCCACCTTCCATAAGATCGGGGATTCCATCACCATGTACACCAAGGGCGCTCCGGACGAGCTGCTCCGCCGCTGTACCAGGATCGAAGAAAAAGGTGTGGTCAATCCTCTTACGGATGCCAAAAGGGAGAAAATCCTCGGCGTCAATCAGGATATGGCCCAGTCTGCGCTTCGTGTAATCGGCGTGGCATACCGCACCATGAATGAGGCCGATCCTTCTCCGGAATCTGAAAACGACCTGATCTTCGTCGGTCTGGTCGGCATGATCGACCCGCCCAGAGAAGAGGCGAAGGCCGCCATCGACGTCTGCAAGACCGCAGGCATCCAGGTAAAGATGATTACCGGCGACCACAAGATCACCGCAAGCGCCATCGGCGCCCAGCTCGGCATCGAGACCGACCGGACCGTGGAGGGTCGTGAAATCAATGAAATGACCGACGAGCAGCTCCGCGAATGTGTGAAAACCACCAACGTTTTTGCCCGCGTATCTCCGGAGCATAAGGTCCGCCTGGTGGACGCTGTCCGCGCGAACGGAAACATCGCCGCCATGACCGGAGACGGCGTCAACGACGCTCCTTCCCTGAAGCATGCTGATATCGGTGTGGCAATGGGAATCACCGGAACCGACGTATCCAAGGAAGCGGCCGACATGATCCTGACCGACGACAACTTCGCCAGCATTGTGCGCGCCGTTGCGGAGGGCCGTACCATTTACGCCAACATCCGTAAGGTAGTCGGCTTCCTGCTCTCCTGCAATATCGGTGAGATCCTGGTCATTTTCCTGGCCATGCTCACCAACCTGCCCACGCCGCTGGTTGCCATCCAGCTTCTTTCCATCAACCTGATCACGGACGCCTTCCCGGCTTTCGCTCTGGGTATGGAAAAGGAAGAGCCCGGCACCATGAACCGGAAGCCCCGCGATCCTTCCGAACCCATCGTGGATAAGAAGATGACCGTGGCCGTCCTGATTCAGAGCATCGCGCTGGCGCTCGGCACCCTCGGTTCCTTTGTTTATGGACTGTATGTGCATGATTCTCTGGACGTTGCGAGAACTGCCTGCTTCCTCACCCTGGTTCTGGGCGAGCTGCTGCGCGCATACTCCGCACGTTCCGAATCCACCTCCGTCTTTAAGATGAAGGTCTTTGAAAACAGCTATCTGAACAAGTGCGTGCTGGTGTCCGTGCTGTTCATGATCGCCAGCATCTACGTGCCCTTCCTGAATCCGGTATTCAGCACCGTGGCTCTCTCCTTTGACGAGATCATCATGGCGCTGGTGCTCGCCTTCCTCCCGATGCTGGGCGGCGAGGCTGCAAAGCTGGTCACGAAGCGCATGTAAGGCATAAATGACGCTCGCTGTATTTGCCCGGCAGCCGATCATGCAAGCCTGACGGCTGCTTGCCGGGCTTATCGCGCAAAATTATACCGCCGTACCGGCTGTTTATCTGCCGGCGCGGCGGTATCTTTTTTCTTTCTTCCTGCTGAAACACCATTCTTCTACGGCATCCGCACCAGATTGGCGTAGACGCTGTTTTCCGGAGAAGAGTCCGGAATCACCTCCGCATGCACGGTCTTCCGATAGAAGCCCTCCGCATCTCCCACCCAGCCGATGATGGCATAGCCATAGCCGGCGGAACGCATCGCGTCAAGCGTCTTTAAAAGCAGATATTTCCCGATCTGCCTTCCCCTCTCGCTCTCCAGCACGCCAATGGGCCCGAAAAAGCCCTTTGCCGACACGTCAAAGCAGGCGAAGCCCAGAACCTTTCCCTGCTCCGTTGCAATAAAGCACTGAGAAGGCGCCTGCAGAATGGCGCACTCCGCTTCCCCCGCCCAGCTCTCGCTGAAATTCTCCCGTACAAACCTGAGAATGATCTCCTTGTCTCCGGCGAAGGCCCTCTTGATCTTCAGACCCGGATCCTCCGGAGAATGATATTCAATATTCTTCAGGTTTACAATCATATCATGTCCGTCCATTTTTCCCTCCATGTCAAAGCGTCATAAAACACAGTTTTACCGCGCTGATGAACGCGCGCCGGGCTTTCCCTTTCCCCGATTCCGGCCTTTTTCTGTCACGATTGTAGCACAGAATCCATGAATTTACAAATTCATGAATTTACAAATTCATGAATCTACAATTTCTTTTGTCTTTTATCATGTCACCGGTATCAGCGATATCTCTCTGGAACCCACTCCTGTAATCTGGTATAATCTTCATAATTAAAATACGCCCAAAGGAGCCATCCATGAAACCCATCTCCATCGTAAACGCTTCTGAGAAGAATCTGAAGCATATCTCACTGGATATCCCCCGAAACAGCCTGACCGTATTTACCGGGCTGTCCGGCTCGGGGAAATCCACGCTCTTAATCGACGTCCTGTATATGGAATGCCAGCGGCAGTATCTGGAGGCCATGTCCTTCCAGGGAATCGCAAAGCCTGCGGTGGAGCGCGTGAAAAACGCTTCCCCCGCCGTCGTGATCACTCAGACTGACCAGAACCGCAGCCCCCGTTCCACAGTGGGCACGATGACGGATCTCTATACCGGACTGCGGATGCTCTATGAAAAACTGGGCGTGCGGGCCTGCCCCCACTGCGGAAAATCGATTTCTGCTGCGGACTGCAGGGAAGAGGTGGTTTCCGCTTTCCGTCCCGGCCACACGGGAAAGGAATTTTCGGTTTACCAGTATTGCCGGGAGTGTGGGCAGAAAATGAAAAAGCTCACAGCCACCGACTTTTCCTTTAATACGAAGGAAGGAGCCTGTCCGGTCTGCGGGGGGATGGGGGAGGTTCGATCTCTCAACCGGGCTGCAGCAGTGGATGAAGCCCGTTCCCTTGAAGAAGGTGCCGTCCGCTTCTGGGAGGCAAAATACGGGGAATACCAGACCGAAGCCTTCTATGCGGCCTGTCGGTATTACGGGCTTTCCGTTCCGTCCGGCCTTCCTGTTTCTCAATTTGATCCTTTGCAGAAAGCCCTTCTGTACGATGGTATTTCCAGCCCGGAACTCATTCAGGCTTTTCCGGGAAAAAAGCCTCCAAAGACTGTAGCAGCAGGCCGGTTTGAAGGGCTGGAAGCTGTTCTTCTGCGCAGGCTGAACAACCGGAGTAAAAAAAAGGATGAGCTGGAAGCTTATTTTCACCCCTCTCCCTGCCCGGCCTGCGGCGGGGAACGCCTGAAACGGGAAAGCAGGGAGGTTACGATAAACGGAGCCAGACTGCCTCAGCTCAACGGATTATTTCTGGATGAGCTTGCGGAGCGGATCAGCGGGCTGGAAGCCTCCCTTCCCGCTTCTCACAGAAAGCTGGTGCAGGACTACCTGACGGATCTTTCTTCAAAGCTGGAGCGCATCCGCAGGCTTGGACTTGGATACCTGACCTGCAGCCGGGCAGTTCCCACCCTGTCCGGCGGAGAGCTGCAGCGGCTGAAGCTTTCCGCAGTCCTGGCTTCGGAACTGACCGGTATGATCTATATTCTGGATGAGCCCACAGCAGGACTGCA
>ULPS01005053.1_pt1 | contig 16370 bp, 13 predicted proteins | sample 1953711 | NCBI WGS metagenome assembly ULPS01 (sample SAMEA4835635, study PRJEB28245) | human gut metagenome | biome: gut microbiome; material: fecal sample | place: Denmark | collected 2008 | reverse complement strand
TTACAAGCCAGTCGGCGTAACCTGCACGGAGAAGGATCGGTTCGCGGAAAAAACCATCCGGGACGTGGTGGATTATCCGGTCCGGGTTACCTATGCGGGGCGGCTGGATAAGGATTCGGAGGGGCTTCTGCTTCTGACCAATGACGGAGAGCTGATCAACGCGCTGATGCGCGCCTCCAATTTTCATGAAAAGGAATATCTGGTCCGGGTAAACCGGCCTGTCACCGACGCTTTTCTGAAGAAAATGTCAGAGGGCGTGTTTTTAAAGGAGCTGAACGTACAGACCAGACCCTGCCGGGTGGAGCAGGAGGGAAAATTCACCTTCCGCATCGTGCTGACCCAGGGACTGAACCGTCAGATCCGGCGGATGTGCCGCACACTGGGCATGGATGTGACCGGTATAAAACGGGTGCGGGTGGCAAATATTACACTGGGAAGGCTGAAGCCCGGAAACTACCGGCTGGTGGAAAAGGAAGAGCTTCAGGAGCTGTACCGCATCGCGAAGGGAAAGGGCCGGAAGCCGGATGCCGGGCCGGAGAGCAGTGCTCCTGAAAAAGTATTTCAGGAAAAAATATTTCAGGAAAATCAATAATGGGAAGAAGGAAGATTGAAAAATAAGCCTGATGGCTTATTTTTCAATCGGCAGTTTTGCGTCAGAACGCCGCAAAACTGCTGTGATCACAGCGAAAAAATCACATACGCGATTTTTTCGCGCGGTCGGAGCAAAGGACGCTCCGACATGGAGGTAAACATGGATAAGACGGCGAGAATGAAAGAGCTGATTGCAAAACTGACCGAAGCGTCCCGGGCATATTATGCCGAGGACAGGGAGATCATGAGCAATTTCCAATATGACAGACTGTATGACGAGCTGGAGGCGCTGGAAAAGGAAACCGGGACCGTGCTGGCGGGAAGCCCCACGGTGACGGTAGGCTACGAGGCGGTGGACGAGCTTCCCAAGGAGCGCCATGAGCGCCCCATGCTTTCGCTGGGAAAGACGAAGAGCAGAGAAGAGCTGAGGGACTGGCTGGGAAATCAGAAGGGACTTCTTTCCTGGAAGCTGGACGGTCTGACCGTGGTGCTCACCTATCGGGACGGAACGCTGTTCAAGGCGGTCACCCGGGGAAACGGGGAGATCGGAGAGGTGATTACGCCCAATGCGAAGGTATTCGTGAACATTCCTCTTGTCATTCCCTTTAAAGGCGAGCTGGTGCTTCGCGGCGAAGCAGTCATAAGCTATGCGGATTTTGAAAAAATAAATGAAAAGATTGAGGATGTGGACGCACGCTATAAAAACCCGAGAAACCTCTGCTCCGGTTCCGTGCGCCAGCTTTCCAGCGAGATCACAGCGCAGCGGAACGTGCGCTTTTATGCCTTTACGCTGGTTTCCGCGCAGGACACTGCCGAAGCGGATTCTCAGTTTCGGCAGGAAACTCCGGATTTTGAAAATTCCAGAAAGAAGCAGTTCGAATTTCTTGCCGCACAGGGCTTTGATGTGGTGGAGTACCGGGAGGTGGACTCGCAGAACGTGGAAGAGGCGGTTTCCGATTTCGAGGAACGGATCAAAACCTTTCCCATTCCTTCAGACGGCCTGGTGCTCATTTATGATGATATCGCCTATGGGCTTTCCCTGGGTACTACGGCAAAGTTTCCCCGGGATTCCATCGCTTTCAAGTGGGAGGATGAAACGGCAGAAACCACCCTGCTTGAAATGGAGTGGAGCGCCAGCCGGACCGGTCTGATCAACCCGGTCGCCATCTTTGAGCCGGTACAGCTGGAGGGCACCACCGTAAGCCGGGCCAGCGTCCATAACGTGAGCATTGTGAAAAGTCTGGAGCTGGGAATCGGAGACAGGATCACTGTTTATAAGGCGAACATGATCATTCCCCAGATCGCGGAAAACCTGACCAGAAGCGGCACCCTTCCCATTCCGGATACCTGCCCGGTCTGCGGGGGGAAGGCGGAGATCCGGCAGGTGAACGACGTGCAGTCCCTCTACTGCGTCAATCCGGACTGCGATGCCAAGAAGGTAAAGGCATTTGCTCTGTTCGTCAGCCGGGACGCGCTGAATATCGACGGACTTTCCGAAGCTACGCTGGAGAAATTTCTCGGCAGAGGCTTCCTCCACCGCTTTGCGGATCTGTTCCATCTGGACCGTTACCGGGATGAGATCATCGCCATGGAGGGCTTTGGAGAAAAATCCTGGCAGAACCTTTCTGAAAGCATCGAGCGGGCGAGAACGACCACCCTTCCCCGGGTGATCTACGGACTGGGAATCCAGAATATCGGCCTTGCCAACGCGAAAATGATCTGCCGGGAATACAACGATGATCTGAACCGGATGATGGATGCGGATGTGGAGGAGCTGAGCCTGATCGACGGCGTGGGCGGCGTGATCGCCGGAACCTTCCACGATTACTGGCAGTCGGAGAAGAACCGGGAGGATATGAAGCTGCTGCTTTCCGAGCTTACCATCGAGCACACGGAGGTAGATGAATCCACCCAGACCCTGAAGGGTCTCGTCTTCGTGGTGACCGGAAGCCTGAACCACTTCGACGGGCGGAGCGCCCTGAAGGAGGCGATCGAACAGAAGGGCGGCAAGGTTACGGGAAGCGTGACCGGAAAAACCACCTGCCTGATCAACAACGACAGCACCTCCAACTCCGCCAAAAACAGAAAGGCGAAGGAGCTGAATGTGCCTGTCCTTACGGAAGAGGAATTCATGCGTCAGTATCTGGATATGGCGGAAGCATAAGTAGAACTTGGAGGATAAAAAAATGCCGATTAAAATACAGAGCGATCTTCCCGCAAGGGATATTCTGGATAATGAAAATATTTTTGTCATGGACGAGTACAGGGCCCTGCATCAGGACATGCGTCCTCTGCAGATCTGTATTCTGAACCTGATGCCTGTCAAGCAGGACACGGAGCTGCATCTGCTGCGTTCTTTGTCCAACACGCCCCTGCAGGTGGATGTGACCTTTATGAAAATGAACAGCCATGTATCCATGAACACCTCCATCACTCATCTGAACAAGTTTTATAATACCTTCGATGAGCTGAAGGACAACAAATACGACGGTCTGATCATCACAGGCGCACCGGTGGAGCAGATCCCGTTTGAAGAAGTGGATTACTGGCAGGAGCTTTGTGAGATCATGGAGTGGTCCAAAACCCATGTAACCAGCACCTTCCATATCTGCTGGGGAGCGCAGGCGGGGCTTTATTACCATTTCGGACTGAACAAGGTGCTTCTGCCCAAAAAACTGTTCGGCGTTTACCGGCATCGGGTGCTCAACCGGAAGATACCGCTGGTACGTGGTTTTGATGACTATTTTTACATTCCCCACAGCCGTCATACTGCGGTGCCTGCAGAAGCCATTCACGCCTGTTCTGACCTCGTGGTGATGGCGGAGTCCAGGGAAGCCGGTGTGCTTCTGTGCATGACCGCCGAAGGCCGCCAGGTCTTCGTGATGGGGCATCCGGAATATGACCGCTACACTTTACATAACGAATATATCCGGGACAAGGAGAAGGGCCTTCCCATTGACATTCCCGTCAATTACTATCCGGACGATGACTGCACGAAGCGTCCAATCCTTTCCTGGAGGTCTCACTGCAACAACCTTTATACAAACTGGCTCAATTATTTTGTATATCAGACAACTCCGTACGATATTCGGGAGATATAGCGTAAATACGGCGTTTTCCGGCTTTTTGGGAAAATTCAGAATTGCCGAACTTCCGGGGAAATTGTCGTTAAGGTTTAATAACTTTACAGACAGCAGGTTTTCCGGTATGATGGTAAAAAGGTTTTCGCCTTTCGGCGGACCCGGAGAGGTAACTGTTTGACATTTTTTGTTTTAAAAAAGAGAGGAAATTCTATGCGAGGCATTGAAACACGAATCCAGGAGATCCGCCACATGATCTTCACCGAAGTGGCCCGGATGGCCTATCACACCGAGTGGCCGGTGGCCAAACGTATTGAGGAGCTGCCGTACAAGATCATCCCCGGCGAGGTGGGGAACTTCCGCAACGATGTATTTCTGGAGCGGGCCATCGTCGGCGAGCGGCTGCGCCTGGCTATGGGGCTGCCCTACCGCGGTGCCGGCGAGCACGCGCCGGTTTCGGACAACATTGAGGCTGCAGATCGGGACGAGACCTATTACACCCCGCCGCTGATCAACATCATCAAGTTTGCCTGTAACGGCTGCGCCGAAAAGCGGCTGCTGGTGACTGAGGGCTGCCAGGGCTGCCTGGCCCACCCGTGTGTGGAGGTCTGCCCGAAAGGGGCGGTGACGCTGGACAGGTACAACGGCCGCAGCCACATCGACCAGGAGAAGTGCATCAAGTGCGGCCGCTGTGCCGAGGTGTGCAGTTACAACGCTATTATCACCCAGGAGCGGCCCTGCGCCGCTGCCTGTGGTATGGACGCCATCCATACTGACCAAAATGGCAAGGCGGACATCGACTATGAAAAGTGCGTCTCCTGCGGTCAGTGCCTGGTCAGTTGTCCGTTCGGCGCCATTGCTGACAAGAGCCAGATATTCCAGGTGATCCGGGCGATCCAGTCGGGAGAGCGGGTATATGCGGCGGTAGCGCCGAGCTTTGTCGGGCAGTTCGGGCCGAAGGTGACCCCCGGCAAGCTGCGGGCCGCCATGAAGAATCTGGGTTTTGCCGATGTGTTTGAGGTGGCTATTGGCGCTGATCTGTGCGCCACCCAGGAGGCGGAGGACTTTATCGCCGAGGTGCCGGAGAAGATTCCGTTTATGGGTACCTCCTGCTGCCCGGCCTGGTCGGTGATGGCGAAGAAACGCTTCCCAGAATATGCCAACTGCGTCTCGATGGCGTTAACCCCAATGGTGCTTACCGCCCGGCTGATCAAAAAAGAGCGGCCGGCGGGAAAGGTGGTGTTTATCGGGCCGTGCGCGGCGAAGAAACTCGAGGCGATGCGCAAGAGCGTGCGCAGCGAGGTGGACTTTGTGCTGACCTTTGAGGAGATGGCGGGAATCTTCGCGGCGAAGGAGCTGGATCTGACAGCGATGGAGGAGGACCCGGATGGCGTCAACGACGCCTCCAGCGATGGCCGGGACTTTGCGGTAGCCGGCGGTGTAGCCAAGAGCGTGGTCGATGTCATCAAGGCCCGCTACCCGGACCGTGAGGTGAAGGTGGTGAACGCCGAGGGCCTGCGGGACTGCTACAAGATGCTCAAGGACGCGGTGGCCGGAAAGTACAACGGCTATCTGCTGGAGGGCATGGCCTGCCCGGGCGGGTGCGTAGCCGGTGCGGGCACGATGCAGCCGATCAAGAAGAGCCAGGTGGCGGTCCATCTGTACGCCAAGCAGGCCAAGCACAAGACTTCCAACGAGACAGAGCACGTTAAGGAGCTGGGGAAGCTGGTGGACTGACGCCATAAGCTCGTCAAGTCCGTCAGATTAACTTCGAGGACTCCATACAAAAGGGGGCCGTTGCAAAATAGATGAGATATCATCTATGGAGCAATGGCTCCCTTTTTATACCTGGATTCTGTCCGACTGCTGAGCCACGAACTGAAGGGATTGATTTACAGCTTGCGGTATCAGGCTTATTCTGCCAAAGGCAGAAATCTGGCAGCAGCCCCAAGATCATGTTCAAGAATGAGAAACGGGAAAAGAGGAGCTTTAAAAAAGGATATCAGCAAACGCGAGAACATGAGATATGACGAGGCAGCTGACACTTACACCTGTTACGAAGAGAAAAAGCTGAGGGCGGTTTCTGTAAGAAAACAAAAAAGCAAAAGGAAGCAAGAAGCTTCTGGCACAATATTGCAAAAATCTGGCGTCATTGTTTCTATCCAATCTTTTTGAAATGTTTTATCGTATTTTATGATATGGGAAAAGTACTGCTTTATCCGATATCTGTCGTTCCTCGGTGGCCTGGGTGGTTACTTTTGCGGTCTATCAGATCGGCAGGCTGATCGTCTGAATAAGGAGGGAACGATTTTCGGAGAGGAGAATTTTGGGTGAAATCCGGTTCTCGGGAAGCGAGTGTATAAAATGCCAAAGGAGATGAAAAAAATCATTGCGGAAACCTATATGGAGCTGGTACGGGAAAGGGATGTGGATAAGATCACGGTAAAAGCCCTGATCGACGCATGTCACATTTCCCGGCAGACCTTTTACTACCATTTCCAGGATATCATGGATGTCCTGGAATGGTCGGCGCGCCAATCCGTGCAGAAGCTGGTCGAGCAGAGCCTTCAGACAGAGGATATCCGTTCGGCGCTTCATATTTTCATTTCTTTTACGGTTGAAAATTATCCTACGCTCCATAAACTCATGGAGTCGCAGAAGCGCGGCAGGATCGAGAAGATCCTGCTTGATGCGGCGACGACTTATCTAAGAGAACTGATCCGGTACAGATGTCCGGATCTGTCCGTCAATTTCGCGGAACTGGACGTGGTGCTAAGGTTCAGCTCCTGTGGGCTGGTGGGGGTTCTGCTGCATTATGGCGGAAGGCCGCGGCTGGATCAGGAAAGGCTGACGCAGCAGCTTGGCAGGATCCTCTCAGGCAGGCTGGAATGAATTCGTATCTGAGAAAAGGAGGGCATCCCTTTTTGTGGGAATGCCTTTCTTTTTTGTCATTTTTCTATTTCTGTAAGGACGAAAATAAAAAACTGATAGTATCGCCGAGAAAAACATTGCTGGTATAACTATTATGTGGAACTGCAGAAAATGCTATGAAGAAAGGGGCATAGATGCGTCATGAAATTAAATCAGGATTTTTTCGCGATCAAGCTCTATGAGATGGAACAGCAGTATGGAAAGATGCAGAGCAGGCTCCGGATCTGCGGCGGGGAAGACCATGAAAAGATCCGGGAAGAGCTGAAGAAGGCGGAGGATGAGTATGAGGAGAAGACTCTGCTCCTCCGGGAAAGCATCGCGGAGAGCCGTTCCCAGGCCGTCTCCGTTCTTGCCAAGGCGCAGCTGGAATGTCAGCAGAAAGCGGAAAAGATGCTGAAGGAACAGCTGGAGCGGTGTTTTCCTTCAAAACCGGGACAGGGGAAGGAAAATGAAGCGGAAGCTGCAGCTCTGTATGCGGAATATGCCATGGATTTTTCCACGCAGGCCATGCAGTATGCGCTGATCGCCGCGCTGAAAGCCATTGATCTGCAGATGAGCATAGAGGAAGAAAGGAGAAAAGAGAATGATGAATGAAGTAAAACGATCCAAAAAACCGATCATTTTCTATTACGTGATCGTTCTGCTTGTATTGCTGCTGTTCAATTTCCTGGCCATGCCGTGGATGCTGCAGCGGCAGGTGCAGGAAGTAGACTATAGCAAATTCCTGCAGATGGCTGAGGACAAGGACCTGGGCCAGGTGGAGGTGCAGCAGGAGGATAACGAGATCCTGTTTACCAACAAAGACGGTACCGCCATATATAAAACGGGCATGATGCCGGACCCGAACCTGGTACAGACGCTGAAGGATTCCGGCGCGAAATTTGAAGGGGAGATCATCCAGCAGACGGATCCGATCCTTTCCTTCCTTCTGACCTGGGTGGTCCCGATCGCGATCTTCATCCTGCTGGAACGGTATATCACCAAGAAAATGATGGACAACGCGGGCGGTCCCAACGCGATGATGTTCGGCATGGGAAAGAGCAACGCCAGGGTTTATGTGAAATCCTCCGAAGGCATCAAGTTTTCCGATGTGGCAGGAGAGGATGAGGCGAAAGAGAACCTCGCCGAGGTCGTGGATTATCTGCACAATCCCAGAAAATATCAGGATATCGGCGCATCGATGCCCAAAGGCATCCTGCTCGTGGGCCCTCCCGGAACCGGTAAGACCATGCTGGCAAAGGCCGTAGCAGGGGAAGCCAACGTCCCGTTCTTCTCCATGTCCGGTTCCGAGTTCGTGGAAATGTTCGTCGGCATGGGGGCTTCCAAGGTGCGTGATCTGTTCAGGCAGGCGAAGGAAAAAGCTCCCTGTATCGTGTTCATCGATGAAATCGACGCCATCGGAGAAAAGAGAGGCGGGCAGTATGGAGGAAACGACGAGAGGGAGCAGACGCTGAACCAGTTGCTTACCGAGATGGACGGTTTTGAGGAAAACATCGGTGTGATCATCCTGGCTGCCACCAACCGGCCGGAATCCCTTGATCCGGCCCTGACCAGACCCGGACGTTTCGACCGCCGCGTGCCGGTGGAGCTTCCTGACCTGAAGGGCCGTGAAGAGATCCTGAAGGTACACGCCAAAAAAGTCAGGATGGAAGATGATGTCGATTTTGGCAAGATCGCTCGTATGGCCTCAGGCGCATCCGGCGCAGAGCTGGCCAATATCATCAATGAAGCTGCCTTGCGCGCGGTCCGCGATGGACGGCATGCCGTCACCCAGTCAGATCTGGAAGAGAGCATTGAAGTGGTGATCGCCGGTTATCAGAAGAAAAATGCGATCCTCACCGATGCGGAAAAGAAGGTTGTGGCCTACCATGAGATCGGCCATGCGCTGGTGGCGGCAAAACAGTCCAATTCCGCTCCCGTCCAGAAGATCACCATCATTCCCCGTACCTCCGGAGCGCTGGGCTATACGATGCAGGTGGACGAGGGAAATCATTATCTGGTGAGCCAGGAGGAACTGGAGAACAAGATCGCGACGCTGACCGGAGGACGCGCAGCGGAAGAACTGGTATTCCATTCTGCGTCTACCGGAGCTTCCAATGATATCGAACAGGCGACCAAGCTGGCACGGGCGATGATCACCCAGTACGGCATGAGCAAAGACTTCGACATGGTCGCTCTGGAAACCGTGAACAACCAGTACCTGGGCGGCGACGCCTCCCTCGCATGTTCCGCGGATACGCAGGCGGAGATAGACAGGCAGGTGGTGGCGCTCGTCAAACAGCAGCATGAGAAAGCGGCGAAGATCCTTGCGGAAAACAGGGCGAAGCTGGATGAGCTGGCGAAGCATCTGTATGAAAAAGAGACGATCACCGGCGATGAATTTATGTCTATCCTGAATGCATGAATGCAGTCTCACAGGCAAGGAGAAATGTGCAATGATAAAATTATTAAAGGAAATGAAGCGGAGGGAGTGGCTGATGGCCGCTCTCTGCGCCGTGCTGGTCCTGGGTCAGATCTATTTTGACCTGCGGCTTCCGGATTATATGAGCAATCTGACCGTCCTGGTCAAGTCGCCGGACAGTACGATGTTCGACATCCTTCATACTGGCGCGGAAATGCTGGGATGTACCCTGGCCAGCGCTGTACTCTGCGTGATCTGCGGATTCCTGACCGCAAAGGTGGCGGCCGGATTCGGCTTTTCCATCCGGGAAGCGGTATTCAACAAGATCGCGGATTTCGGACAGCAGGAAATGAACGCCTTTTCTGTGCCGAGCCTGATCAACCACACGACCAATGATATCACACAGGTTCAGATGCTGGTGGCAATGGGCCTTCAGATCCTGATCAAATCCCCGATCATGGCAGCCTGGGCCATCATCAAGATCGTCAACAAGAGCTGGACGCTTTCCGTCATTACCGCCGGTTTTGTGGCGGCCCTGCTCCTCATTATGGTCTTCATCATCGTGGTCGTCCTTCCCCGCGTGCGCAGGGTGCAGAAGCTGACGGATAATATCAACCAGGTTGCCAGAGAAAATCTGACCGGCATCAATGTGGTCCATGCCTACAATGCAGAAGACTATCAGAACGCGAAGTTTGAAAAGGCAAATGTTACCCTGATGAAGACACAGCTCTTTAACCAGAGGGCCTTCGCCATCCTGCTTCCATCCGTTACCCTGGCGATGAACGCCCTTGCCCTGGTGATCTACTGGGTGGGCGCTTCGATTGTAAATAACGTGCCAGCATCGGACAGCGCGCTCCGTCTGTCCACGTTCAGTGACATCGTAGTGTTCGGCACATATGCGACCTACGTGATCATGTCCATCATGATGATGGTCATGATCATCATGTTGATCCCCGCTGCGCAGGTTTCCGCCCAGCGTGTGAACGCGGTACTGGATACGGAAATTTTTCTGAAGGAGGGAACGGAAACGGACGCTCCCGAGACAGGCACCGTCGAGTTCCGGGACGTGTCTTTCCACTATCCCACATCGGGCAAGGATATTCTGAGCCATATCAGTTTTCAGGCGAAAAAAGGGGAGACCGTTGCGTTTATCGGTGCAACCGGAAGCGGCAAGACCACGCTGGTCAGCCTGATCGCGCGCTTCTATGACGCCACTTCCGGCGAGGTGCTGGTGGATGGGAAAAATGTGAAGGATTATACCTTCGATGCGCTCTATGACCGCATCGGCTACATCACCCAGAAGGCAGTCCTGTTTTCAGGCGATATCCGGCAGAACGTGCTGTTCGGGGAAAGCCGCGGAGAGGCGACGGATGAAAACGTGCGGCACGCGCTGGACCTGGCCCAGGCCACGGAGTTTGTAGACAAGCTGCCGAAAGGCATCGATTCCCCCATCGCTCAGGGCGGTGCAAATGTGTCCGGCGGACAGAAACAGAGGCTTTCCATCGCCAGAGCGCTGGCCAGAAAGCCGGAGATCCTGGTTTTTGACGATTCTTTCTCCGCACTGGACTACCGCACCGACGCGAAGCTGAGGGCCGGGCTGAAAAAAGAACTCGGAGATACCACGCGGCTGATCGTGGCGCAGCGCATCGGCACCATAAGGAACGCTGACAAGATCATCGTACTGGACGAAGGACGCACCGTCGGCATCGGCACGCATGATGAACTGATGAAAAGCTGTCCCGTTTACCAGGAAATCGCAAGATCACAGCTCTCCAGCAAAGAGCTGGGCGCATAAAGGAGGGAAAAGCGATGAGTAATTTCGGATCGCGCGGCATGCGCGTTGCCCAAAAAAGTAAGCGGGGGATCGGAAGTATCCTGCGGGAGCTGTTTTCCTATTCTGAAAAACTGAAGGTCCCGACGGCTGTTGCCCTTCTGTTTGCGGTGACGGGCGCCATCCTGACGATCATCGGCCCCAATCTGTTGAGCGACATCACCGATCTCATTTCGGATGCCCTTTTTTCGGATATCGATCTGGGGGCGATCGCCCGTATTGGAGTTCGTCTGCTGGCACTCTACATCCTGAGCGCCGTCTTTACCTATATCGAACACTATATCATGGCGACGGTTACGCTGGAGCTTTCCAGGGATATGCGCCGGGATCTGTCCAGAAAGATCAACTGCGTCCCCCTGGGATATTTCAACAAGGTTTCCCACGGCGATATCCTGAGCCGTGTGACCAACGACGTCAGCACGCTGCAGCAGGCCCTGGCAAACAGCCTGCCTTCCATCATCAGTTCAGCCGCGCAGTTCGTCGGCTGCCTGATCATGATGCTCGTCACCGAATGGCGCATGGCGCTTGCCGCCATCCTGGTCACCCTGTTCGGTTTCGCCATCATGGCAGTCGTAATGCTGAAGTCCCAGAAATATTTCGTTGCCCGGCAGGAGAATCTGAGTACCCTCAACGGCTACATCGAAGAAATGTATTCCGGACATGATGTGGTGCGCATTTCCCGGGCAGGCAGAAAGATCAAAGAGACTTTTGGCGGTATGAACTCGGTCCTGTATGACGCGGACTGGAAGAGCCAGTACCTTTCCGGCATTATGCAGCCTCTCATGAATATAGTGGGAAACCTGGGATATGTGGTGGTCTGCGTGCTGGGCTCCGTTCTTGCCATGAATGGCCAGATCTCTTTCGGCGTCATTGTCGCCTTTATCATGTATGTACGTCTGTTCACCTCGCCGCTCAGCACCATCGCTCAGGGCATGACGCAGATGCAGACGGCTGCCGCCGCGGGAGAGCACATTTTTGAGTTCCTCCATGCCGAGGAGCTTCCGGATGAAAACGGAAAGAAAAAAGCTCCGGCCCATGTGCGCGGCAAAGTGGAATTTGATCACGTCCGCTTTAGCTATCCGGACAATCCGGGAAAGATCATCATCAAGGACTTTTCCGCCCAGGTTCTTCCAGGACAGAAAGTGGCTATCGTAGGGCCTACCGGAGCGGGGAAAACCACCATGGTCAATCTGCTGATGCGTTTCTATGAGGTCAACAGCGGCAGTATTAAGATCGACGGCATCCCTACCTCAGAGATGACCAGAGAAAGCGTACACGATCTGTTTAGTATGGTGCTTCAGGATACCTGGCTGTTTGAAGGGACAGTGCGTGAAAATCTGGTCTACAATAAAACCGGGGTCAGAGATGAAGAACTGGAAAGAGCTTGCCAGGCCTGCGGCATCTATCACTTTGTGGAGACGCTGCCGAAAGGCTTTGACACCGTTCTGGATGACAGCATTACCCTTTCCGCGGGCCAGAAACAGCTCTTTACCATTGCCCGCGCCATGGTGCAGAACAATCCCATGCTGATCCTGGACGAAGCCACATCTTCCGTAGATACCCGGACAGAACTCATCACACAGAAAGCCATGGATCAGCTCACAGAGCACAGGACCAGCTTTGTGATCGCACACCGGCTCTCCACGATCCGGAACGCGGACCTGATCCTGGTGCTGAAGGACGGAGATATCATCGAACAGGGTACCCATGAATCCCTGCTCGCAAAGGGCGGATTCTATGCGGACCTGTATAACAGCCAGTTTGAACAGGTGTCCTGATATCGGAAAGAGCCTGCAGAAATGAAAAGAATCGGACGGAAGTAAAGGAATCGATCCTGACCACCTCAAGGATACCTGTCATGAAGCAGGCTGTCCGGCATACCGGTGCCGGAGCAGCTGGACTCCTGATCGCCGTGACAGGGATCTTTTTCTGGGGTTTTTCTCCATCAGCTCCTGCAGAGTATCTCTCAGCATTTTTGTCATTTTTACCCTTCTGTTTTCCATAAAAAGAGTCCTGCTCATTCTGTTTAGAAAAATATAATATTTCTATCTGTTCAAAAAACAACATTTATAACAGTTTTGTCGGAATAGAAACAATCTAATGTAAACTGTATGTTGAAACCACAACAAGGTGTTGGTAAAATTCTGGCATGATAATATTTTAAAGTCAACAAAGCATGGAAGCATCGTTTCGGAGTAGACGTTCTGTGATAGCGTGAATGGAGGAATACTTATGAAGAAATGGAAAGTAATATCAGCCATAGCCGGTGCAGTCGTGTTCGCAGGAGGAATTGCCGCCGCGGTTGCCACAGTATTGAAATGGAAGAGCGGTAAGAAGGAGATTACTCTGGAAAAGGAGACTATTTTCAAGGAGACCACGGAAGACGAACCGGCAGAAAAACCGGAAGGCGATGCTGGAGACAAAAAGTCAGAAGAGACCAAGGGCGATCCCGATAAAGAGGAATGAGAAACTTTTCCGGAAACGATGCTTCCCTTATATCTCAGCAGCAATGAGCTTTGCTCCTTTCAGTCCATCTCAGCCCCGCCAAGCGCGGGGCTTTTTCATGGGGAAAGCCTTTTTTTACCATCTGAGTGGCAATATTGAACAAATACAGCTGCTACGCCATATACGATACCCCCAGCCGTCTCTCAGCCAAGCTCCTGGGAGAGAACAGGGTGTCGGCTGAAATCGTAAGGGAGATCAGCACATTCCATTCTCCATATAGCCTGCTCCTTTACAAGTGTTGGAGCGGCGAAGCGGAACAGTTCGAAGCGGCTGTGCCGGGAATGGCGGAGAAATGGTGAATGAACTCAGGCAATGAGGCAATAGGATATCCTCGTATGACTCAGATATACCGGTCCCGCCTGGTTAGCTGCTGATAGTGCTTGTATAGGATACCAAAACGGTGAAGATATCCCAGCTGCCACGGTTTGGATTTTCCACAAAAGTGTAGGATAGAGGTATGCGAGACCACCCAGTCAATATCATAGACTCCTGCTGACAGCAGAAGATAGGTGCTGTAATTACGGGCATCGTAATTCCATAGGGCGTCATCCAGTTCCAATATCCTGTCCCCATACAGGGCGTTCAGGATGTCCTGGTCAGGCAGAAGCAACCCTTTCCCATGTTCATTCACATATTCGAATATCTGTTTTGAAATGATCTCTTTTCTGCCTCGTTCGAGGTCAATCAACAATACCCCGGAATTATAATACTTACTATCTGTCCCCAGCCGGACCTGGTTAACTCCGTTTATCAGCTCTGTTTTGCCCTGGTGCGATGCGGCTGCGAAAAGATTCCCCTTCATATCTGTTTCCCATAGGGGACGGATCGGGTTGATCACCAGGATATCCGGATCCAGGTACAGGATACGGGACAAGTTGGAAGAAAGCAGGAGAGGGGCGAGCAGCCGATAATACATCTCTGCGGGATACTGCTTCATTGTGGGAGCACCGTGGAAACAGGAGTCATCGACCTGTACAGAGATCATTCGGCAGCCAATAGCCTCGCAGTGCTTCGCTACAGCCTCCAACCCGGATCCCGGTATTTCCCTGTGCATGATATACAGGGAAAATGTTTCACCCGGATTGTTCAAGCTCAGGGAAGTGAGCATGATGTGAAGCGGATACAGATAGTTTTCATCGACTGTGACAAGGAGCGGGATATTGTCCATAAGTGCCTCCTTCTGAGATGATGGGTTTTTATCTGTTTTTATCTTATACTTTCCGGAAAGTATTACAACTGGCAAATGAGAGAATATGTCTTTACATTCAAATAAAAATGTAACATTCCTCTTTTGATCCGACATGATCTCCGCTGATACCGCAAGATTACACCACCGCACAGCAGTCAATTTATCTATCCATGATATTCAGGCTTTGAGATAGACATTTTCACTCTGATGTCTGATTTTCAGACAAAACACCCCTAATTGCCTATTGTTTATCCGGAGACAGTAAAATAAAGTAAGAGCATCAGATAAACAGGTCTGGGTCTGGAGGTGAGCATTCTGAATAAACTTCGCATCGCGTACTATGGTTATATCCTGATATCCTTTGTTTTTTATGTGGCTGGTTTTTTCTGCGTTGTACTGCCGGACAGGTATCAGGATATCGCTTGTCTCAGCTGTGGGATTTCCCTTGCCGCTTATGGGGTCATTAAACTGATCGGGTACTTTTCAGACGATCTGTTCTGCCTGGCGTTTCAGTATGATCTCGGATTTGGCCTCGCCCTTGTCGTGTTGGGAATGATCATTATCGTCCTCAACACACAGATCCGGAGGTATATCCAGCCGTTAATAGGGCTTTTGATCCTGCTTGACAGCATGATGAAGATCCAGACGGCAAAGGATGCCAGGAGGTTTGGGCTGGAAACCTGGTACCTGATTCTGATCTGTGCCGTGGCAGCCGGTATATTGGGTACGGTGATGATGGTTGGCGCATTTCTGGGAAAACCTTCCAACATCGTCAATGGATGTGCGCTGTTCGCTGAAGGTATCATGAATCATCTGCTGGTCGATAAAACGATCTTAAAAGGGTGGATGAAATTCCCGGCAGGTGACAGACACCCGTGGAATCTTTCTGCTCCCAAAAGCCAGAACAATGAGTGATCCGGCTTCCAGCCGGTAAGACGGATCATGTACGAAGGAGGAAAATACAATCATGGATGTAACGACAACATTGAAAAAATTCGGACTGGAGAAAACTTTTGATTATGTGTACAAGGATCCGGAAAAGAACCTTATAAAGATCATGGATTGGGCGGACCGGTTCGCCGGAAATGAGTTTGTGACGCCGAGAAGGCTGATCCGGGAGGCGATGACGGACCCGGATTATCCCTATTACCCCTTTGTGAGACGGCTGCTTTATGACCTGGATCCGAACGTGCTGAAGACCTCGGCGGTCAACTTCTTTATCAACGCGGTCCTGACCGGCTGGCCGAAACAGCAGAAGCTGAGAGAAAAATACGGCTGCAATATCCCCTGGGCGATCCTTCTCGATCCCACTTCCGCCTGCAACCTGCACTGCACCGGCTGCTGGGCTGCGGAATACGGGAACCGGATGAACCTGTCCTTCGATGAGATCGACGATATCATCAGGCAGGGGAAGGAACTGGGCGTATACCTGTACATCTATACAGGCGGGGAACCGCTCGTGCGCAAAGCGGACCTGATCCGGCTGTGTGAGAAGCATAACGACTGCGTGTTCCTGTGCTTCACCAACGCCACGCTGATCGACGAGGCTTTTGCGGACGACATGCTCCGGGTCGGGAATTTCGTGCCCGCCATCTCCCTGGAGGGCTTTGAGGAAGCCACCGACGGACGCCGTGGGGAGGGCGTGTACGACAAGGTGATCGCGGCGATCGAACTGCTGCACAAAAAGAAGCTCCTTTACGGCATTTCTGCCTGCTATACCAGCGCCAACTTTGACTCGATCACTTCGGAAGAATTTTATGACAAGCTGATCGACCTGAGTGTGTACTTCATCTGGTATTTCCACTATATGCCCGTTGGGAATGACGCCTCCCCGGAGCTCAT
>ULPS01008242.1_pt1 | contig 16372 bp, 11 predicted proteins | sample 1953711 | NCBI WGS metagenome assembly ULPS01 (sample SAMEA4835635, study PRJEB28245) | human gut metagenome | biome: gut microbiome; material: fecal sample | place: Denmark | collected 2008 | reverse complement strand
TGCAGCCGTTCTTTACGCCGGGCACCATGTGAACGATGGCCTTGTAGACCAGATTGCCGGCATGGATATCAGGGAACAGCAGAATGTCGGCGTCGCCCTGGATCTTGCGGTTCGTCGCGCCCTTATGCTTTGCAGCCTCCGGATCGATGGCCAGATCCAGAGAAAGAGGTCCGTCCACGATGCATCCGGTGATTTTGCCTTCTTCATTCATTTTGGTCAGTTCCGCAGCCTCTACGGTGACGGGCATCTTGGGATTGACCACCTCCACGGCGGCAAGAGGAGCCACCTTCGGATTGGGAATGCCGCAGGCATGGGCTACCTTTACGGTGTTTTCGATGATATGTACCTTGTCCTCCAGAGAGGGATAGGTCATGAAGGCCACGTCCGTGAAGAACAGAAGCTGTTCGATGCCGGGAATATCAAATACGCATACATGGGAAAGCGGATGGCCGGTCCGAAGGCCAACCTCCTTGTCGAGAATGCTCTTTAAGAAGGTCTTGGTTTCCAGAAGGCCCTTCATATACATGTCCACTTTTCCGTCATGAGCAAGCTTTACGGCGGTCAGAGCGGCCGTCCATTCATCCGGCTCATGAATAATCTCAAAATCGGAAATATCAATACCGTCTTTGGCGGCAACCGCCCTGATCTTTTCTTCATCGCCTACGAGAACGGCATTGGCGATACCGCGGTCTTTGGCAGCCCTTACGGCTTCCAGAACAGCGCTGTCCTGTGCGACAGCAACGGAAACGGTCTTCTGTCCGCATTCCTTTACCTTGGAAATCAGTCCGTCAAAACTTGTACTCATTTGTCTGCACCTCATTCATCATAATTTATGGATGGTTATCAGGGAACCGGGAAAGTGCCTCCGGAGAACGGAAGCTGACAGGATTTTCTGAAAAAATTTCCCGATAAACCCATTGTTAAAAGTGTAACACTTTTACTGGTAAAGGTCAAGGTGGAGCAGTCCTTCGCTTGTTTCTGCCACTGTGTGACCGGCAACACCGAATTATGTGCGGACCATTGACCGGGAAATGACATGAAAGTATAATAAAATACAGCAGAAGAATGCCGAAAAGAGATAAAAGCTACAGGAGGTTATGGATTGAAGCTGAATTTTGACAGCCCGGTGCTGGATTATATCAATACATTTCTGAGTTTTGTGGTTCTGAACATTTTGTTTCTGATATGCTGCATCCCGGTTGTGACCATTGGACCCGCTCTTTGCGCAGTTTACCGGGTGACAATCCGGGAAGTGAAAAGGGAGTATGGATATATGGTACGAACCTATCTGAAGGCCTTCAGGGAATACTTTCTGTCTGCCCTGCTTCTTTTCGTTTTTTTCCTCATGCTGGGTCTAATCCTATTATTCGCGGCGGCGTTCTGGTATTCGATGGGCGGCAGTACGGGATGGGCGGCTGTGACGTTCCTGGCCGTCGTCGGACTGGCAATATACGGCTCCGTTTCCTATGCATTTCCGCTTCTTGCCAGATATGGGTTATCGCTGCGTCAGACATTGAAAAATTCCTTTGCCATGGCGATGGGGCATCCGGGATATACGTTATTACTCATGGGGATTGACATCGCGTTTTTTATTTTCCTGTATTTCACCGACGCGGGGAAGGTTTTCATGGGAATTGTAGGCTTTTCCTTTATGGCAGTGTGTAAATCGCTTGTTCTGGTAAAGGTTTTTGAAAAATATGAGACGGACGAAGAGAAAATATAAGATCAAATGGCAGATGATTGCCGTCTATGTGGCCGTTGCGGTGATTCCGGTACTGATCATCGGGACATTGGCTGTCTTTATGCTGCGGGGGCAGATGACAAGAAGCTTTGAGATTCAGCTGGATGCGGAGAGCTCCAGGGTGAGATCCATTCTGTTCGATATCACTTCATCGGTTTACAGCTTCTGCGAGCCCGTCGTGTCTGTCCAGGCGTATCGGAATGTTCTTGCCGCAGAACATATGGGGGATAATGAAAGAACAGTCTACCACTCTCTTACGCGGGCCATATCGTCCCTGAGAGAAAGCACTGCCGCCATTTCATCCATTGGCATATATACGGACAATCCGGAGCTTCCTTCAAATGCATATATTTTCTCCACAGCTGATTTTGACGCTTATGAATGGTACCGGAAAACAGGACCGGACGTATGGGAGAAATGGGTTTATACCACTGTTCAGGTGAACAGGCTTCAACAGGATGAAGAGCTGACGCTGGTAAGAAGGATTAACATCGGTTCCGTTAAGTACAGGGCGTATCTTGTCATTACCATCAGCGCAAACCATCTGAGAAACCGGACGCTGACTACCGACAGCTTTATCATGGTATCCATGGATGATTTCAACTGTATTTTTTCCTCACTTTATAAGGCGGAAGAAGAAAGTATGCCCCTTTCAGAAAATGTAGAGGAAAACTACTATAATTATATCGGCCCATATGAGATCGACGGGAGGAAGACGCTTACAAAAACATCCTCCTTTAATTCCTTCATGACAGGGGACCGCTTTTATATTCTTGTCAGCGATACGGATGCTTATGAGCAGATCGATCATTTAACGATGATGCTGGTGTTGATTGTGACGTTTGCTTTTGCCAGCCTGAGCAGTATCATATTTCTGTTCTCCAATTCTTTTTCTCAGAGGGTTGAGATGCTGCGGACCGCAATGCATCGGGCAAGTCTGGGAGATTATGATATTGCGGACGAATTCCGCGGAACGGACGAGCTTGCGGAAACCTTTGAAGATCTGAAGACCATGGTGACGGAGGTGAGAGAGAAGGAAGCCAGGTATTATGAGGCACGTCTGGAGGAACAGCGTTTTCTGAGAATGCAGAGAGAAATGGAGTTTAAAATGCTTTCCAGCCAGATTAATCCTCATTTCCTTTACAACACTCTGGAGCTGATCCGCATGCAGGCTCTGAGCCGGAACGACAGGGAAGTAGCTCAATCTATTCTGCTTCTTGCCAGAAGCATGCACTATGTCCTGGAAAATACAGGACTGAAGGATGCCGCGCTGGAGGATGAGCTGGAATATGTCGCCATTTATCTGCAAATTCAGAAGCAGCGCTTCGGAGACAGAGTGAACTGGGATTTTTATCTGGATGAAAGCATAGACAGAAAGCATTATCCGATTTTACCTCTTTTAATCCAGCCTGTGGTGGAGAACGCCATTATTCATGGTCTGGAGAATATGCAGGGGGGCGGCCATATCAGCATCATTCTGGAAAAGGATAATAAGGAGCTGAGCATAACGGTCAGGGATAACGGAGCGGGAATTGCTCCTGAGCATCTTGCAAAGCTCCGCGAAAGCCTGGAAAAAGACAGTAACGATGACGGCTCCAGTATCGGCCTTTTTAACATCAACCAGCGCATTAAGGCGCGTTACGGAAATGAATATGGGGTGCAGATCAAGAGCGTACTATTTAACGGAACGTCAGTGACGCTCATACTGCCGGCGGAGCCGGAAAACAGGGAGGAATACGGTGGACAGACAGATCAGTGTTCTGATTGTGGACGATGAAATGTATGTGAGAGAGGGACTGCGCCATATTCTTGACTGGGAAAGCCTTGGCTTTACCATTTGTGATGAGGCAGGAAATGGGCAGGAGGCTGTGGAAAAAATCAGACTGTATCAGCCCGGGATCGTGCTTATGGATATCAGGATCCCAGGAATGAGCGGCATAGAAGTAATACGTACCGCGAGGGAGGATGGATTTCAGGGAGAATTCATCGTTCTCAGCGGCTACTCGGATTTCAGATACGCCCAGGCCTCCATACAGTACGGCGTGCGGGATTATCTGGTGAAACCGGTGGAGGAAGAAAAGCTGACGCAGGCCGTCCTGGCAGCGGCGGAAAAAATTAGCCGGATGAACGATCGTGAAATGTCCCTGGTTCAGTATCGGAAAAAGGCCAAATCCATGGTATTGCATGATGTTCTTACCGGAAAGGAATTCGATCCTTATATCAATTACCGGGAACTGAAGCTGGACGCTTCCCTTTATCAGGTGATCATTTATGAAAGCGGTATTCCGCAGCTTCAATTCATCCATTTCGCGGATATCCTGCTGCCCGGAGAACAGCAGGATCTTTATGTGGAACAGATGAGAATACAGGACAGGGAAGTGATTCTTTTAAAAAACCGTTATCCAATGGAACGGTTTCAGCGCTGGATTTCCCATTACAGCAAAGGATATCAGAAAAATTCCTTCATGGATTCCGCTTTTTTTGTATATGGCGAGGCTGTATCCGACATAAGGGAAATCCATCGTTCCTATGAGCAATGCCTGACGCTGATCGAACGGCGGTTTTTCTGTGATGAGAAACAGAGGGCTTTATCCTGGCTAGAGCTTCCCAAAAAGAAAGGCATCGGGCAGATCGGCGAAGAGGAAAGCCGGCTCTACAGCGAGAGACTGGCGGGATATTTACAGACGCATAGCAGAAATAAAATTGACCGGCTTCTCGAAGAGCTGAAATTGTACCTGACAGAGAACGATTTTTCAATACTCGCCATCCGGCACTTTCTGATCGGTATATTCCTGGAGGTAAAGCACCGGATTCTGAAGAGCTACGGAAGCGGCGCGGAGATTCCGTTCCCCAAAAATGCGGCGGTGATCGAAACCATTGAAAGCATGCGCTTCCTGTATGAGATTCTCGGATATTTTCGGGAGCAGTCGGAGATGATAATGGAGCATGTGGGAAATGAGACGGCAGACAGTATATTTGATGAAATCCTCTACTATGTGCAGAGTAATTACGCAATTCCACTGAAGCTGGAGGAAATCGGTCCCATGTTCGGTTACAGCAGCTCCTACCTGGGAAAGCTTTTCATCCAGAAATGCGGGTGCAGCTTTAAAGCCTATCTTGATAAGCTTCGGATCGACCGCTCGAAGGAGCTTCTTGTAAAGACGGATATGAAAATCTATGAAATCGCGGCCATGGTAGGTTATAAGTATGTTGACGTTTTTCATCAGAAATTCAAAAAGCAGGAATCGTTGAGCCCGGCAGATTACCGTAAGCAGGAAAGAGAAAAAAACCGTTAATTCCGGACTTTTTTACAGTAAAAATTAGAACTTTTGATGGGAAATATATAAAAAGCCTCTGAAAACAGTATGTTTTCAGAGGTTTTTTGGGTATTTCCCCTTCCCGGATTTGTATAAAATAAAATCGGAGGTGAGAGCAATGCTGAAGAAAATGAGGAAAAAGAACCGGAAAGGGAAAAAGATGACGCTTATGATTCTCCCTTTCCTTGTTTTGTGTTTCCTGTTCTCCTATTTTCCATTACACGGCTGGATTTATGCTTTTTATGATTACAGAGCGCCCTTGCGACTTTCACAGTGCGAATTCGTGGGGCTGCGCTGGTTTAAAATGCTTTTCGCCAATCCCACTCAGGTAAGACAGATGTGGGTTGTGCTTCGCAACACATTTGCCATGAGTTTTCTGGGAATTGCCACTTCATTCCTGCCGGTGCTGTTCGCGATTTTTCTGAATGAAATGAAGTGCAAATGGTTTAGAAATCTTGTGCAGACCATTACCACCATCCCCAACTTCATCAGCTGGACACTGGTGTACGCGGTTGCCTTTGCGTTATTTTCCACGGGAGGAATGGTGAATACCTTTCTGCAGCAGCTGGGAATTATCGATCAGGCTGTCAAATTTCTGGACAGCGGCGATCACGTCTGGCTTTCCATGATTCTGTGGAGCCTGTGGAAAAGCCTGGGATGGAATTCCATCATGTATCTGGCCGCAATTGCGGGGATTGATCAGGAGCTGTATGAAGCGGCAAGGGTGGACGGAGCCAACCGTTTTCAGCTCATGAGGAACATCACCATTCCATGTCTGATGCCCACATATTTCGTAATGCTGATGCTGTCTGTTGCCAACTTCCTTTCCAACGGCATGGATCAGTATTATGTATTTCAGAACGCGTTCAACAAAACCAGTATTCAGGTGCTGGACCTGTACGTATATAACATCGGTATGACCGGAAACAGCATGTCGCTGGCGACGGCGGTAGGCATACTGAAGAGCCTGGTCAGTATCGTGCTTCTGGTTTCTGTCAACATGTTCTCCAGGAAGGTACGGGGAGAGACGATTATTTAGAGTGGAGGCGCTTATGAAAAAAATAACCGTAGGAGAAAAGAAGAAAAAAGCGAAAAAGGGCGATGCTGTATTTTCCATATGCAATTATACCATTTTCGGCGTACTCACCTTTCTGTGCGCATACCCTTTTTATTATTTGATTATAAACTCCATTAGCGCCAATGACCTCAGCGCAAACGGTCTGATCAATTTCCTGCCGAAGGGGATTCATTTTCAGAATTATATTGAAGTATTCCGGCTCAGCGGCCTTATGGATGCTGTGGTCGTTTCTGTTGCGAGAACCGTGATCGGGACTGTATGTACGGTGCTGGCTTCTGCCTTCCTGGGTTTTATGTTCACTCAGAGGAAAATGTGGCACCGCAGCTTCTTCTACCGGTTCATTGTAGTTACAATGTATTTCAGCGCCGGGCTGATTCCCATGTTTATGACCATGAAGACGCTGCATCTGACCAATTCCTTCTGGGTTTATATTATCCCTGTGATTGTTCAGCCCTTTTACATTATTATGGTAAAGACATATGTGGAATCTATTCCGTCTTCCCTGCAGGAAGCGGCTGAGGTGGACGGTGCTGGGATTCTGACGGTTTTCGTCCGTATTATCCTTCCAACCAGTACGCCTATTCTGGCAACCATCTCTATCTGGGCGGCTGTAGGGCAGTGGAATTCCTTTCAGGATACGCTGATATATGTCACGGATCAAAGCCTCTATTCTCTGCAATACCTGTTATATATATATATCAACCAGGCGAATTCCCTTGCCTCCATTGTGAGGTCTTCATCGGGAAACGCCATGGCGGCAGTCGCCAATCTGGCTACCCGGCAGACTCCCACTTCGATCCGGATGACTATTTCCGTGGTTGTGGTTCTGCCAATTATATTCATTTATCCATTGTTCCAGAAGCATTTTGTAAAAGGAATCATGATCGGGGCGGTAAAGGGCTGATACCTCTGACGGTATGGGCGGTATTGGAAAGATAATCATCCTGAGCGGAGGTTTCCGGAAGCAAAGAAGTAATTGCAGGATGTTTATCATGATAAAAAGACAAGGAGGAATTATATGCGAAAGAAAAACATTTCCAGACTTGCAGCCAGTGTGACGGCACTGGTGCTTGGGCTCTCCGCAGTGACAGGCTGCGGAAGTGGGGGAGGAGCTTCGGATTCTGTTTCAAGCCAGACGGAGTCGGCGCAGGAAACAGCTTCAGCATCAGACAAAGTAGTGGATTCCGGTTCAGCCGATGCGGAAGGGGCGGAAAAATATCCGGAATTTCTGACCATCGACGTATTCGGTGGGCAGTCCAACTATCAGGGGCTGCAGTCCGGGTGGTTCGCGAAGCTTGTCAGAGACAAATTTAACATGGAGCTGAATATCATTGCTCCGAATGTGGCGGGAGGCGGGGATACCCTGTTCCAGACCCGTTCTGCCAACGGAAATCTGGGGGATATCATCCTCACCAATCTGGACAGGAACCGGCTTAAGGACCTGGTACAGGCGGAGCTGGTGCTGGATATGACGGATTATATTGACGATACGCAGTATTTGAAAAATTATCTGCCAATGATAGAAACAGTCAGCTCCCTTGCCGAACAGGACGGTCTGTGGGCGGTACCCAGCTCAATATCGGAAGTCTCTGCCACAGAACCGGGCGAGATTTCGGAGCCGACGAATGCAGCCAGCCTGAGATGGGATCTGTATAAGGAAGTGGGTTATCCGAAAATCAGTACATTGGAGGATCTGCTTCCCGTGCTGCAGCAGATGCAGGAGGCTGCGGGGACGAGTGATTCCGGACAGCCGGTATATGCTTTTTCACTGTTCAGTGACTGGGATGGGGATATTATGCAAAACGCGGGATCCTTTTCCGCATTGTATGGATATGATCCTCAGGGCTATGCTCTGTTCAATATCGTAACCGGCGAAACGCAGAGTATGATAGCGGATGATTCTTATTATGTGAGAGGACTGAAATTCCTCTTTGACGCTAATCAGCTTGGCCTGGTCGACCCGGAATCCACCACGCAGAATTTTGATACTGTATCCTCAAAGTTTGCGGATGGCGCGGTGATCTATTCCATGTGGCCATGGCTTGGAACGGGATATTACAACAGCCAGAGCAACATGGAAGCGGGAAAGGGCTTTCAGTCCGCTGTGATTGAGGATGCCAGTTATCTGTGCTGGGGCAGCTCCCCTGCCGGAAGCACCAGCTATGGCCTGATGATCGGAAGCAATACGGCGGACCCGCAGCGGATGGTCGACTTTGTTGACTGGCTGTATTCTCCGGAAGGCGTAGCAGCCGGCGGAAGCGATACCAACAATGTGTGCGGACCGGAAGGCCTGACTTGGGAACTGGTGGACGGCGAACCTCAGTTTACTGAGCTGGGCATGCAGGTTCTGATCGAAATGGATTCCAATGCGCTGGTTCCTGACGAGTGGGGAGGTGGAACTTACAGCGACGGTATTTCTGCCCTGAACTACAGTGCTCTTGGGGCAAAGGATGTAAATCCTGAAAACGGTGTTCCTTATAATTTCACCATGTGGGATGCCTATCAGGATATCACTTCCACCGCATTGACGAATGACTGGAGAGAGCACTATGGAACGGAGGATTCTCCCATCGATTACCTTGACGGCATTGGAAAAATCTGTGTGGTTCCCGGTTCTTCCTGGGCTACACCGGAATATTCCACGGAAATTAACGCTGTGAAAGAACAATGTAAGCAGACCATCGTGGATTATTCCTGGCGGATGGTTTTCGCCGGAAGCGAAGAGGAATTTTACTCCTTACTGGCGGAGATGCAGGAAATCGCCTACGGACTGGGATACAATGATGTTCTTGCGATAGATGAAGCAAACGCCGCAGCCAGATATGAGTTGTTCACAGAAGTAAGAGGCGAATAAACACTGAAAAAAGAAGGGGCTGTGAAAAAAGCATAGCCCAAAACAAAGAAGGACCAAGGGCCAAAAATAAGCCCAAGGTCCTTCTTTTGTGTGTGCGCCTGGCGGCGCACGTTTCTTAAGTGTGAAAGTCTCAAATCCGCCCGGTAGCGGGAAGGATATAGCCGAAGGCAAGGGGGCCCATCGTGAGATGGGATCTGAAGGAAGCCGGATGTGGGGAACCTACTAACCCACGGGCAAACTTCTGGTCTGATGGACAGAAACCGTATATAAGGCTGTACATGAGGGTAAGTTTGCAATTCAATATGAGGCCTGATAGCTACACGGAATCATGTGCAGTAGATGCGGAAGATGGATGGTGGGAAAGAAACGTGTGTTACCCAGGGGGGCTATGCGGGACGCTCCGAAAGGGATAACCATTATCGTGAGATAGCGCGGAACGCAAAGGGTATGTGAGAGCGCACCACCTATTCAACCGGATATGGCAGGAAAGGGACAGTGCAGAGCCGGATATCTTAGGTAAGATACTGGATAAGGACAACCTGAACAGGACTTATAGTCCTTTTCCGGTCAGGCGGGTGGAGATTCTGAGGCCGGACGGAGGAACAAGAAAACCTGGTATCCCTACTGTCATAGACCGTATCATCCAACAGGCAATGGCCCGGCAGCTGATACCACAATCTATGAACTTCTGTTCTCGAAGGACAGCTTTGGTTATCGCCTGGGACGGGGAGCCAAAGATGCCATTTTAAAGATAAAAGAGTATATCGGACAAGGATATACGAGGGTAGTGGTCCTCGACATGTCAAAATACTTCGACACGATGAACCATATGATACTGCTGATGCTGTTGAGAAAATAGGTAAAAGATGAAAGAGTGGTAGCATACGACCGCAAAGGATACTGGTTCAATGCAGAAAACAAGGCGGTCACCTGGTTTGAGTGGACGGATGATAACGGGAATTATTTCATTGACCGCACCAGGATGGAACGTGTACGGAAAATTGCAGATGCGGCGATCAATGCGTTGCAGACGGAGTTTGTGAAAAACGTGAGACAATCAGGCGGAAGAAACCTTCTGCGCTGTCTGCTTGTTACCACGGCCGAGGCATCAACGGCGGAATCCGCAATAAGAGGGCTTGAGGTTCCAAAGGACAGGCAGGTGATGGTATCGCTGCATCCCTATCTGCCCCATGATTTCTGTTACTGTCCGGATGATGGAGAAGGCCTGACTTCGTGGGACGGAAGCGGCAGAGCGGTGGGGTATCAAATGAGTCTGGTGGGATAACAATGATTCGACAACCCGAGGAGACAGCTTTGCCATCTTTGACAGAGAAAGCTGCGCCTGGGTGCGTCCACTCGTTGCAGATATTCTGACGAATAATATGTGAATCGCGGAATATAAAGATTGAATAACCCATTCTTTTCTGTTAAAATAAAAAGAAGTGTGGGCAGACAGTTTTGCTTTTCACCGGGATTTCCGGGAACGGATCCTCACGGATTCCGGGAAAGGTGAATGAAAGGAATGCCCGGACGCAAGGCACGCGGACAACAAGAATGGAGCAGGTATTAAGATGAATATCATTCAAAAAGTTTTCGGTACGCACAGCCAGAGAGAGCTGAAGCGGATCGAACCCCTTGTGGAAAAAATAGAATCCCTGAGACCTGAGATGATGGCGCTTTCCGATGATGCGCTGAAGGACAAGACGAAGGAATTCAAGAAGAGGCTTGCGGATGGAGAAACTCTGGACGACCTACTGCCTGAGGCTTATGCCACAGTGCGTGAGGCTGCCCGGCGTGTCCTGAACATGGAACCCTTCCGTGTACAGCTGATCGGAGGTATCATCCTTCATCAGGGACGTATCGCGGAGATGAAGACAGGTGAAGGAAAGACGCTGGTTTCCACCCTCCCCGCCTATCTGAATGCGCTGGAAGGCAAGGGCGTGCATGTGGTTACGGTCAACGACTATCTGGCCAGCCGTGACGCGGCCTGGATGGGCGCCGTGCATGAATTCCTCGGCCTGGAGGTGGGCTGTGTCTTAAACGGCATGAAGTCGGAGGAACGCCGCGCGGAGTACGCGAAGGATATTACCTACGTGACCAACAACGAACTGGGTTTCGACTATCTGAGAGACAACATGGTCATCTATAAGGAACAGCTGGTTCTGAGAGATCTGCATTATGCCATCATCGATGAGGTGGACTCTGTGCTCATCGACGAGGCCAGAACGCCTCTGATCATTTCCGGCCAGAGCGGCAAATCCACCAGACTGTATGAGGCCTGCGACATTCTGGCCAAGCAGATGGAACGGGGCAGGGATATGGAGGATCTCTCCAAGCTGGACGCCATCATGGGCGTGGAGCAGGAGGAAACCGGAGACTTCATCGTCAATGAAAAGGATAAGGTGGTCAACCTGACCGAACGCGGTGTGGCCAAGGTGGAGAAATTCTTTCAGATTGACAATCTGGCTGATCCGCAGAATCTGGAGATCCAGCACAACATCATCCTCGCGCTGCGTGCGAACAACCTGATGTTCCGTGACAAGGACTATGTGGTGAAGGATGACCAGGTGCTGATCGTGGATGAGTTCACCGGCCGTATCATGCCGGGACGGCGCTATTCGGACGGACTGCATCAGGCCATCGAGGCGAAGGAGCATGTGAAGGTTAAGCGGGAGAGCAAGACCCTTGCCACCATCACCTTCCAGAACTTCTTCAATAAATTTGAGAAAAAAGCCGGCATGACCGGTACGGCGCTGACGGAGGAGAAGGAATTCCGCGATATTTACGGTATGGACGTGGTGGAGATCCCCACCAACAAGCCGGTGCGCAGAATCGATCATCAGGATGCCGTATATAAGACGAAAAAGGAAAAGCTGCACGCCATCGTGGAAGCGGTGGAGGAGGCACATGCGAAGGGCCAGCCCGTGCTGGTGGGCACCATCACCATCGAAGCTTCCGAAGAGCTTTCCGGCCTTCTGAAAAAGAAGGGCATTCCGCATAAGGTGCTGAACGCAAAATTCCATGAGCTTGAGGCGGAGATCGTGGCGGACGCCGGCGTTCATGGCGCGGTCACCATTGCCACCAACATGGCGGGCCGTGGTACGGATATCAAGCTGGACGATGAGGCGAGAGCAGTGGGTGGTCTGAAGATCATCGGCACGGAGCGTCACGAATCCAGACGTATCGACAACCAGCTGCGCGGTCGAAGCGGCCGTCAGGGAGATCCGGGCGAATCCAAGTTCTACATTTCACTGGAAGATGACCTGATGCGCCTGTTCGGTTCCGAGCGCCTGATCAATATGTTCAATGCGATGGGCGTGCCGGAGAACCAGGAGATCGAGCACAAAATGCTCACGGGTGCCATTGAATCCGCCCAGAAGAAGATCGAGGGCAATAACTTCGGCATCCGTAAGAACCTGCTGGAGTACGACCAGGTGATGAATGAGCAGCGTGAGATCATCTATGCGGAAAGACGCCGCGTGCTGGACGGTGAGAGCATGCGCGACGTGATCTACAAGATGATTACGGATACGGTGGACAACACCGTGGATATGGTGATCGGTGAGGATGCGGATGTGGACGAGTGGAATTTCACCGAGCTGAATTCCCTCCTGCTTCCGATCATCCCCCTGGCTCCGGTCACAAAGGAGCGGGTGGCAAAGCCCAAGAAAAACAGCCTGAAGCAGCAGCTGAAGGAAGAAGCCGTCAAGCTGTATGAAAATAAGGAAGCGGAGTTCCCGCAGGCGGAGATGATCCGTGAGCTGGAGCGCGTGGTGCTTCTGAAGGTAATCGACAACAAGTGGATGTCCCATATCGACGATATGGAGCAGCTCCGTCAGGGCATCGGCCTGCAGGCATACGGCCAGAGGGATCCTCTGGTGGAGTATAAGATGAGCGGCTATGAGATGTTCAACGCCATGACGGAAAGCATCCAGGAGGATACCCTGCGTCTGCTCTTCCATGTTCGTGTGGAGCAGAAGGTGGAAAGAGAACAGGTTGCCAAGGTGACGGGAACCAACAAGGACGACTCAAAGGCGAAAACTCCCGTGAAAAAGGCTGCGGCCAAGGTTTACCCCAATGATCCCTGTCCCTGCGGAAGCGGTAAGAAGTATAAGAACTGCTGCGGCAGGAATAAATAACAGAGGAAGAAAGCAGAGAGACAACGCTGACGGCAGGCGGATGAAGCATGCCCCGGCAGAACAGGTTTGAAAAAGAAAAGGTGGTGATTCGCAATGGTCTTGCTCGATCAGATGAAGCAGGAATTACAGTCTTACAAAACTCCATTAGCGGAAGTGAGGGATTCACTTTAACCTCGCTGAAAAGACGAAGAGGATAGAAGAGCTGGAACGGGAGATGGAAGCCCCCGGCTTCTGGGATAATCCCGATTATTCCAACAAAAAGATGAAGGAACTGAAAAACCTCAAGGATACGGTGGATCAGATTAATGGTCTGGAAACCCAGTATGAGGACATTGAGACCCTGATCGAGATGGGAAACGAGGAAGGGGATGAAAGCATGGCCGAGGAGATCCGCGGCGAGCTGGATTCCTTTGCGGGCGAGCTGGAAACGCTTCGCATCAGTACCCTTTTGACAGGGGAGTATGACAAGAACGACGCGATCCTGAAGCTGAACGCCGGAGCGGGCGGAACGGAAAGCTGCGACTGGTGCAGCATGCTCTACCGCATGTATACCAGATGGGCTGAGAAAAAGGGCTTCAGCGTGGAGGTCCTGGACTATTTGGACGGCGATGAGGCGGGCATCAAGTCTGTCACCTTCCAGGTGAACGGAGAAAACGCCTACGGCTATCTCAAGTCGGAAAAGGGCGTACACCGTCTGGTGCGCATTTCTCCCTTTAACGCCCAGGGAAAACGGCAGACCTCCTTCGTGTCGCTGGACGTTATGCCGAATATCGAAGAGGATCTGGATGTGGAGATCAACGATGAGGATCTGAGAATCGATACCTACCGAAGCAGCGGCGCGGGCGGACAGCACATCAACAAGACATCCTCCGCCATCCGCATCACCCACCTTCCTACCGGAATCGTGGTGCAGTGCCAGAACGAGCGTTCCCAGTTCCAGAACAAGGATAAGGCCATGCAGATGCTGAAGGCGAAGCTGTACATGCTCAAGCAGGAGGAAAATGCACAGAAGCTTTCCGGCATCCGCGGCGAGGTGAAGGAAATCGGCTGGGGCAACCAGATCCGTTCCTACGTCTTCCAGCCCTATACCATGGTGAAGGATCACAGAACCGGCCATGAAACGGGAAATGTGGACGCGGTGATGGATGGTGACCTGGATCCTTTCATCAATGCCTACCTCAAGTGGATCAGCACGGGGAAGGCTGAAGGAGAAGAATAGAAAATATAAAGCATCGGCCATTATTGTAATGGGCCGATGCTTTTCCGTAGGTGCACGTTTGGGGCAGAGCATGTTCAGCGAAAGAACATCTTTAATGATTAGTGAGAACCCTGCCCATTCCTTTTGCTCATCAGCTCCAGATAGAAATTGGAGTAGGTGGTGTTCATATAGGGAATCACGAACAGCAGACCGATGCAGCAGGTGAGGAAACCCAGCAGATACAGAGGGATAAAGCTCACATCCAGATAAAAGCGTCTCGCCTTGTTCCCCTTCATGATCTTCCGGCTGAAGCGCAGGCACTGAACTGCGGAAAAATCCGGGAAATCCAGCATCACGAAGTAGCTCTGTGAGTACATCAGCGTGATGATGACGGATGCTGCCAGTCCGAAGCAGAAAGTGACGGTGATGGGAATCAGCATATAGAGCGTGTCGATCACCATCCACAGAGCCAGAAAGAGAAACAGCGGCACGAAAGTCGCCAGCATCAGAAGAAGCTGGAAAAGCTGGATCAGGATGGCCTTATCCGGATGATGGGTGAAGCCGTAGAACACATCGCTGACCCGGATGTTTCCGCCGCAGGAAATGTTCAGATACAGATAGGTCTGCCCCGCGATGAAGATTCCCACAAAAAGCTGCAGCAGACAGTCAATAATAAAACTGATGATAATTCCCGGTATGGTCTGTGTATTCAGAGGAAACGTGATGATGCTGCTGATCACAAACATGATGATCTCCACGATGAGGATCGCGGGAATCACGGTTCCGTATTTTCCAAGAAGCTGCCCCTTTGCCCTGGCCTTCAGCTCGGCTGAGGTTGCATGTCTTTCCATATTTGTTTCTCTCCTTTTGGTAAAATTGGCGCCACAGAAAGGGCATTACCGGCTTTCGCCGTAGATCCCCTGTATTTCGTCCCAGGCGTCGTCGAAGCTTTCCCCGTAGAAATACTCATAATACTGATTCAGCTGGTCATGAAATTCCTCCTGCATGTTCGGATTGGTGAACAGCAGCAGAAAGGAGCTCGCCACGATCAGGACGTTGACGATCAGGCCGAGTATGGCCGTCAGAACGCCGACCTTCGCGTTAGGAAGCATGGCCCTGTCATTTCCCTTGGACAGAAGGGCCAGGATGATGGAAAGTCCTCCGCAGATGATGGGAGGAAAAACCGTTCCCGTAAATGCGCTGAGAATAGCCAGAATGCCCAGCACCAGGGAAGCTGTTGCAAAAGCGCTGCCGGGATGTCTGGTGGGCGGCGCATAGTACGGCGGGACGCCGGAATTGTTGTTCTGCCAGGGCGGAATCTGCCCGTTGTTATAGTTGTCCATAGTTACCTCACAAATTCTGATTTTAATTAAGAATGCTTATGAAAGATATTGTAGCACGCGCAGAGTAAAGTGACAAATAAAAAAAGTGTGAAAGCGGTCAGGAGGCGAGAAAGAAGATTTCAGGCAAAAGAAAAGGAAGAAGCTTGAAATTGCGCCTCCCTTTCCACTATAATAGAGGGGCGTTCCGCATGCCATCCGTTTTCGGAGGCATGCCCTCCGTTTTCGGAGGGGCGGAGGGCTGCAAAAAGCTCTCTGATTTTTTGTGAAAGAAAAGGAAAGGGGACAGCCTGCCCGCATGGCAGGGGACACAGACAACAGAAAAATGGATATCACAGGAAAGCTTACAGAAGAACTGAAGGTACAGAAATGGCAGGTGGAAGCGGCGGTAAAGCTGATCGATGAGGGGAATACGATCCCCTTCATTTCCCGTTATCGTAAGGAAGCCACGGGCTCTCTGAACGACGAGCAGTTAAGAGATCTTTATGACCGCCTGAACTATCTGAGAAATCTGGAGGAAAAGAAGGAACAGGTTATATCCAGCATAGAGGAGCAGGGAAAACTGACGGAGGAGCTGAAGGAACGGATCCTCGCGGCGGAAGCCCTGGTGGTGGTGGACGACCTTTACCGGCCTTACCGTCCCAAACGGAGAACCCGCGCCAGCGTGGCGAAGGAGAAGGGCCTGGAAGGCCTGGCGCAGCTGAT
>ULPS01013661.1_pt1 | contig 16479 bp, 10 predicted proteins | sample 1953711 | NCBI WGS metagenome assembly ULPS01 (sample SAMEA4835635, study PRJEB28245) | human gut metagenome | biome: gut microbiome; material: fecal sample | place: Denmark | collected 2008 | reverse complement strand
TTCCTTTCGGAATCTTTGCTCTGAAATATGCCACAAATTCCCTGTTTGCTGATGTAGATGTACCAAATGAAAAGCCTCCTAATCCTGGTGATACGGAAGAACTTGCATCTGTAGTGATTTCCAGCATATATTTAGGAGTAACCGGTATAACTTCCTGTACTCCTAAACTTACTGTAGCAGTTGAACGTGTCATTACCGCATTGAACGGAGACGCGGTGTCTGACGTTATACTGCCTCTGTAATTACCGTGATAAGTGGCTGTGATATCTACGTTTCTCGTTACAGAACTCCTATACAGTGATACATTACCGCTACTGTCAGTTGTTCCTGTCTGATGGAAATATGATACCGTAGCACCACTCAAATTTGTTCCACTCGGCACGTTTGATTTGACGTTTATAGTTATCTTTGCCGTTACCGTCAAATCCATAGTCCACGACTGATTGGCGGCTGTATAGGTGTGTTTCTGTGTCGGGTTGCTGTAAAATTCCGGATGTCCCACTACCGTAAACGACATTTCCGTACCTATATATCCATTGAATGTCACTGCACCGTTCGCATTCGTAGTAAGTGTTCCGGTTGCACTTCCTGCCGTGTATTTTATCTGCAAGTTCTGATAATAGGTTGTCTGTGCTGGCGTTACTTCTCTTACTACAAGTGTAACTGGATTCGCTGCACGTGTCATTACCACATTGAACGGATTTGGTGAATTGTAAGCTATCTGTCCGGTATAGGATTCCAGATTTGAAGCGCTTACTGATATATTACGAGTGTTAGCACTCCAATATAATACTGCATTACCGCTACTGTCTGTTGTCTTCGTTTGACTGAAATAAGTTACTGTAGCTCCCGACACATTCGTTCCAGGCACGTTGTCCTTCACATTTACAGTTATCTGTTTTGCACAAGTGAGATTCATGTTCCATTTCTCACTGGATGTAGTAAATGTATGTGTTTGTTGATAATTCGTGTAAAACGGTCTTCTGTCCGGTGCTGATATGGTGAATGTGATAGGAATACCTAAATATGCCTCAAAAGTGTTTTTACCTGCATCTACTGTTCCATTTCCTGCTGCTGATGTATAAGCAAGTGTAAAGTTGGTATTATTGTCAAGAATTACACTCGCACCACCTGGTATCACTTCATATTGCTGCACTGTCACTACATGTTTGTTTCTCAACATAGTAACATTAAGCGGTGAAGCCGTGGTAGGTGCAATGGTTCCATTTACTGTACTATAATCCTCTTTATCCAAAGAATAGTCCTTTGTCAGTGCTGACCGGAACAATGAAGCGTTACCGCTTGCATCCGTTGTCACTACCTGTTCATTGTAAGCTACCGTTACTCCCTGGATATTGTTTTCCACATATACATCCTTTACATTGACCGTTATCTTTGAGGTCACATTCAAGTTGAACGGCCATATCACACCGTCTTCGGTCCATGTATAGGATTGTGTCGGATTGCTGTAAAAATTAGGATACGAATCAGTTGTGAACGTGTATTCCAGTCCTTTTATCAATAACTGATTGGTATAACCGTTCTCATCCAAAGTAAGCTTTATCGTTCCTGCCTTGGATGTCATTGTAATAGTCTGATTTGACAAGTACGCTCTTCCTGCCGTACCGTACACCTCCGAAACTTGAATACCTGCGTTAATCAATTCATATTGTACTTCTACATCCAGCACTGTACCACTTTCATTTTGAGGATGTGAGAATGTATCGGATGAAACTTCACCTGCAAGAACCTCATAAGTATATTCTCCTACCGGAACATTCTGCATGACTACCGTTCCTTCCGCGTTCGTCTCACCCTCAAACACAATATCCGGCAATGCGTTGTTTGTCACACGTACCAAAATTCCATCCGGTGGTAAAACTCCCTGTGTTGATACATGGAAAGTAACTGGATATTCCTTCGCCTCCAATTCAATATCCATTCTTGTTTCTGTTCCAGTAGGCTTGAAATTCCCAGTCTTGGTATTGTAATGCTGCTTGCTTACACTGTAAGACATATTTACCGGAGATATGTACATTTGCACTATCCCGTCCGTATCGGTCGTTCCTGTCTGGTTCACAGACATTCCGTTGAACGTCACTGATGCGCCACTTAACTCACCATACAGATTGGATGTGATATATACCGGAATTCTCTTTGAACATGTATATACAAGGTCTTTTGTGTTTGCATCTTTATAATTGACTGTAGCTATTGCACCGTTTCCAGAATAGAATCCTATTGGTTGCACCTGGAAACGTTCTGCAATTCCTGCATACACTGTTTTTGTAAATTGTCCGCTTGCATTCGTCGTTACATTCGCACCCGAAGATGTACTATTGTCGTTGTAATAGCATGCAAGCACAAGACCTGTCTTTACCGGATTGGATACTGTAGTCGAAATAGAGGGTATTATTTCTTTTACCGTGAATGTGACTGATTTCGTTCTTCTTGTTAATACTGCTGAATGCGTCTTGTCCGTAGGCAGATAGATGTTTTCTGTCTTGCTGTTGAAATTACTGTTTCCACCTCCATAGGTTATCGTATAATTTCCAGGCGGTATATTGAAATTTCCATTTCCTTGTGATGTCAATTGTCCGCTTGCATCCGTTGTTCCAGAAAAACTATATGATTGTGAAGATGTTCCGCTCCATGCACTCGTAACCGTTACCGGACAACTTTCTGCCGCCTTGGAATAGGGGTTACTTGCTGTCAATGTCAGACTGAATGTCATTGCAGCATAACCCATGATTATATCCATATAATCAGCCGACAACGGGGGTGTGAATGTTCCAGTCTTTTTCGTATGGTCTGTTACTGTACACTCATAGCTCATTGCAATAGGTGAAATGTACACTCTTGCCGAACCATCACTTCCGGACGTAACGGTTTGAGGCAGTGACATTCCGGACACCTTTATAGTCGCATTTTCAAGCGGTCTTAGGGTATTCTGCTGTTTTACTCTCAATTCAAGCCTTTTTGAAGCCGTTATTTCCATCAGTGTAGGTACACTCGCACCGAAGCCCCAGTTCTTGATTAGCAGACCTTCATTCTCATAGAAACCTTTCTCCTTTATTGTCAACTGATAATCAATACCCGGCATTACTTCCGGAAATATCTTTCCTGCCGCATTCGTCGTGTATTCCCGTACATTGTCGTTGTACATGTTCTTTACCGAAATAACAATTCCGGCCTTAACCGGATTGAAGTTCAAAGCAGCTTTCTGTTCAGCAGTTATCTTTACAGTCACCTGGCTTACCGGGGTCGTTATCGTCACGTCCACATAGAAAGCCCTTGGCTCTGCATCACGTGTCACATTCGGCTGCACTGTCAACATCGTGCCTTCCAAAGAAGCTATTTCATCATTCGATACATTGAATTTCAATTCAGCACCTCCACTTGCAAAATCGTATGGCTCGTCCTCACCACCGATTTCTGCACGTCTGAAAGTCTTTACATGTTCCATTAAATCGAACGTCACCCCTTTGTTAGGAACAACGAAATTTTCCGGTGTATGAACTATGTAATAATAACTGTCATTGGATAACGTCTCGGCTGTATTTTCACCACTGAATCTTACTGTAGTAGCATCACCAGACACACCGGGAATATTCTCTATTACGTCAACTTCCGGTTCGATTTCCCTTCTTGTCATAGTGAAAGGAAGGTCTATATCCTTCAGTTTTTCGAGTGTTATCGCCTGGTTTTCTACTGCGTCATAATATCTGTGTGTCGCGTTCCAAGTATATTCGCCTGCCTCCGCTCCAAGCTGCAACACGCCTATGTCATTCGTATAGCCGGAATCCACCTTAATTCCGGTCCCCTTGTTTATCAATTCGATATATACACCGGAAATAGGAGCCTTCGTTATCGCGTCCGTTGCGGTATATGTTATTACCGTGTCTCTCAATTCCAGGTAAATTGTTTCCGGTACATCCTGGTCCTTGATAGTCACCGTTCCGGTGTATCTCTTATAGTTTCTGTGCGTTACCGTATATTCATAATCACCGTTTCCAAGTGTCACACTTGCAACACCGTTAACGTTCGTTACACGCGTCTCTCCGTTTATTTGCAATTCCGCACCCTGGATATAATTACCGTTCTCAATGTCCCGTACAGTCAAGCGGAATGTATAGAAAGCCTGTTCCAATTCCACAATTTTAGATACTTCCGAACCTTCAACCACTACAAAATCATTGACGGACATATAGCCGGACTTGAAAGCCGTATATTCATAGGTCCCGTTCGGCAAGCTTATAATCGCTATACCTTCCTTGTCTGTTAGATAGGTAGAACCATTTATCTTTATCGTTGCTCCTTCCAAAACCATATGGGTAGCAGAATCCAGCACTGTAAACTTTATCGCATACGGAATTGCCGTCATTTCGACGAGAATACAATTAGGGTCTTCTCCAACAATCTCAATTTCTTTTACAAGGTCTTGATAATCTTCTTTTGCGACCCTCATTTCATATTTCCCGGTTTGCAGCCCCATGCTTGCCTGCCCTTCGTTATCCGTCTTTTCCTTTATGTCATTTATTGTGATGTTTGCTTCCGGAATATAAATACTTCTGTTTCTGTCAATTACAGCAAAATTTACATTCATTTTTGTAAGGAACATTCTTTGAAATATATCTACTGGCTGATTTTCAACCGTAAATACACTTTCTATGGTCTGGAAACCCGATTTTTCAAGCTTGTATTCATAGGTTCCCGGCTCCAAATTAATGACCGCCTGTCCCTTATCGTCCGTTTCAGACGTGTACACGCTTGTCGTCACCTTGACACCCTGCAAAGGCGCTTCTCCTTCATATACAGTAAACGTAACCGAATAGGGTGTTGCAATGAAATCATTTATGTTTATATAAATAGGGTTGTTCAGAACGACAAACTCCCCTGTCTTTTGCGTCCAGTTCGTTTTTGATAATATGTACGAGTATTCCCCATTTTCCAAAAGAATGTTGGCCGTACCGTTACTGTCCGTAATGATTACCTTGTTTCCTATTGTTATGTATGCACCCGGTACGGCTACATTCTTGGTATTGGTTACGGTAAACGAACACAAGTATTTCTGTGACGCTATAACCGATTGAGAGCCTTTATATATATCGCTTTCTCCTGCCGGATAGAAAATATTAGACAAGCTGCTACCCGAATCATACAGAATGTTTCCTTCCAGGTCTCGCATTCTGAATCCCTTAATACGAGGCAACATATTCAAAGGCACTTCTTCGTCAAAATAGGGGAAGAAGTATTCGTCCGGTACATACTTCACGCCTTCCGCAGTCTTCACAACTTCCAGCAAATCATCCCATTCTACCTTTTTGCCTGCTTCCCAGAAACGGAAATCCAAATACTTAGTCATTGCAATCTGGATATTTTTTCTTACATCCGCAATCACTGCATTAGGTGACAATTCCACACGGAAATCTACCCCCTCTTCACCACCTACATACATCCATTTTGCGTTTTCAATCACAATTCCAAGCGTATTCCCCTGCAAATCAAGTTCGGTCAATCCGAAATAGGGTGTAGCTTTTGTAAGCAATTCTTCCAATTCATCGTCCGTAAAGAAAGACCCGTTTTGGGTTACAAGGTAGATGTGCGTCTTTCCGTCCTCACCCAGCCCGACATTCATAACCTTTAAAATGCGCGGGTCCAAATCCTGGAATATTTGCGTCCAGCCTTCCATAGTGTCGGTGGAAAGCTTGTTGTTGTAATTTATTATTCTGTTTCTGAATGTTTCATCGTCCTCATAATCACGTCCACCAATAGCTGCATATTCATTCGTGCACTCTATATGTGTCAACGGTCTTGGTGATACTTCGGTAATACTGTTCGCCTCCACATTGGTAGCAGACCCGGTGATAACGCTTCTTACACTGATATATCCATATCCCGACTTATCAACCGTAAAAGGCTGGTCTACAGTAAATTGCACTCCATTCTTTGAAATAAACTTTGTCCCTACCTCATAATGCGTGCCAGGCTCGGCAAAAACACGTACATAAGTAGAGGAACCAAGCGCTTCTTTTCTCGGACTTACACCGAACAACGCGGCTGATTTGTCCAGATATTCGCCTGTTGCCGACTTTGGGAAAATCTGCGCCTCCACTATGGCAATATCCTTTATCGCTTTTTGCGCCACCTTTGCAGTACCATAAGCGACGCCATTAAGTACAGAACCGTCCGCAATGTTTGAAACGCGGTCGGTCTTGTTTAAAAACATTTCAATCCACAAATTCTTTAAATTTGCAATCGTATTCGCTGTTTTAGTAATCATTGTAAATATATTTAAATAGGAACATTAATAACAAAATCTTCTCTCGTCACGGTTGTAGCCTTCACCTTCATAAACACCGCGTCTTCTTTTTTTACCAAATCAAGAAGCTCTGCACTCGCCCATCGGTTATCTCTTTGGAACATGTTCATAAGGGCCTTAAATATTACCGGGTATTGTATTGCATTTGTTGTCTGACCTACAAAATCAGATGGAAGTCCGTAGTCCTTGAATTCCGGAATACAGCCTTTCAAAGCCTCCAATATGATTTTTAATGCCTGCTCCATAGATGTACCGAATTTCTTCACCTTCAAATCATCATTCTTAAACTCAAACTCCGTATCTATGTCTTTACCCAACACGTTCTCGCCTACCAGTGTATCTACCACATTATCCACATAATTCACACCGACATTCCGAAGATTGACTGCAAATGTATTGCTTCCTTGTCCTGCCTTATAGTCCTCTTCTATAATGTATTGTGGTGTGGTTATAGAAGTCCAGTCGTCTTCCGGGTCTGTCATTGCAATTTCTTCCGCTACATTCTCAAACGTCTCGCCTGTCCTTAGCTGCTTGTCAAGCTGTAGGGTGTTCTGTCTTCCAAGCGTTGCACTTCTTAACCATCTGTCAGAATTTTTTATTGTCAATATCTTTGTTTCCACTTCCGAAAAGTTGTCTAATATTTCCCACATAGAAATATCGTCCAACTTGTTTTCATGGAGTTGAAACATAGGCTCTACGATATTGATTTGCGCTATCATCTTGTCAAGTTCGTAGAATGACTGTGCGTTTATCTCTCCTCCCTGGTAATAGTCCACTATATAGGGATAATGATTGTTGCAGAAGTCCACATAACTCTGGAAGAACTTCTTTATGTCGTACCCGGTTATATTCTTGAATTTGGCGTATGCCGTTTCCATTACCACGTCCATCCTTCACCCCTTTCTTATAATAATGTTGCTAAAGAAGCCGCCAAATCGTTCACACCTTTCTGTATTGCTGCGGCCGTACAAATTTTAGTGAGTGCTGTTTTTGCTTTCTGTTCTCCTGCTACAGCTTCCAAAGGCGCTATCGCTGTCATTGTAAGCGAATATTCCCAAATCATATTGCGCTGCAAACTCTGATTCAATACCAACCCTGTAGGAGGTACAACTACCAAATAACTCTCACCCAAAGCCATATTATAAAAGTAAAGACGGAATGGCAAGCCGTCCTTATCCACACCGTTACTTTTTGATATGATAGCTTGCAATATCTTCGTGCATCCATATCCATTTTTTACAGATGGGTCAAATGAAGCTGATTTTAAAGAATTCGTACTTTTCCCCGAAACATCGCTTAAACTCCATTTTCCGGCTGACAGACTATAGGCCGCTCCTGCCAAACTTGACGCACCACCGCCAAGCGACAACAACAACTTGAAAGTACGTCCGAAATCTCCTCTTATCGTTATATCCTGCGGTACAAAAGTAGGAGAAGACAACACCGTAACGCCCCCTGCCGTATTCCTTATGTTTTCCCTTTTTGCTTCCGTCTTGCTTATCGCATTCGGGGTAATAGGGAATGTGAAAAAATCTATCGTATTGTTCTTTGAATCTGCCAGTTCAAGCGTACAAAGATACACCTCAAAATCATTAGGAAATTGAGATGCAAGTATAGCTCTTCCGGCTGTCTCTATCAAAGACCCTGCTTTCTGTATTGCTGATTGTGCGACGTTTGCCATAATCTTTTCTTATCGTTTTCAAAAATACAAAATTATTATCAATCCGAAAAAGTTACCGTGCTTTTTATTCCATCAAACTGTAACGGGTTTACTGCCGCTACCGCACCGACCCCGGCACCGAATCCGGCTTTACCTCCATCCATCGCCCCCGAACCTGCAAGCGCTGTTTGCCATGCGTTCTTTAGTGTCATTATCTGGTTCTCCACATTATTCAATAGCTGTATCAAAGTGTTCGCCAGTGTTAGAGGTTCCTTCGCATTGTTTATATTGACTTTCTGTCCGGTCATAAGCTTTATTAGGTTCTGCGTTAACTGAATCATTTCCGCATCATTGTCATATCCCAGCACTACGCCGCTTTCATCCATTGTTATATGGCTTTTCCCGTCGTGGAAATTAACGTCTACAGTGTTGGGGTCGGCCTTTATTACGGTTGTCTTGTCCTGGGTCTTCCACGTAAAATTAGCCTCTTCCATGTTCATAGCGAAACGCCTTATCTCCTTATCCTTTTCTTTCACGTCCTCGACCACATTAACGACTTCCGCAATGACTTCGTTATATCCGGTTACCTTCACCTTCTTGGAAGCCACTATCTCGGCTTCCCCCGAACTCTGCAATCTTATCTTATGTTTTTCGTTACCTCCTAATGTAACGTTGAAATTTACGGGCTTCTCTATAGAAGTAAGGTTCATGTTCCATTCCTGGTTGCGTGGGTCTATCGTCATAGACATAGTTACTCCTTCCACCTGTTTTTTCATCCGTATAACATCCTCGCTCCATGCCGGAACCTCATCATTCCCTATAAAGGTGCCTATAACTGTAGGCTGATTAAGAAAATCGCTGCTCGCTATCATTACCTGGCATCCCTTCTCACCCGGTTTTTCGGGAAACCATATGTTATTGATAGCCTCGTTGGTAATACGTGCATCATTACGGAATATACCGCCTTCCATCATCACGGCAACTATATTCGTCCTAAATACCGTATCTATATACGCTTCCCTGCCTACATCCGTGGGTATCATTATATACCCCTTCATTATAGGCGGCAAATTGTTACTGCTTATTCTTGGTGCTCCTCCTGCCATTATTCAAGTCCTCCTAAATATTTCCTGTTCAAAAAATAATCAAACTGCTGCTTGTCAACCGTCGGGTTGTCATAGGATGTTATCTGTCCGCTTTCCGCTTCCTTCGCCTTCTGTCTCAAACCGCTTAAATCCACCAACTTAAAATAATCGGGTGTAAATCCGGACGCTGATTTTTCAGAAACCGAATTGTCGTTTCTTTTTACCGCTTCCATCAGATTTCCTTTAAGTATAGGTACATAGAATCCTCTTTCCACCTGTAAAACGGTACGTCTGTCCACCCCATCACGGTTAAATGATATAGTGTTGGTTACGTTCGTCACATAGAAAAACTCGTTCGTACTTTGGTTCAGCACGAAAGTTCCCACCTTTATGCGTCTGTCCCCGTTTATCTCTATCGTTCCGCACCGGGTAAAAGGTACATACATGTTGCTTTCGACAAGATAAATCAAGTCATTCAGCATTGTTGCCTGGTAAGTAGAAAATATCTTCTGGTTTTCCGCTCCGTTCTGTATCATGCGAATACAGTACATGTCCACGAAATCCATTTTCCTGTTACCCCATCGTTCCACATACTCTTCCAGGTACACAATAGGAACAAAAGCCAATCCTGGTTTGTCACGTCCACCTACCTGTGCATTCTGTGCGTGCAACTGGAACCAAGTGTAAACCCGTGGGTCATAGCTCAAATTATACGATATTACATTATCCGGTGTTATCGTAATATAGTTTTCCGACTTGAAAGCGTCTTTTATTGCCTTCTCCGTAAACGGTGGCTGTCTTACAATGACATCAATCGTGTTTATATAGGTGTCAAAGAAAAATTCTGTCAACGGATATTGGCAAATGCGTTCCATGTACTGCATCAGTGTTCCGTTCGGGTTTCCCAGTCCTGTATCTGTCACAATCCTTTCCATTATATCCCCAGACACTTGCAGCTTAACAATCTGCCATATTCCCCTCACCTTCAAGTCCTGCTGTCCCGGAATACTGTATGCCGTTATCCGCTTGTCACCCCATGAAGAAAAAACTTCATCACTACACAATCCGATAGAAGACATTATATTAATAATAAACCAAATACATTCATTTATCGTTTTGTACCCCAAATTCCATACAAATTGATACTCACCACCGAACACATTACGTCCATTCCATACACCACCTGTTTTTCTTAATAACCAGTTCTGTACAGTATCATTGACATTTTCCAAAGGTATGAAATAACTTCCGTCCTCCACAAACATTTTTGCAATATCGCGTCCGCTTATGACGGTACTCTTTGAATTGTCTTCCGAAGAATAGGTTTCCATTACACTGTCCACAAAACCTATCATATCCCAAACATTATAGTCCGGACCGTTATTGGCAAGCTTGTTCAACGGTACAAACAAATCATTGGCATTTTCACTGTCCGAACTTCCTTCCAGTCTCAACCGCTCAAACCGGATAAACACTATATCGTTTATCTGTACTACCTTTTCAAGATAGGATTTATAGTCGTATCCTTTCGGTGTTACAACCGGGAATATATCATAATACCCTGCACCATACACATTCGACATATTGGCTTCCTTGAAAGGAGTTATGTTGATTGAAAACGTGCCGTTCTTGAACCCCTTGTCGGTAGAACATGTATTAACGAACTGACTTACATCCACAACCTTGTTTATAGCCTTGCAGTATATCCACACCTTAATGTTTATAGGCTGTACTTTTGTCCTTACTGACATTTCTTCTTCCAGTGCAACCACATTGTCCGCTACATATCCTTCCTTATCCTGTAGAAGCTTTGTCAAATTTTCAGACCAATAAGCCGAAAAATCGCGTTGCTTCATGAACATGTCGCTCTTTGACGCTTTTTGTATAAGCAAAGGAGAATCCTTTATAGGGAAAGAAAGTGGAGTGTTCGGCTTGATATATGGCAAATTCTTGTTTGAATACTCGTTCTTGTACTTCTCTTTCTCCCAATCGTCGTATGTAGCCCAGATAGCATCCAGGTTTGAAATTTTGGAAATCTCGTTTACCACGTCCATAAATTCCGGAACCGACAGTTTCTTTGCTTCCGGTGTATCTGGTCCCAGTCCTTTTTGCCAATCGTCTATAAACGTTTGGGGTTCTACGTTGTACTTATAACTCTGTATGTTAAATATATTTACTTTCATCGTTCTTGCTGTATCACTTTATTTGCTTCTGAAACCGCCATATTACCAACTCTTTCCCTTGCCCAATCATCCAAAACGCGCTTAAACCATTGTGACAACATTCGGCCAGCTTCAACCCCCGAACTAACATTTTCCGCATTTACAAGACCTGCTCCACCCGATACCATAGACCGCGTAACCGGACCGGATTCTACGGGTTTCTCTTTTTCTTTCGTATTATTGTCAATATTAGTCAACAATCTAACAATCTCTTTCAACTGATTTGCACCTTCCGACATCTGGCGGTTCATATCACCTGCCAGAATGGTTTCCCCTGCCCCCACAGTCCTTCTTGCTGCATCTTTATCATAAGCTTCTGTAGATGTTTCCCTAATCCTTTGACTTGACTGTCTATACAAGTCAAACAGATTACTTACAAGCTTGGACGGGTCACTGTCCTTTTGTATCGTCGAATTAATGTCATTCCAAGACAAATTAGGAAATATTTCGGACATTGCCAAACGTAACTGCTCGGAACCTCCCCCAGTACGTTCTACAACCCTATTCAAGAAGTTTTCCATAACTTCGGGGTTTGCTTCTCCTGCCCGTATCTTTTCCAGTTCTTCCTGGATTTCCGAATAAGAGGTCTTGTCCGGCATAACTTCCTGGATAGACCGCACAAGCATTGCATTTGTCACCTCATCTTTTGACATCCCCTGTCCGGTAAATGCCTGTTGTACCCTTTCAAGCTGTCTTCCTTGTAATCCGGTTGCCTGGCGTATTCCACTGAACATCGCTGCAAGCTCCTTTGCGTCAAACTCACCACGTTTGGAAAGAATCTGGTCCGACTGTGTAATGAAAGTATCTAAACTTTCCTCCATTGTAGAAGCTATCTCCTCAAAAGGAATGCCTAAATTTTTCATTGCCTGCTCGAACTCCCTAATAATGGCAGAAGCTCCCGTACCGGAATCCTGGTCTCCAAATCTCATTGCACCCTGCAAGCGGTTGACTGCATTAGGAGATAAACCAAACAATCTTTCTGCCGCCATTACAGACTGCGTTTCCCTTACTGCATACGGGTCATATTCATTACCTCCTACAAAGCGTCCTCCTCCTGCACGTATCAATTCGGCACGTCTTCCAAGGTATGAAGCGTAATCCATACCAAGTGATTCTGCTGCATAACTTCCTTCCCTTCCAGCTTGTCTGAAAGCTTCCCCGGCTGATACACCCATAACCTGTGCATACGGGATAACACGTCTTTCGCCTTCCGCATATTTCCCGAAAGTTGCCATCATCTTTTCTGCTGCAAGCTGTGCTGGCAATTCTATACTTTTTGCAATCACATCTCCAACTAAAGGAATCCATCTATAAGCGTCTGCCTGGTTAGCGGCTTGCAATCGTGTATAATTTGCAGCAGTCTCCACGGTTCCTTGATATTGCGACCTTGCCTCGAATTCCTGGTTTCTGAAATATCTCTCAGACAATACGTTTTTGGCGGTATTGAATGCCGCTAAACCTCCCAGGCCGCCCAATATTCCTTTTAATCCTCCTCCGAATATATTTAGTCCTCCTATTCCCCCCGTGCTTCCGGTAGGTGGTACAATGCCGCCAGGTGTCCCCGTTCCACCTCCGAAACCAGAACCGGAAACGGCTTTCTGTATTTCTTCTAATATGTTTTCTGCACTGTCCTCTATAACAGATACAGAATTTGCAATAGTTTCCAGGTAACGGGTAATACTGGTTCTTTGGTTTTCCTCACCCGTTCCTTTTTCAAGTCCTCTTAAAGCGGAAATGACATCACGTCCTATATTATCCGTTACCACTCCCAGTCTTGTAATAGCACGTATTATCCCCTCGTCGGAAAACTTGATTTCCGTTTGTCCGTTATCCGTGATTTCCGGTCTTCTCTGTATTCTGTCGTCTTCCCTTAACAGAGGTCTGTTTGACTGTTCGGACACGGCATTCAAATTACCCTTTTCCTTTATAGCGGTTGTGTTCTCCGTTATTGTCTGGGTATTCTTTTCAATATTCACGACATTTTCGGTTATATTCTCCGTATGCCGTGAATTGTCCGTTCTGTTTTCGCTGTTATCCTGGAAATTCTTGGAATTGTCAACGTTCGTAACGGATTCATCTATATTTTCGACGTGTCTGTTTATTTCCCTTAATATTTCCTTCTGCGTTTCCTTTGTTGTCGGTTCCTCCCTTTCTACACTTCTTTCTATAGGAGTAACTCTTTCCCTTTGCGGTTTCCGTGTCAAGTCCCATGTCATAGAACCTGTTTCCTCGTCTATGATGGGTTCAACGTCCGGTATAGGTTCCTGGACTTTTCTTCTCCTTCTTCTTGGTACTGGCTTTTCTTCCGGTTCTTCTGTAGGCAAAGACTCTTCTACATCCGTTTCCGGTCTTGGTTCTTTCCGTCTTGGTTCCGGCTGTACGGGTTCCTCTTTTCTTCTTGGTGACACGTCCCATGTAATAGACCCAGTTTCGGGGTCTATAGTAGGTTGTTCCGGTCTTGGAAGTTCTTCTGTAGGCGGCTGTCTCCTTATCGGTCTTTCCGGCATAGGAGACGGTTTTTGCATTGTGGTTGCATCAATGGCAGCAGACTGTCTTTTAAGGTCAAGCAACAGCCTTTCCAACTCGTTACGGTCCTCCATCAATGCAAGTTGTTCCCGTAGCTGTGAAATGCTTTTCTCGGCTTCCTGTGCGCTCTGCATGGAAGTCTGGTTTATCTCGCGGTACAAAGAAACCGCTTCTTCTCTCAACTGTCTTAGCGGTGTGGTATCGGCCGCTATCCTAATCCTCTTATCCTCTGCCATTATTCCTTATCCTTTTGGCTTTCCTCGTATTCGGCCATCCGCGCCATTTCCTCGCGGAAGGCTTCAATCTGACTTTGCGTTATTTCCTTGGTATCGGTTTCCTGGTCTACCATTTCGTCATAGGAATCTTTCAGCCATTCACCGATATTCGGAACATATTCAACTTTCTTTTCCTCGTCCTCCAAAGCCTGCTTGAACATCCGGTCTTCCTCGAACTCGAAAAGTTGTTGAAAAAAAGAGCATTTCTTGTGTTCCTCGGACATGAAAGCAATGTTATGTTTCTTCCTGTACCATCTGTCAAGCGGAAATTTATTGTTCCATCTGACTACAAACGTTCTGAAATCTTCCTTTTTATCTCGCTCCATCATACAAAATCAATCAAAAATAGGGGCATAACCCGTAACAGACTACACCCCTATACTCTTTGAATAACTAAACTTTCAAACTATAGTGATTCTCGCTCGAATACTCTTATCGGTTGGGGTTCATCATTTTTTCGACTTCCTTAATAAAAGGCAAAACCTCCTTATTGTAAATATCCCTTACCTCCACATAGTCCTTGATACCAAGCTGTTTAAAAGAAGTTACCTTCATATCTGCCAGCAAATCCGGCAACATTACTGTAAGCGTCGCTTCAATGTCTATCATATCCAAAGCGTCAGCCGCAGCCTGCGTTCTGTTTCCCAACAAGGTATTGTAATATCCACGACCTAAAAACTGCTTCTGAGTTTCAATCTCGTAATACTGTCCTACTGTAGGGAAGGACATCTTATATTCGTGTCCCTTAATTTTAATGATTTTATCTTCCATTTTTACAAAATATTATTCGCAAATATACGTTATTAATCTCTTTTATCAAAACTTAATCCTAAAATATTGAGATAGCGTAATTAACGCTTGTCTTTCTGCATGTTCTTCTTCTGTCAAATCCACCTTATCAAGTTCAATCAATCGGTTTGTTATCTCGTGGAACAGCTTGTTGTCGGTATACTTCAATGCTATTTTCTTAATAGTTGTAGAATCGTTAAATTCTTCAAATATCTTACATTCCTTCTTATCTTTAGGGTCTGTCACTTCAATTTCCTCAATAGATAGAAAACATCTATATCCTAAAGCCGTCTTTACCAAATCCTTTTTCATAACATTACCCTCCTTCTTTATTTAAAAACATGGTCTATAAAAATCGTATTTCTTACCCATTCACCTTTATGTTTCACGAACATATATCCTCTAATTATTGCTGTCTCATTCATTGAATAAGCAAAATCATACGCTTCTTGTTGCTGATTTTTCTCGAAATTCTTATTTATTGAACCGGAATTGTTACTAACATTATATCTCAAACATGCCGGGGCTTTCTTTCTATCAGTAATCATAACTTTGTCCTCCCTTCGTTACCAAATCAAATTTCTTGCAATAGCGCAATTAGCATACTTCTTAACCAATTCCTTTTCCATCTTTTTAAACTTTGCGTTATGCGTTGCATTGCCTTCATTAGCGATACATATCTGGTGTGCTACTTCGTGGCACAAAGCGTAGGCGGAACCGACATTGATTCTATTCAAGTCAATAGAGATTGATTTCGGTTTGTTAGCCACATAAGAACAACAAGCACCACCCCTTCCAACTTTACAGAACTTCAATGCAATTGCCTTAATACCTTCACTAACACAAATGAACTTGTATAACTCTTTGAGAACCTTAACATCGTTTTCCATTTTCTTATCTTTTTATTTGTTTGACTTCGTTTATCTCTTTCTCACATTGCAAAGATAATATTATGTTATGAGATACGCAAGTGCTTATGTGTAAATTGTTAGTTATTTAACATCATTTAATAAATCCTCTTCCAATAATAACCTCTCGCTGTAAAAACTGGGAAATTATCACAAGCCCTTTTTATAGCGGTTCCGTTCACAAGATTTACGCTTCTTGCTGCATTACTAAAAGAATCATAAGTATTTATAAGATTCATATCTTTATCATATTGTTCTATTCTCATATTGCCTTTTCTTGGATATTTTACTTCATACGACCTTTTAGAAGAAGCAATTTCGATATTTTCTCTTTCTTCATTTGTTTCTTTATATTTCCATTTAAACCCTTTACAAGTACGATTCGGATTGTTACAAGCTGTTCTAATTCCCGAAGCTCCATAACATAACCCGTAAAATTTACCAGCTTCACATACACTTTCCCATTCTCTTATAAAATTACCGTTCAAATCATATTGCAAAATAGGTCTTTCTCTTTTTCTTGAAATAACTCTTTTCTTTCTTTCCTCAATAGTTTTCTTTTTACGATTATTATTAATTTTACCTAATTTGGTTTTTCTCATTTTCTCTATTGATTCTTTTGAAATAACCTTTCCCTTATGAGCAAGTCCAATCTTTCTTTTTGCTTCTTCTGAATGTCTATAAAACCTTTT
>ULPS01026752.1_pt1 | contig 16704 bp, 14 predicted proteins | sample 1953711 | NCBI WGS metagenome assembly ULPS01 (sample SAMEA4835635, study PRJEB28245) | human gut metagenome | biome: gut microbiome; material: fecal sample | place: Denmark | collected 2008 | reverse complement strand
GAGGCCGTCTTCCTGGAAGAATGACTGGCGTCATTCTTCTCAGAATTCAGTGCCGCCTTATGGCGGCAGAAAGAGAGACGGAAGGCGGCCGGAGGCCGTCTTCCTGGAAGAATGACTGGCGTCATTCTTCTCGAAATTCAGTGCTGCCTGCGGCAGCGGAAAGAGAGGTAGGTATGGAGTTAAGGACAGCGTGCTCACCGAAGGATGTGAAGCACTATACCACGGAGCGTCTGCGGGACGAGTTCCTGGTTCAGGGACTGTTTACGCCGGATGAGATTAAGCTGGTTTACAGCCACATCGACCGCATCATTATCGGAGCTGCTACTCCCGTGAACAAAAAGCTGGTTCTTACAGCCGGGGAGGAGCTTCGTGCAGAATATTTCCTGCAGAGAAGAGAGCTGGGTGTGATCAATATCGGCGGAGCAGGAAAGATCACGGTAGATGGTAAGGTTTATAATGTAGCGCCCAGAGAGGGCATGTATATCGGAATGGGTTCAAAGGATATTTCCTTTGAGAGTGAAGATGCAGGAAATCCTGCAAAATTCTATCTGAACAGCGCTCCTGCCCACAGAACCTGCCCGACGGTTCTGATTAAGAGAGAGGGAACTCCCGAGGACGGGGTTGTGATCATCAAGGATGAGAACAAGGTGGAGCTTGGAAGCCTTGAGGAGTCCAACCACAGAGTGATCTGCAAGTATATTCTTCCCGGACAGGTGGAGAGCTGCCAGCTTGAGATGGGCATGACCTCCTTAAAGCCCGGCAGCGTATGGAATTCGATGCCCTGCCATACGCATGACAGAAGAATGGAGGTTTATCTCTACTTTGATCTTCCGGAGGATGCATTCGTGATGCATTATATGGGAGAACCCACCGAAACCAGACATATCGTGATGCGCAACGAGGAAGCGGTGATTTCTCCGAGCTGGTCAATCCATTGCGGAAGCGGCACCAGAAACTATACCTTTATCTGGGGCATGGTAGGAGAAAATCAGGATTTCGATGATATGGACGGCGTCGGAATGAAGGAGATCATGTAAGCTATTTTGTCAAATCCCGGACGCCCGTATAAAACTGTAATGGCAGGCGTCCGGTGAAATAAATACGTCTTATGACGAAATAAACAAGGAGGAACAGTATCATGGGAATTTTAAACAGCTTTTCACTGGAAGGCAAAGTTGCTCTGGTAACGGGAGCTTCCTACGGAATCGGCTTTGCAATTGCATCCGCTTATGCTGAGGCGGGAGCTACCATCGTATTCAACGATATCAAGCAGGAACTGGTGGACAAGGGTCTTGCCGCTTATAAGGAAAAAGGCATCGATGCACACGGCTATGTGTGCGACGTAACGGATGAAGAGGCCGTAAACGCTCTGGTAAAGAAGATTGAAGAAGAAGTGGGAACCATCGACATTCTGGTAAACAATGCCGGAATCATCAAACGTATTCCCATGCTGGAGATGAGCGCGGAAGCGTTCCGTCAGGTTATCGACGTTGATCTGAACGCTCCGTTCATCGTATCCAAAGCTGTTATCCCGGGAATGATCAAAAAGGGACACGGCAAGATCATCAACATCTGCTCCATGATGAGTGAGCTGGGCAGAGAGACCGTTTCCGCTTATGCTGCTGCAAAGGGCGGCCTGAAGATGCTCACCAGAAACATCGCTTCCGAGTACGGCGAGTACAACATCCAGTGCAACGGCATTGGACCTGGCTACATCGCTACTCCTCAGACGGCTCCTCTTCGTGAGATCCAGCCTGATGGAAGCAGACATCCCTTCGATCAGTTCATCATCGCAAAGACTCCGGCTGCCCGCTGGGGAGATACCTCTGATCTGCAGGGACCTGCCGTATTCCTGGCATCCGACGCTTCCAACTTCGTGAACGGACACGTTCTGTATGTGGACGGCGGTATCCTGGCTTATATCGGAAAACAGCCCCAGTAAAAGACACTGGTTGGACATGGAAAGCCTTTCCGCATCTGGTGCGGAAAGGCTTTTTCAGAATACGCCGCCTACAGCGGCGGAAAGAGAGGCGGAAGATGGCTTATGCCATCTTCCTGGAAGAATCACTTCGTGATTCTTCTTCAGAATAGAATGCCGCCTACGGCGGCGGAAAGAGAGGGTAAAATGTTTACAATCAAATGGATTGGACCGGACGGCAGTCTGAAGGCGCAGGATAACGGAGAGGAAGAAGCGCACCTTGTGGTGGATGGGGAATATGAAGAGGGCGACAGACTTATCGTGGAAAGCACGCAGGAAGCGGTATACGCATGGCTTCAGATTGAGGACGCGCTGGGAAAATCACTGGTCTATCTGAAGGGCAGCTATGAATACCGGATTCCCTTTGGGGAAAAGAGAATCTGTTATTCGCCCAGAGCCTTTACGGGAGAGAAGCATCTGGTGACGGTAAGAAAGGCACAGGAGACGGATGTTCATGCATACAGAAACCTGGCGCTGAACGTAAACGACCAGCATGGAAATACGGTCTGCTTCCCGCGGGCGCATGCGAATGTGGAAACGAGGGGAGAATCCGTATTTGCGGCGATGAACGCCATTGACGGGGTGACGGAGAACCGTTCGCACGGTGCCTGGCCGTATGCCTCCTGGGGAATCAACATGCAGGACGACGCAGAGCTTACGCTGGAGTTCGGAAGACCGGTTGAGGTGGACAAAGTGGTTCTTTACACGAGAGCGGATTTCCCGCACGACAACTGGTGGGTGGACGGAAAGCTTACCTTCTCGGACGGCAGCAGCATGCAGCTTCCCATGGAAAAATCGGTTCTGCCTCATGTTTTCACCTTTGAAAAGAAAAGGATTGAGTGGCTGAAGCTGGGTGAGCTGATCAAGGCGGACGATCCTTCGCCTTTCCCGGCTCTGACGCAGATTGAAGTGTATGGAAGCGACATCTGAAAAAGGTCAGGTTTTCTGAAAGGAGTCAGGTATGCAGGAGGAGCTTAGGTCTTTTTTGGATCAATATATGGACTGCATCCGGAAAAATGCCGCTGAGATGATGGATAAGGCCATGCCGGAGGCGGATGAGGAGCTGTTTTCTCTGTTTGAGAAAACGGGAAACCGGCTTCGCTATGAAGAAGTTTATTTTTACCGCAGGAAATATCTGGCGGTGTTTGGCTGTCTTGCTATTCTGGATGGAGACGAAAAATATGTGACAAAGCTTGTTGAGGTTCTGAAAGGAATCTGCAGTGAGGAATGCTGGGCTCTGCCGGCTCACGTCCACCGGGATACGGATCCCGGCTGGCGGATCTGCGTGGATCTGTTTGCGTCCGAGACGGGACAGGCGCTGGCGGAAATTATCAGCCTGGCTGGAGACAGGCTGCCGGAAGATGTGAAGCAGCTGGTGCGGGAAAATATTTTCCGCAGAGTGATGAATCCGTTCCTGGAGAGCACTCCGCCCTATCGTCCCTGGGAAGGTGCGGATCACAACTGGAACGCGGTCTGCGGCGGCAATATCGGCTGTATCGGTATGTACCTGATGCAGGATGAGCCGGAGAAGCTGAATGCGCTCCTGGAACGGCTGCAGGCTTCCCTGACACATTATATTGACGGATTCGCGGAGGATGGAGCCTGTATGGAGGGCCTGGATTATTTTTCCTATGGCTTCGGCTATTATGTGGGCTTTGCGGAAATGCTGCTGCGCCATACGAATGGGAAAACGGATCTGCTGGCTCAGGAGAAATGTCATAAAATTGCGCTGTTCCAGCAGAAATGCTATTTCCCCTCCGGAAGGACGCTCAGCTTTTCCGATGGCAGCAGTCATGGAAATTATCAGATGGGCCTGACCTGTTATCTGGCGACGCGTTATCCGGATGTAGTGATCCCTCCCGTATCTGTGGCACGCGGTTTTGAAGGAGATTCCTGCTTCCGATTCATGTGCAATCTCCGTGATGTGCTCTGGACGCGGGATTATCTGAAGAAAGAAGAAAAGAAGCAGGCAGCGTCGGAGGGAGACGGAGCAGGCGGCAAGTCCGAAAACGGAAAGAACGCGGAAGCGGTGATGGTGCTGCCCGCGGCGCAGTGGAATATCATTCATGGAAAAAGCGGAGGAGGGATGGCCTGCAAGGGCGGACATAATGGGGAGCCGCACAATCACAACGATGTGGGAAGCTTCCTTTATCTGCTGGGAGATGAAATGCTCCTGACCGATCTGGGGGCCGGAGAATATACGAAGCAGTACTTTGGACCGGAACGCTATCAGATCCTCTGCAACAGCTCCTTCGGGCACAGTGTGCCGATCCTGGACGGAGAGGGACAGAAGGCCGGAGCCGAATATGGCTGCAGCAGCTTTGCGGTGGATGAAAAAGGCGGCTGTGAGATTCATTTTGCAGGTGCTTACGGCGACAGCCGGATCAAAGAACTCGTCCGGAATTTTTCCTATGATCCGGAAACGGAGGCGCTGGAGATTTCGGATGAACTGGAGGCGGAAGGCGACATGCCGCTGTGGGAGAATCTGGTGACCCAGTACCGTCCTGAGATTCGTAACGGACAGGTGTGGATAACCGGAGAAAAATATGCATGCCGTGTGGAAACGCAGGATGCAGCAGGCGGCTTTCTGGTAGAAGAAAAGAAGAATTCTTCCCATAAGGGAATACTGGAAAATGTGTACTGTATATCCTGGGAGGTGCCGGCTGAAAGCGGGAATCGCGGAATAAGGAGATGCCGGTTCCGGATTGTTCCTGAGACAAAGTAAGCGGATAAGGGAAGCTTTGTTATTCGGATTTCAGAGTTTCCCCGATGTTACAGATGATGAAAGAATATGCCGCCGGGGAAGAAGGCGGCGGAAATGGAGGAAAGCATGATCAAGGGATTTAAAATGAAGCTGTATGAAGGACAGGAGGAGGAGTATGAAAGACGCCACAATCTGCTCTGGCCGGAAATGAAGGATATGATTCATGAGCACGGCGGAAAGAACTATACCATTTTTCTGGATAAGGAGACACTGACCCTGTTCGGCTATATCGAGATTGAGGATGAAGAGCTCTGGGCCAAAGGAGCGGATACTGCCATCAACCGGAAATGGTGGGACTACATGGCTGACATTATGGAGACCAATCCGGATAACAGCCCGGTGAGCATCGATCTGAAAACAGTGTTCCATCTGGATTGATGGAAGGAGAAACGGCGGGGATTTGAATGAGTCCATGCAGCGGTACAAAACGGAGCCGGCACGCTTTCTGACAGGCGTGCCGGCTCCGTTTTTATCCTCTCACGTATGGCGGGCATGATCCTGCCCCGCCAGAGGAAGCTCAGCCCCGACGGATGGAGCGGACATCGATGATCTCATGAAAATAGTCAAACTGTCCGGAAAGCAGGCCCTTTCCGCCAATTTCACATTCTCCCACCTGGTTGTCGTAAGGATCGGCGCGGAGTCCGGATCTGGGAGGGAAAAGAGGAGCCTGAAAATCCGTGTTCGCAACCATCCGGAAGGGATCCAGATTGCCGAAGTAGAAGGCGTGCCGTTCCGTTTCACCTGCCCGGAAGGCGCTTCCGCCAAAGGAAGGATCCGCATACAGCCAGCCATAGTACGGAATGAAAAACTGTGCCCAGTCGTGCGGGCCGACGGAAACCGGCGTTACGGAGAGACCGGACTGCCAGCGCGCGGGGATTCCGGCGATGCGGCACATGGTGATGAACAGAAGGGCCTGCACGCCGCAGTCTCCTCTGCGGTTAACTGCGCAGGATTCCGCGATATCATCCAGAAGAAGATATTCCGGCATGTAGGAATATTTCACCCGGGTGGTGATGAAATCATAAATTTTCTTCGCGCGGATCAGAGGATTGGTTTCCCGGCCTGCAACGCGCGCGGTGAGAGAGCGCAGATAAGGAGTAAAACGGATATGCGGAAGGAGCTGTCCCGTATCGAAATCCGGCAGACTGTCGGAAACGAGGTCAGGATTCAGTTCCACGTAGCGGACGATGCTGTCGTATTCATATTCCACCCAGAAGGTATCATTTTCTTCCGGTATTTCCCGGAAAGCAACGGTTCTTGCGGGAGCGTCCGCCGGACTGAGAAAAGCGGGACGATGTCCCGTGTTCAGAATACGGACATTACAGGTGGGAGCGCTTTCCTTTGGAACAGGGAGATGAACGAGGATTTCTTTTCCGGGTTCAAAAAATTCATCACGGATGCGCAGGCCTGCCTTCAGGTGAATACGGTATTTCAGGGAGCCGTTCTCCTTTAAAAGCTGGATGGTCTTATTGCGGAAAAGACTGCGGGAAGCGGCCTCTTCGGCGAGCCGGGGATCTGCCCGCCCGGCGAGGACGGCGTCCGTGGACGTGAGCGTTTCCCAGAAACGATGAAAATACCGTTTCTGGCCGTCAATGAAAATGAAATCAATCCGTCCGTTCCTTTCCAGAGCGTCAAATTCCTCTCCGGAGAAGTCCGGAATCTGACGGCGGATGAGGGAAAGGGCATCGGAAAGGGTATAGGGATATTCTTCCGGAAGCCGGGAAAGACGTACAAGTTCCAGTTCCAGCCTGGCTTTCTGCATTGGTTCCTCCCGGACGGAGGGGACGGAAAGCAGAAAACGGATGCGTTCCTGCGCTTCCTTCAGACATCCGGCCTGAATCAGGCGGCTGACATCAGCCGGAAGAGGAACGGACAGGGACAGGATGGTATGTAACTCTGAGAATTCGGAAAATGCAGGAGTCTGGTCTTTCTGAGTGTTCATGGATGATCCTTTCCTTTGCAGCATTTGTCGGATTACGCTTTGCGCAATCATTGTATCACAATGCCGGACAAAGGAAAAGAGGGGCATTGTCCGTTATGGACAATGCCCCGGCAGAAGCTGCAGGAGTATCAGTCCGGAAAAAAGAGGCCGGCGCCGGGCCGGTTCAGCGGCATGCCGGATCAGTCATCCTGCTTTTGGAGCTTTTCCCCATGCGGCGGTTCCTTTTCCTCCGGCTTACAGCAGGGATCACAGGGCACGTCGCAGTCGTTCTTGAGCATTTCTTCATATTTCGGCGGGCCGAGCTCAAGAGGCTTAATGGACAGGTCAAGAAGGTCTCCGCAGACGAAATCCAGACAGATGGTATCATCCGTGGGCCTGGTGCAGGCCTTTGGGACGACTGCCCTTCCTTTATGAGGAATTCTGTACTGCGAAAAATAGACCGTTTTCAGCAGGATACTCAGTCCGATGGTTGCCGTATCATCTTCCGGGCAGAAGCAGAGCACCTTGGGGATAGCGATCAGATTCAGACCCTGATGAAGGGCGGTATTATCCGGACCGAAGCCTATCACGTGAATGATGGCACAGCCGTCCGGCCCTTCCTCATGAGCGACGCCATAGGGCGCATAGATCTCAAGCTCGACGCAGTCAGGATTGGTGTCCTCGTCCATATATTCATAGTCGCAGGAAGAAGGATCGCAGGGCAGGTACACCGCGCAGACCGTTTTTTCATCCAGAATCTTTCCTGTACAGTCATAGAAGGTGATAAAGAATTTCACCTTCAGGTTGGTAAGGGTGACCAGATAGCAGTTCGGCCGTCCGATAATAGGCACCGCACCGGATTTACAGCAGTCGCAGCCGAATGAGATATCCATAACCTGTACGGAAATACGGTCTATTTTGGAGCAGGAGGATTCAAGGGGAACATTTCTGCAGAGGTTGATCCCGAGCTCGTCATAAACAACGGGAGTGAGGACGGTCAGGCAGTCCGGGTCCCCGCAGATGGGATCGGTGCAGACGTCCAGACATTTCCCCTTCCGGTCGATTCCGCAGCTTACATATCTTTTGGAACAGCATTTGCATTTTGCATTTTTGCTGGAGGGCATATGGAACGCTCCTTTAAAATTTCTTACTCTATTTTATGCTTTCCGCTTCTTTTTGTTCAGAAGCCTGAATATATTTATGATGTGGACTTTGACGTAAAAAGCATGGAGGCCGGCGGAAAGAGAGGAAATATGGCATATCAGATTTTTGAAATGGCGGACGGACAGAGGGTAGCGCTGTATGCTCAGGGAAATTCCATTTTTTCCTGTCTGCTTCCCTTTATGAGAGGGATGATTCCGGCAGAGGTGAAGACGGACTACCTCGCCCATCTGAGCGCGGCGGTATTCCGGGATACGGTATGTTATGTATATGAAAATCTGGAACATAAAGTGGTGATCGATACACTGGGAGCTTCTCCGGCCAGAATCCTTCTTTCGGACGGAACGGGCGGATACGGTTTTGAGAGTCTGCAGCTGATCGTAAGGGAGAACGGCCTGTATCTGTTTTATCAGGTCAGAAGAAAGGGGGAAAAGGCAGGACTCTATGTCTGTATGCCCTATCGGGAAAATGTATGGGGAACGGTGTTTGAAGGGGAGGACGGAAGCTGGCAGGTGGAACTCCTTTCTGCGGAAGGGCAGACACAGCTTCTCTGCCTGGACAGCAGGGGAGGCAGGCTGCGCCTTTATGACTGGCGGAAGGACGCGGAATTCATACAGCGCCGGTTTCTGGAGGAAGCGGCATATGAAAGGCAGATAGAGGAGCTGAAGGCCTCCTGGCAGGAGGAGAGAGCGCTGCTGGAAGCGGGAAAGGAGGAACTCCAGGCCGAGGCCATGGCGAAGCTGGGAGAGTTCCAGCAGGAAAAGGAGGAACGGATGATTCAGTGCCGGAAGGAATATGAAAACAGGGTGGAGCGCCTGCGGACGGAATATGAGGGCAAGCTTTCCAAATGCCGGGAGGGATATGAAGCCCAGCTGGAACAGGTGAAGAAACAGTATAACGAGCTGGCTCAGACCGCCGTAAAGCTGCAGCAGATCGGACGGAAGTGGAGGGATAAGTATTTCGGAAGAACGGAGGAAAAGGAAAACGTGTGAACGGGCGGAAAGCGCTCTACGGGAAGGACGGATTCCAGTGAAAAATTATGCTTGAAATTTCTTCTGCTCTTTGTTAGAATATCCGCATGGAGACATAGCTCAGCTGGGAGAGCATTTGCTTGACGTGTAAAGGGTCGCAGGTTCGAGTCCTGTTGTCTCCATTTATTACTGGATGGGCGGAATTACTGGGAATGCTGATAAACACCGGGTTTGTCGGCATTTTTTATTCTGGTAAAACACATCTTATTCTGCCTCTGTTAAATCGTCAACAGTTATGGTTTTATTCATTAATTTTCGCATTTTATCAGGTTTGATATTATAATAAGCCTGTTCTTCTGCCAAACGTCAAGGCACATAAGGACATAATCGTCCCCTTCAGCAATTTCCTTCTCCCACCTGAAGCGGCACTCCAGGTTCATAAAGCATTCCTCAATCAGAGGGGCATTTACCATTTCTGCCTGAATGGGAGTCAGACCGGCGGTCTTGATTTCATCCGTCTCAAAACCGTTTTTCCCGCCGCCAGGCGGAATTTGAATTACAAAAGAATGGCTTCATCGTGAAAATTGCGTTTATTCCGTGTTACGTCATAAAATCTCCCTGAAAAACGCAGTGGGGGAGGCTTTTGTATATTGCTCTAATAGAAAATATGAACTATATTCTGTGCCGTCATGCCCAATTAACTTTTCCTCCGAGTGCTTAAAACCTAACTTTTTCAATGCGGTAATACGTTCCACCGCTGATACAATCCTTTATGTGCTCAAATTACAGTTCAAGATTTCTAAATATGAAAAATCATAGCATTGAAGATTATGCGTGTCAATCGGATTACGGCTTTTCGGAGGGACTGTATGTCATATATGCGCAGGCATGCTTTTCAGACGCTCCAGATGCCAGGCGTTATTGACAGCTCACGTCATCTATGGTACTCTTTATGAAATAAACTGTAATTTCAAAGAATACAGTTTCTGAAAAAGGAGCCGCAGCAGGGCGGCGGAATGGAGAGGCTTATGAGCAGCAACTTCTGTGTGGCGGTACATGGGCTGGTTTATCTGTATCACAGCCGGAGCACCGTATCCAGCGAGGAACTGGCGAAGCATATCTGTACGAATCCGGCAAGGGTGCGAAAGGTCATGCTGATGCTTAAGAAGCAGGGACTCGTGCAGACCAGAGAAGGAAAGGATGGCGGCTACAGCTGTGTGGCGGAGGCGGGAAGGATCTCGCTGAGGCATATTGCAGAGGCGACGGATATGCATTTTGCGGAAGGGTTCCGCACGGGAAAAGGCTGTCCCGGACTGGCCGAAGGCGTGGAAGCGTTTGCGGATATGGCAGAGATCGATATGGACTGCCTGAATGCTTCCGGAATGGCGCAGGTGATGCAGGAGCTGTATGAGCAGATGGATGCATTGTGTATGGAGCGGCTGGGCCGGATTACGGTGGCAGATCTGGAAAAGCGGCTGAAAAACAGGGGGAGGACAGCATGAATTTGACAGTGGAAACTTCAGTTCCGGTTATAACCGTTTTCCTGCAGGGGCTTCTGAGTTTCTTTTCTCCCTGCGTGCTGCCGCTGGTGCCGCTTTATGTCAGCTATCTGGCCGGGGGCGCGCAGCGTGTGGAAGAGGATGGAAGCATCTATTATCCGAGAAAAAAGATACTGGTGAACACGCTGTTTTTCGTGATCGGAATCAGCTTTACCTTTTTTCTGCTCGGATTCGGATTCACGGCGCTGGGACGCTTTTTTACCGATAACCGGGCCTGGTTTGCGAGAATCAGCGGCATTATCATGATCCTGTTCGGGCTGTATCAGTTCGGGCTGTTTGGCCGTTCGGAGGCGATTGAAAGGGAACACAGGCTGCCTTTCCGGCTGGACAGGTTTACCATGAATCCTCTGGTAGCCCTGCTTCTGGGATTCACCTTCAGCTTTGCCTGGACGCCCTGTGTCGGGCCGACGCTGGCGAGCGTGCTTCTGATGGCGTCCTCTTCCGCAGCCGCTGGCAGGGGCTTTCTTCTGGTCGGCGTGTATACGCTGGGCTTTGTGCTGCCTTTCCTCGCGGTTGGACTGTTTACGGGAGCGGTGCTGGATTTCTTCCGTAAAAAGAGAAACGTGGTCAGATACACAGTGAAAATCGGAGCCGTTCTGCTGATTCTGATGGGTATTATGACGCTGACCGGATTCATGAACGGCATTACGGGTTATCTGTCCAGCATTTCTCCCGGAGGAACCGCTTCAGTGCAGGAGGAAGTCTCTGACGGCAGTGGAGGCGAAGGAGCTTCTGACGAAGCGCCGGCAGACGTGGAAACGGACAATGGCGCGGCTGAGGGAGATGCAGAAAGTGGAAGTGCGGAAAGCGGCGCACAGAACGTCGGGGAAACCGGTCCGGAAGCGGGGACGGATGCTGGTGAAAGCGGGAAAGCGGATGCCGGACAGGACCTGACTCCGGCGATCGATTTTACGCTGACGGACCAGTATGGAGAGACGCATACCTTTTCCGATTACAAGGGGAAAACGGTATTTCTGAATTTCTGGGCTACCTGGTGCCCGCCCTGCAAGAGCGAGATGCCGGATATCCAGGCATTGTATGAAAAATATGGGGAGAATGAGGGAGATCTGATCGTTCTCGGCGTGGCGAATCCGAAGACGGATGATGCGCCCCATAATCAGGACGGGACTGTGGAAGAGGTGACCGCTTATCTGGAAGAAAACGGCCTGACCTTCCCGGTGGTGATGGACACCACGGGCGAGCTTTTCTACTGGTACGGGATCAGCGCCTTCCCGACCACCTTCATGATCGATGCCAACGGGAATGTGTACGGCTATGTATCCGGCGCGCTGACGGCGGACATCATGGAAAGCATTGTACAGCAGACCATGGAAAGTGTGAAGTGACAAACAGAAGATGATAAAAAAAGATCCCGGGAGGATCCGAAGCCATACAGGCCGGACCGCCCGGGATTTTTTATACGATAGGAAATCTACAGCAGATGGATACCGTTCTTTTCCGCTTCTTCGACGATCTGAGGAGGCCACAGGGAGGACTGCACCTCGCCGATGTGCGCCTTTCTCAGGAAGAACATACAGATGCGGGACTGGCCGATGCCGCCGCCGATGGTGAAGGGAAGCTGCTCCTCGATGACCGCCTTCTGAAAGGGAAGGCTGGCACGTTCGGGACAGCCGGCCTTTTCCAGCTGGGAAAGAAGAGCGTCCTTATCCACGCGGATACCCATGGAGGACAGCTCCAGCGCGATATCCAGAACCGGATAATAAACCACGATATCCGCGTTCAGGGACCAGTCATCATAGTCCGGAGCGCGTCCATCGTGACGCTCGCCGGATTCCAGTACATCGCCGATCTGCATGATGCAGACAGCGCCCTTTGCCTTCGCAATGTAATATTCCCGCTCCTTCGGACTGTAATCCGGGAACATGTTCTCCAGCTCCTGTGTGGTGATGAAGAAAATGTCGTGGGGCAGGATCTCTTCTATGTAATCATACTGAATGGACATGTATTTTTCGGTTTTGCGAAGCACCTTATAAACGGTGCGCACCACATCCTTCAGCGTGTCCAGATTGCGGTCCTGTCTGGAGATGATTTTTTCCCAGTCCCACTGGTCCACATAGATGGAATGGATGTTGTCCGTGATCTCATCCCTGCGGATGGCGCTCATGTCCGTATAGAGCCCCTCGCCCTCGCAGAAGCCGTATTTCTTCAGCGCATAGCGCTTCCATTTTGCCAGGGACTGCACCACCTGGGCTTCGTATTCGTTCTGTTCCTTAATGCCAAAGGAAACAGGGCGTTCCACACCGTTCAGATCGTCATTCATTCCGGACGCAGGATCTACGAAAAGAGGCGCGGACACGCGCAGCAGATTCAGCCGTTCAGCCAGCAGTCTCTGAAAGAAATCCTTTACCGTTTTAATGCCGACCTGCGTATCATGCAGGGACAGCGCGGATTCATAGTTTTTCGGAATTTTTAAATGCTCCATATCTACCTCGTGATTTTAGCCGCGAAGCGGCAATTAAAATAAGAGAAATTTGCACGGAGTGCAAATTCCCAGGACGAAAACGGAGTTTTCATCCGCGATACTTAATTATATTAATCCATCACCGCAGTGATGTCAATGAACAATCCTGATCACTGTGTGACACAATCCTAAAGGACGCCGATCCCCTGCGCGAGAAGGAATACGGCCATCAGCGCAGGCTGGTGAATCATATAGATGGGAAGGGTATGTCTTCCGATGAATTCCAGCGGAGGACAGAGACGGCGCCTGAAAAAGGCCGGCCACTGCCGCAGGCTGCGACCGCACGGCGTACAGCGGAAGGTGAAGAATCCGCTCCAGAACAGAAAAATCCATGGAAGAAGTGAAAAGTAATCGGTGGAAAAAAAGCCGGGCCATGGAAATCCCAGGATCATCATGAAAGCGCCCTGATAGAGAAAATCTGGAAGAGCGCACAGGTGCAGGCCCTCAAAACCCAGATAACCGGACGGTACATCCCTCGTCAGGAAAAAGAGAAGGAGACAGCAGATCAGGCCGGCGGGGGCAGGAAGGCGTATGAAAAGGGGATGGAGCAGCGCCGTGAGCAGAACCGCAAGGCCGAAAAAGCTTAAAACACCCATGATGACCAGGGACTGGGGCATGATGACGGCGGTGACGGCCGTGATCAGAATTCCGCAGGCGGAAAGCAGCAGGCCGCGCTTCACCCGCCTGCCCCCGTGAAAACGGCCGAGGCAGAAGGAGAAGCCGGACAGGAAGATGAACAGCCAGCAGATGCTCTGCTGCCACAGATAACCGGGAAGTCCGCGGTATCCGGGAAGATCCACGCCGTAGAGCCAGACCAGATCCCAGGCACCGTGATAGGCGATCATGGAAATCAGATTGATGCCGCGCAGCAGATCCAGAAACCAGAGGCGGGAAGAAGCGGTGCGGCCAGCAGTTTCCCGGCTGGCCGCGCCGGCCTTTGGAAAAGCTTTCATCATGCGCCTCCTTCAGCCGGATTGGCGGAGTTCTGCTTTTCATTCTCCAGATGAGGCCGGAACGGATGCTGCTGTGCCTGGTCCTCAGGGACCTGCGGGCCGGACATTTTCCGCCTCCTGCGTTCCAGAAGGATGATCGCCACGAAAACGGCAAGGCAGATCAGGCTTACGATGATTCCGATGATCAGTCCGGCGGGACGGTAGCGCATTTCAATGGTATGCTCCCCTTCCGTCAGCGAGAGACTGATGAAGGTGTCGTCAAACAGGCCGGGCTGAACCTCTCTGCCGTCAACCAGAATCGTCCAGCCAGGCTCATATGCGACACTGAGAATCAGCTCTCCAGCCCGGGAAACGTTGATGTGGCCGTTTATCTGGGTGGAGCTGTAAGAATCCACCGTCATGGTCTGTTCACCGAGGATGGAAATCACCTCATCCATCACATCGAAATTCAGGCGGCAGGCGGTTACATTCAGGCTGTCGCTGTCGTCAGAGGTCAGAGAAATTACATCCCCTGCGTCATGCCAGCCCAGATCACAGATATAGTGATATTTCACCTGAGAAAAGTTTTTGTTTCCCGCCTCGGATTCCATTTTCAGAGTATTTACGCCCGTATCGCCCACATAGGCATAGTAATGGCCGCTTACATCGGCGGTGATGGTAGTCGCACCGTCCTCCTCCTGAAAAGCTCCGACGGAGGTGAACAGATTCTTCTCTATACCGAGAGCCTGTACCATGCGGTTCTGGGTATCAAAGGGAGTGGCCCCTTCGAAATCCAGAGCCCGTTCCAGCGCATCCGTCCTGGTATCATCGATATCGCCGAGAAGCTCATCCAGGGGAGAAGCCTCGGAAGCGGATTCAAAGGAAGAGGAAGAGCTGCCGGACTGCTGCATGCCGTTTCCACTTCCTGCCGTACCGGAAGAGGTATCGGCATTTCCGGAAAAGCCGGAGGACTGCGCCGAAGCGGAGAAGCCGGAGCCCGCGCTCACCATGAAGCCGAGCGGCAGGCTGTAGCGGCACTCATACAGATAAATATCCCCTTCCTGATCGATCAGGGTATAAAGAGCGGGATCCTCGTTGGCGGAGCGGGAGAACACATAACGCACGCCGAGCAGAGAGGAGGACAGAGGCGTCGCGCCGTCAAAGCAGTAGAACACCTTGCTGTCGCTCATGCCCATTTTGTCATAAAAATCCTGCACATGTCCGTTGGAGGTGGAGGAGAACAGGGAAGCCGTGGGATAGCCCACCAGCGTACCGTCATTTTTGGTGACCCGGCTGGTCTTTTCAAACCGATAGAAGTCCGTATCCCGTTCTCTGGTCCTTTCAACCAGCGTCTGATAGCTGTCCAGGTTGTTCAGGTAGCTGCTTCTGCTGGTGACGGAGCAGCTGGTGGTGTAGGTATTGACGGCCGCCTCCACGGTAACGGAGGTCAGCGTCAGAACTGCGAGAAGGCCCAGCCCGATACGGGAGCCGCCTGCAGCGGAAGCGGCCTGCCTGGTGCGCTCGTCCGTATGCAGGCATACATTATGCTGGCATATATTATGCTGGCATATATTATGCCAGAAATAGAGGAATACGCCGTACAGGCACAGGAAAAGAGCGGTCAGAAGGAAGGTTTCCGTCCGGTATGCCTCCTCATCCGCCATCAGCTTTTCAAACAGAAGCACAAAGCCGAGTGAAAGGCAGAAACAGCCTCCCAGCGCTTTCAGCGAGCAGCCGCGGATGTTCAGAACTGCCTTTGCACAGAGGGTAAGGAGCAGAAAAATGTACAGAAAGGACTGTCTGCAGGGCAGGGAATCAGGATAGTTCAGACCGTGCCAGATGAAATTGAGCATATTTGTGGAAAAGCTCAGAAGCATAAAGGCCAGAAGTCCGATGTACGCCGCCTTTTCCCGAAGAGCTATTTTGGTATTCGTCACATACAGAGGCACCAGCAGGAAGACGGCCACGCCGCAGTAGATATTGGGCCAGTGGTCCAGACCTGTTTCCACGTTGACGTTCATGCAGTGTCTTGCGATCATGTCAAGGAACGAAAAATAGAAAGTCAGCGTGTCCGGAAAATTGAATTCGCTGAAGTCGGTCAGGTGGAGCGCTGCATATTCCGGAATGAGAAGCACGGCCGCCAGTCCTCCTGCAAGAAGGGAAAAGAGAGCGAACCGGACGGCCGCGGCCCCCATGCGTTTCAGGGACAGCCGGGAGCAGACGAGCTGCAGCAGGAAATACAGCACCAGGAAGATGCACACCATGATGGAAATATAATAGTTGGAGAGAATGCACAACGCCAGGCTGATGCAGTAGAGCTTATATTTTCCTTCATTTACCAGGGCCTCCAGGCCCACCGCGATCAGAGGAAACAGAACAATACAGTCCAGCCACATCACGTTCCAGTTGTAGGCCGCCAGAAAGCCGGAAAGGGCATAAAAAATGGCGAAGGGAACCAGCACGAAGCTCTTCGTCTTGAAATGGCGGGTCAGATAAAAGCAGAAGGTGAAGCCGCACAGACCGATTTTAAGGGCCACCAGCCAGGTCATGAACTCGATCAGCAGCGAATCGGGAACCAGAACAACCAGCCAGTTGAAGGGGCTCGCCATATAATAGCCGTACAGCGCGAGAAAGTTGGAGCCTATCCCCACATTCCAGGAATAAAAGAGACTGTCCCCGCTTTTCAGCTTGTTCTGCATCTCTGAAAGAAAGGGGACATACTGATGATACATATCGGAGTGCATGAAACTCTCATCCCCGAACGGGTACACACCGTTGATGATGAAAATGCCGCACATGACGGCGAGAGGGATGAGAAAGGAGAGCAGGCAGGCCGCGTTCTGACGCGCGGCCGCAGGCAGCTTCCGGAAAGAGAAACGCTGAGAAAGGGTTGTTGTCATGGATGAAATCCTCCTGTTTTGTCGCCGCAGGCGGCA
>ULPS01062586.1_pt1 | contig 16841 bp, 17 predicted proteins | sample 1953711 | NCBI WGS metagenome assembly ULPS01 (sample SAMEA4835635, study PRJEB28245) | human gut metagenome | biome: gut microbiome; material: fecal sample | place: Denmark | collected 2008 | reverse complement strand
GCCGCATCTATGATTTTCTAATCATTGATGCGACAGCCCCTATTTCTATTTTTAATCTATTTTCGTTTTTTAGTATCCTGTGCTTATTATTTGCCATGCATGAATTACGGGAAATAGAGTTGTTCGTATTGCTTCACCATTTCAAAAACATTGTAATGACTACATACGGAAGCATAGGCTGCCTCCGTCAAATCATATGGAAATCTTTCTTGAATTTCTTTTATAGCTCCAATAAATTCTAAGGCATTTTCACATACGTATCCATTAATCCCCTGTTTTATCACATCCCTGTTTCCTATTACGTTGGATACAACACATGGCTTTTTCATGTACATCGCTTCAAGAAGACTCATGGGAAGCCCTTCCCAAAGAGAAGTCAAAAGAAACACATCTGCCGAAAGAGACAACCTTATTGCCCTGCTTCGGTCAACCCATCCCGTAATTGTAATATTTGATGAATACAGTTTATCACGAAGTTCTCCATCGCCAATCCATAGAAAATGAATATCTGGCAACGCTTCTGCAATCGCATTGAATAGTCCAGGATTTTTTTGATAGCATATTCTTCCTAATGTAAAAACTGTGAAATCATGCTTCTTATTTTTATCTGTTGCAGCATCAATAAGACCTGCATCTATTTCCTTCTGCAAGATTTCCAGATTTATTCCATTGTCCACGCATGCAGCCCGCCTTGTCAGCTTCAAAGACTCCAGATATTCTCCAGAACTACAGCTAATTGTCATACAGTTTAGCTGTCCACAAAGATGCTCTATAATTCTATACAGGTATCTCTTTGCTGGGCCATGATTTTTCATTAGAAAGCTGTATCCATGAGGTGTATAGAAGAGAGGAATACCGTAGTTTTGAAATGCAATGCGACCTAATGCGCCTGCTTTGGAGGAATGAAGATGGATCACATCTGGCCCTATATGTTTTGCCAGCTTCCGTAGTGTAAACAAGGCAATGACATCATGAACCGGGCTGATAGCTCGTTTCAAGCTGTCTACATGGATCAATTGAACTCTTTTATCAAAATAGTCCATATAATTTCCCGGAGTCTGTTTGCGAACCGCATAGGCGATATACATATCATATTTTTTTACAAGCTCATTAGCCATATCAACAATGTATGTAAAAACGCCTCCTCCCATCGCCTCCACCACAAACAGTATTTTCTTTCGTGCCATACTTACCTCCTATTACCCCACTCATCACTGATTTAGGTAAAAGCTTTCTCATTCATCCGCAGGTAATATTTCCTTCGTAATCTGCAATATTTCTTCCATATGATAATCTCCTAGGTCCGTATGTGTACCGCCGAGGTTCTCAAAGACACGAATATACCCCCCCGCCGTCTTTATCTCTTCCTGAAATTCTCTTGCATATTCTATTGACATATATGTATCGTCTGTACCATTCACCATAATAATTGGCACTTGAGTAAGCCGCTCAATTTGATCCGCAGGATTATGAGAAGAGGCCCATTCAAGTAACTTACGGTTTTCCTCCTCTGTCGTATGTTCTAGGCGCCATTTTTTTGCTGAATATTTAGAAGCCATGCTACTCCCTGCTTTTTCCAGAACATTTACAAAATCTGGAATTGCTGCCAGAGAAATAACTATTTTCGGCACTGTCTCTCCATATGCCGTTGTATAAAAAGCGAGCATTCCTCCGAGAGAATATCCACCAATTCCATAACTCGAACTGTCACACATCCCTCCTTCTTGTAAATCCAGAAGTATGTTCTGTATTCTGCTTTCACTTATCTCAATCATTTCGTCCAGATAAATATCGTTATCATAAGCGATTCCCTCATGTCCATACAGATCGAATGTAACAACCGCATAACCTGCCTCATAGAATATCTCAGCCATCGATTCCATATCTGTATGGTTTCCTCCCATTCCGTGACAGAGCACAATCAAAGGTTCATCTATACGCCCCTTATGATCTGCAAAATAATATGTAAAATTGCTCACCTGTCTCTCAACAAGGTTACAGTTTTGAGGGCTACATCCGGCGAAAAAGAGTGAGAATGCAACAAACAATATTGCTATCTGCCTTCTCATATTCTCTCCTGTATCAGCCTGGCCAGATCTCCAAGTGTGTCGACTTTCTTCAGCTGACGTTCTGACAGACGAATTCCAAAAGTATCCTCCACGCTGCAAATAAATGCAAAAAAATCCAATGAATTCAGTTCCATATCGGACATAATGGAAGTATTCTCCCCCCAGTCCAATTCCTCGCTACAATGTGTCTTTGCAATTTCAATAATTTTTTCCAACATGCTTTTTTTCTCCTATTCTTTTTAATAATATGCATATACAAAATATAAACAGACAACGCAGCAACAACTTTGCCAGACAGCCTGCTACCGTATTTTCCGAAACAAAATAAGACAGCCAACTCCACGGAAACACAGTAGCTTCAAAAGAATGAATGCACAGAATCCACATAGTATATCTTCCTAACTGTCCTATTTTATCTATCAGTGGATTGTCGATAGCATTTATCCAAATACCCGCCTTAAGTACAAGAACGCTCCCGCAAAGACTGCAAATGACAGCAGGCATCCCGTTTCCAAACTGGTACATAGAGAGATCGCACAGATATCTCTGATAGGAAAAGTATCCTCCTCCCAGCCATATAACAGTCAGGATAATCACTATGAGCACAGATAACTTCTTCTCCAGAAATTTCTTCCTTTTCATCAAATACCCAATGTACAAAAAAAATTGGGCTATCATCCCCTGCGCAAGCTGAAATGGCAACTGATGCGGCAGAAGCTGAGTTCCGACAAAACATAGTAGAACGGAAGCAACTATCTGCCATTTTTCATTTCTGATTTGGATCAATCCATAAAATAGTATCCAACCTACCATAAGCGCAAACACAAACCACATAAAGGCAATCCGTGTATATTCTCCTGAAATCACCAAAATAGATTGGCGAAGAAAAAGGGACAACCATTCCTCTAGATTATGTTGTATAAGTCTGTGAACCAGACCAACCCCGTCAATACATACTATCACGATCAAATATGGCTTCAGGAGTTGCTTCAGGCTGATAGCCAGTCCCTCCTGGAATCTTCTCTTTTTTAGCCAGTAACCGCTTGTCATAAAAAAAACCGGAATAACAACAGAATAAAGAGCTTTCCAAAACATGCTCTCCGTGGAAATATCCAACCCATATATGCTGTGCCTGACCAGAACTGCTAGAATTCCCAGCCCTTTCAAAAAATCAAACATGGTAAGTCCTATAATCTTTTTCTGCATTTTCATATCAACTGACAATTCCTTTCACAATATGGTACGCTTCACTCAACCTTTTTCTCTTACAAAGGAGGAATATCACATAACACAGAAGGTAGCCTGCTGTCGATCCAACAGAAACATCAAACCAAGTGAAGGCTATAAAGGCCCCTGTTAAAAACAGCTCCTGAGCGACTCGTCCACCCAGCTTTATCGGAAAGCATTTCTTCATGGCAATCTCTGTCAGTATCGCCTTCAGCGCATACAATTCCAGAATAGAAACCACAGCCAGTTCCATATTCCCAATCACAAATACATTCACCCAAGTAGCAAGCACACTGACAGCAAGTACAGTAATATTTGTATACATAATGTATTTCTGTTTCATCCAAGCCTTCAGGTAGGTGCAAGTAAGAACGGAGTTACGCACCTCATAGATGCAGAGCGGAAGAAGTACAGCAAGATATCGGATGCTTTCTTCATACTCTGGGAGCCATAAGGTAAGCAGCACCCTGACTGGTTCGTAAAAAAGCAGGGCTCCAAACATTGTAAATGTCATCAAATCTCTTACTGGAAGGTAGAGAAATTCAGCCTTGTTTCGTTCCAATCTCTTTAATACTGGAAATATCACAATGCTGACAGCCGTTATACATGTTACTGCCATATTTGCCATGCTGAAGGACAAAGAAAGCATACCAAAAGCCACTGTCCCCCACTTCTGCTCAACTCCCAAACGGACTACTCCTATTACAAGCTGTCCCAAAAAGCCTGCAAATGATACACTAAAGCCAATCCGGATCAGCCTATATTCCTCTCGTATACCTTCCAGAAAGATAGGTTTCACAAACACAACCTCTCTGCACAAAAATGCAGTATAACACATTAAAACCGCATTGCTTAAAATTTCCACAGCCATAATCAACCGGAAATCAAGCAGACCACATAAAATGCAGCAAATTGAAGTAATCAGAAAGAAGAGTCTTTCCATTGAATAACTCCCCGCATAATCTGAAATCCTGCCAGATGCCTGAAGAACGGCCTGCAATTGGGATAGTACAACATGAAATATTGTATAAATTGCGGCGCCCAACAAAAGCTGCCTTTTCACATCTCCAGTCTGCAGAAAAATTCCTCCAGCAAGAACAATCAGACATGCAAAAATAATTTCATGAACAGATACTCCCCAGATCTGAAAAGATATTTTTTTTCTATCCAACTCAAGATACCGGATGCCTCCATATTTTATATAAAGCCCTTCTGTCCATCCCAGGGTTGAATATACGAAATAAGTTGCATAAAAATGATAAAGCTGCCAGTAGCTGTAATCTTCCACTGTCATCACTTTCGGTAGAAGAAGCGTAAGGATCAGCGTTGTAAAGATTCTACTCAGATTGGCACCAATCGCATATATCACATTTTTAGCAAACGAACCGGCATTTTTGTTCATTCCAATTTTCATGCACCACACCAAAAGTCATACAGCTTCAGAAGTCCATTTTTTGTCTTTTCCGTCGTATATCCTGCCAGATTCAGATCATCACTTCTGCCCCTACGCTCCGCTATCCCACAGAATCCACACTCCATTATTTCCGCCCAATAATCTGCATCCTTTTTCAATGGAATTCGATGCATCAACTCAGTCACCTCTACTTCCTGTGGGACTCCATCTGATCCATAGCATAGGAGGCCACTGCACTGTGCCTCAAGAAACACAATGCCAAATCCCTCAAATATAGAAGGAAGGAGAAAAATATCCATGGCGGAATACCACTTCCCAACATTTTCTAATCGTCCTGGAAACCTGCATACGCACATAAGATTTTTTTCCTTTAATTTTTTTCTAACTTTTTTTTCAAGCTCCCCTTCTCCTATCCACAGCAACATTGCTCTTGGTTCTAAAGCCCGGAAAGCTTCAAAACAATCTATTAGAAAGAAAGGATTTTTTTGCGCAGTAATCCGTCCAACCACTCCCACTACCACAGCATTTTCCATCCTCATCCTTTTCCTCAGAATAATTCTTGCCTCCTCATCATACTGAAAAATAGTGGATTCAATCCCATTTTTCAATACGGTAAAACTTCTGTTCCTGAATCTGGACCGTCCTGCACTTTCAGAACAGGACAGCAGTCGATTTGACCATTTTAGGCAGAGAGTATCATAAATATATGTGGATATACGGGTTTTCAGATTCAAGTTGTTTCTGGGGTTGTGACAATGAAAGATCCTCACGGGTATTCCTGCTTTTTCTGCTCTTTTCAATGTCAAATATGCAACATGTCCGGGAATATTTACATGAACCAGTACATAATTGCCATTCTCTACTATAAAAGTGATCATTTTTTTAACAGCTGCTGAATATTTACTTTCTGAAGGCAGGACAAATATTTTTCCACCGTTTTTTTGTATCCCTTCTGTACGTTCATTTTGGGTATCGTGAAGCAGAAGAAAATCGATTTTCCAGCCATCGTATACCAGCGCATCATAGCAGTTTATGATAGCTGCCGCAGAGCCATCTCCCTTTTCAAGAGATGGCAGTAAAATCAGTGCTGTTTTTTCTTTCTCAGGCACTTGCCCATTTTTTTTCATTTATCGTCCTCTCATTTTATTTAAAAGTTTTTTTATAAAACCATATAAACCTATTGTCACCAGCAAACCTCGGACTGCAGTCTTCATCCTAATCAAAAAAGTAACAGGAAAATATTTTTCAAACAATTCTGCACCTGTCATATCAACTGCATCCATAAAAAATTGATTTCTGTTCGGATTCTGCCTTATACATTCAAACATCTCTTTCACTCCCTTCACCAGTCTTTCCGGTTCTATTTCTTTACAGACTGCCATAAAACCAATATCCTCCATTATTCGGCATCCTTTTTCTGAATGGCACAGCACCCTTGATGTTCCCTTGTCATCATCCATCTTATGATCAAAATCATAGACGGAAAAACAGTCCCAGATAGTAATGTCACTCATCCGGTACCTTTTTTTATAAGGACAGTAATAACAAGACGGACGATCACAGATATTCGAAAAAAAAGCTCTGAGCATAGGATCCATCTGAGCACCAGCATGATATAGGTTCCTCCCACCTGAGAAAAAACTCATGGTAGAATATTTATAACCATAATATTTATCTCGAAAACGGATTTGATCAATCTTCCTCTCTTTAGTCTTCTGATACTCCAGATACTTTCTCCAAATCAACGGAGATCCGACGCCATGACATACAACGTCCACTAAAATCAGCCTTTCATAAGGTTTTCCCAGATATTTTGCCAGTCCCTCTATTTGACAAGGCGTTCCACTGAAGCAAACCCATCTTCCCATTTCCAGAAAGGCCTTTACCTGCTTCATGCACTCTCCCGAAAAGCTCTGAACATATTTGCTGTTTCTGAACTCTGCAAGTTCTTCAACGGTTTCCACATATTTATGTATCACCTGGAAAGTTTCATCATATGCCGCTCCAAATACAACCCCGTTTCTTTTCAGAACATAAGATGCTATTGCGCTAAACGCTCCTCCTGAAGAACTTTGCAACCGGATAGATTCATCACGATGCTGAACAAGATATCCTTTCTGTGCAATCTTTTTCTCCTTTACCGGATTACGCACTGGACAAACATTCAAGCAAACACCACAGTTAATACAACCATCATTATCCACTTGCGGATAAAAGAATCCTTCTTCATCTGATTTCATTGAAAGACAGCCTTTTGGGCATAAAGCCGCGCAGGCACCACAGCCACAACAAAGGTGTTTGTCAGTAATCTCAATCATAAATCTGTATTTCCTTCATCTTTTAACGCATATAACAGATATTCAAATGACTGCTTCCGCATCAGTTCCAGCTTTTCATGAACTTCTTCAAAATTTGTTACCTGTTGCAGGCATTCTTCAACATCCTCTCCTCCGAATAACAGCCTTTCCGGAAGTGCAAGTAAATGAAACAGACTTTCTATCCGACTGTTTGTAGATTGCCTGGTTTTTTCAGTAAAGCGTCGGAATGTAAAAAACTTCTTTCTGTAAAGAATAGAAAATGCTGTGCAGTGAAAAGAATCCGTACATACATATTCTGCATTACGTATTAAATTTAAAAAATCAGCAGGATCTATATCATAAAGTTTTTCATCTCCATAATGTTCGTCTTCCTTAATAAATTCATCTAAATGGGGCAAGACAATCATTTTGTATCCGGTTTTCTCCTTCAGTTTTCCGGAAAATCTTCTGCAGGCAGGATTTTTCCCAAGGAAATAACACAATATGTATTTATCTTTCTCCAACGGCTCAGGACACTGTATTCTCATCCATTCTTCACCCGAAAAGAGAAGTACAGGATCACAGACGATCGGAACCCTCCGTCCGCTTAGCTTCAGGATCAGTTTTTGCCCGGACTCCTCCCTGGTGCTGATATGTCTGATTTTTTTCAAAAATATTGATGCTTTTTGGGCAGAATCAGATGGTAAAGCAGCTTGACCAAAACTGGTGGCATAGGCAATTGTATTCACATTTTGAGGTACAAAATTCAAGGTATAATAATCCGCTGCAATATTGCCTGGCAGCCATAACTGGTCACTTCCAACTACAACGGCAAAATATCGATCCGCACATTCTTCCGCAAGTACCCTCTTAGATGGATACTGCTCTGAAATTCTAAAATGCTCCTTACAAAAAGAATCAAATCTTTGCTCCCGAATAGCTGAAAATGACTGGTATTTATTTTTTAAAAACCTTTTCATCAATACACTTCTCGCCATTCCGAATTTATACAGCAAAATATCTGAAGTCAGACTCGCCTTTACAAAATATTTAATCTTCGATCTTTTGATCTCTCGCCAAAATCCGGAAACATCTATTGTTTCATTCATATATCCAAGTCTGTCTAGAGCCATCTGTGTAGCATATGCCTGAAGCATGCTCCCGTAATTTCGTTGAAAATAACAAGATACAATTCCAACTTTCTTTTCGTTTTCCATCTGCGTTTCTTTTCCTCATCCCAAACCCTTTATTTCTCTTCTTAACTTTACAAGTAATCTCACGATTCCGATCATCCGCCTTTTTATGAGAAATACAAAAAGTTTCTGTTCTCTGGATAATTCCCGATATTCAACTTTCTGAAAAGCCATCTGATATGGTTTTCTCTCTATCATTTTCAGAATTTTCTTACTAGTTGTTTTTTTTTCTTCTGGATTATTTTCATTAAAATAATAGAGTCTCATATCAGAATAAAGACTGGTACATATGTCTGCATAAAGTGCCCTCTGATATTCCTCTGTCAAGCCATATTTTCCAATAAACTCCTCCTTTTTTTTAAAAAGCATTTCATTATCCCTCAAAATATCCGCATTATATTTATTTGTTACAGACTCCCGCCTGCGCCTATAGTGATATAAAGGTACATTAAGATAACCTATCATTTTTGCACACTGAAGCGCCTGTATTAAAAAAAGACTATCTTCCCCACGCTTTATTTCTTTTTCAAACCATATTCCATTTTCCATAAGGCAAGCCAAACGAAACATTTTATTCCATACTGCATGGGCCACATACATTCGCTTTCGCCCCTTTTGTTTCAGGAAATGAAAGGGAGCAATTCGGATCTGCTTTTCCCATTCGGCATTTAGAATGCCTCTTTCCGCTCCCAGTTTTCTTGCAATCTGTCTGTCCGGAAATTCTTCGAAATAATCATATAAATAGATATCCGCATCATATTGCTCTTTTGCCTGATATAAAGACTCCACAAGCTTCGGCTCCACCCAGTCATCTGCATCCACAAAGATAACCCACTCCGTCTGAGCCATCCTCAATCCTGTATTTCTGGCTTCAGATACTCCCATGTTGGTCTGATGAACAGTCAGAAATCGTTCATCCTTTCTGGCATATTCATCACAGATCTTTCCATTACTTTCGGGAGAGCCGTCATCTATTAACAACACTTGAAAATCTTTACGTTCTTGGGCGCACAGGGAATCCAAACATTTACGAAGATACTGCTCCTTAACCATATAGATTGGAATAATGATGGTAAGGAACTTATCCATTACATCCTCCTTTTCAAAATCTTCAGTACCCATTTCTCTTATCAACATATTATTCATAAAAAAAAGTATGATATGGAAGCACCCCGTACCACCATTGGGTGCTGTAAACGTTATATATAAGCTTACAGGCAAAAATTCCTGCTACAACACAAAGGACAGTTGCCTGAAAACGCACATTTCTTTCTTTTTTTACCAGGTTCGGCAAACTGAGTATTTGTATAACAGAATAACTTTCTGCAACTCGTGTGACCTGAGGGACCGCATTTGTCAAAAGATACAGCAGGCAGGAAAACAGACATATCATCGTCATGAATCCATCCTTCCGTTCTGTTTCTATAGCAGCTATATTATCCTCAATCCTTTCCCTTCTTCTCAAAAGAATCAAGTGAAAGCAGAAAATTAGTAAAGAAACTGTAAAACCAACAATATCAAAATTACTTTGGTCAAATCGGCTGTCTAAATACCAACTATAACTTGTCAGTCCTACAAGTGCCGGTGCCAACAGGCTCACAGCCGGGAGACACAAGCAATATACAAATGCCAGTATTGTCAACCGTTTAGTACTGTACCGAATCCCATACAGAAAGTAAAACGGAACATAAATTACAGAGGACGAATGAATCAAGTATGCCACAAAAATCCAAAAAAAATATCTTTTCGGACGCTTCTCTCGTATATACCTAAATGCAAAAAAGAAAATACTCATTGCAAGCATCTGTCTGATCTGATTCAAAGAAGAAAAATACTTGCCTGTTAAAAAAAACAATAAAATACTATATGCTATCATCTCTGACTGCTGAAATATAGCAATAAAAAAAAACAGCAATGTCAGAAATCCCACTACAGCAAACAGAAGCACGGAATTGTGAGAAATCGCATACAACACACGATTCAAAATATTAAATAAAGGTTCCGAAAAACTGCGTCCACCATTACTGATTTCATAATAATAAGCATCATATATAACCCAGTCTGTTCCAACTTGTCCACGAAGCATGGAATTTATCGCAAACGGCAGAAAAGAAAGCCCTGCAAACGTATAATAAGTGCTCTTAAGAGCCGGATATGGTCTTACATTTGAAGCCAGCTTTGCAAATAGCAGAGAAGGCAGAAGCATAATCAGATAAATGTACATGGAGACTCCTATTTTTTGTTTCCAGGAAGTATTCCAAGAACTGGAATCTGTCCATAAAGGCTGATATCACTCATTGTATTCACTCTGGGAGACAGAATTACACGAAGGGAAAAAAACAGTGTAGTAAAAAAAGCTCCTGCAAGTGTCCCTATCACTGAAAAAATAATACAGTAAACATTCGCATTTTTTGTTCTTTCTGTCCCGTTAGCATAATCCAACACCTGTACGATATCCGAACCAAGCAGTCTGTTAATTTCTTCTACAAAAGCATCCGCTGCAGCGTTTGCCACTGAGATACTCAGCGTCTGGTCATTGGATTCCGCATAAACAGGAACAACTATCGACTCGTTCGTATATCTTGTTGTACTTGTCATAATGTATCGAGAGTCAGTAGATAACATGCCGTAAATATCATCTATTGTAAGCTCTGTATTTCCCAAGAGTTCTCTTGCTTTATCAGCAATGGTTCTTGATTTTATAGTTTCAGCATAAGTCTGAAGAGTATTCAGTCCTATTAGGGTTTCATCTGTAGCTCCTTCTTCAAAACTATATACTGTAGCTACCGCCCGATATGAATCTTCCACCACTTCCAGCCCCATATCCAACGCCCATTCTGGCATCCAGTAAGGAGACCAATATGCTCCAGCAAAGCCTACTATGGATCCTATAAGTGAAAAGAGAAAAATCCATCCTATCTTTTGTCGAAAAATAAGCCAACAATACTGAAAATCTATAGCAATTATCTTATTCACGACTCTACTTTCCCCTTTCTACGACGGATCTCCATTTTCTTTTGAGAAACGACTCAGATACTGACTCCATACTGCTTTGTCCCCCCTCATTCCCATCACTCCCGCTATGGGAATCCCCAGTGTATCCATCTGGCGTTTTGCCTCTTCTAATTGCGCTATTTTCGTTTTTTTCATAGCAACAACAAGTAATACAGCATCCGTTAGTCGGCATAAAATTTTCCCACTTACAGGAGCTGTTAATGGTGGCGTATGTAAAAAAATGGCATCATACTCTTCTCGAAGTTCTGATAAAAGTGTTTCGGCTTTTTGAGAACATAGTATCTGTTCTTTATTTTCCGTCATTCTTCCGCCACGCCCAATATAATACAAATTATTTCGATACGGCCCGCATAGTATGTCCTTTAGTGTGCTGCCTCCTGATATGTATTCAATAAACCCCTTCTTTTTTATCGAGCTGTTCTGATAAGGATTTCTTTCTTCACAATATAAATCTGCATGAATTAACAATGTTTTTTTCCCCATTTCAGCATAACGGATTGCCAACTCCTCAGAAACACTACCTGCGTCTGTTTCCTTCCCACAGTCACAAACAGAAAACATCTTGTAGTCATGGCCATGTTGCTCCATATATAGTTCTGTTACAACGTGTCTATAAACCCACTTTACATCTTTGCTTTTTCCTGTTCTCACTTTTTCCCCTCCCGCCAGGACTTATATTCTTCCTCTAGCTGATAACGTTTCAGCTTTCCTGTTGTCGTACGTGGGAGTTCTTCTTCCCGATACCATATATGACGAAAGCGAAACAAAATACCTGCATTTCTGTTATATCGCTCCACCTCACTATAGACTATCTCTACCTGCTCCATGGATGCAGGTACAACAACTGCTGAAATCCCGTATTCGGGTGAATAAACGACTGCTGCATCTCTTACTCCTTGCATCGAATTAAGTATATCGTCCATATCCTCTGCGTGAATTTTTTCTCCATTTTCCATAACAATTGTATCACGAAGCCTTCCAAGGATTTGGATACACCCTTGCGCATTCATGCGTGCGGAGTCTCCCGTCCGGATTACATCTCCATTCAATACTTCTTCTGTTTCCTGCGGTCTTTTATAATATTCCTCCAGATGGTAAGGCGAACGAATCCATAGCTCTCCATTTTCTCTTACCTCACACTGAACACAGTCCAAAGGCTTCATCCACTGCTCATCCTCATCAGGTAGGCTGAGCATTACCATAGCAATGGATTCCGATGATCCATATCCATTCTGGAAGCAGACTCCCTGTCTTCTTACAAGTTCAGCCTGTTTTCTTCGGCATGAGCCTCCTCCGCTTATTATCAGTCGAAGTTCCGGCATTAGACCAGTCTTTCTGAACAAAGGTTCAATCATACTTGGTACTAATAACGCAACATGAGGATTCATCAGTTCCGCTTCTTGAATAAGACGACGTACAGATGTACAAAGGCAGACTGTTGCTCCTGCTGCAATAATGTGGAACAAGAATGTCAAACCATATATATGATAAAGAGGAAGCGGAATAAATATCCTGTCACCTTGCCTAAAAGCAAGAACTCCTTCCTCTTTTACAAGCAAAACATGCCTGGATAACGTTTCTGTTCGGATTACAACTCCCTTGGAACTTTTGGATGTCCCAGATGTAAAGCACAGAAACTCACCATTCCTATCCGGCAAGCTACTCAGCACTTTTTCCGCATCTTCAACATTTTTCCCGGATGGTTCAAAAAAATTTCTGATCTGGAATTTTTTCTCCAGAAATTCGTATTCCGGCCTTTGTCCACAAGCCAGCGATACACACTCCGCATCCGTATAATCAAGAAGATATAAAAGATCATCGTCTCCCAGATCCGGATTCACTAAAATCAGCGTTTTCCCTGAAAGCAGCAAAGCCAACGCTGTTATAAACCATTCATACGAACTATATCCTGCTATGGCAATCCGTGCGGCTTCTATTTTCTCCGCCTCAATAATACCAGCACACAGATCCGCCAGAAAATCCTGATACATGACAGGCCGTAGCTTTTCTCCGTTTTCTGGTACGAGAAGGAACGGCTGCTCTGCATAGTTTTTCTTCATTTCAAGCAAAAGTTTTCTCAGACTGTAATTATTCATCCTCTTCTCCTTAATATATTCATATCTTTCTGTAACGATTCTGATCCGATATTCTGCATTTTCCACCCTTCAAATATCTGAGCGTGGGGCACCATACAGCATGCAGAAATCCCATAACCTGTAGCAACATATTCTGCAGCGGCTTCGGACTGCCGCAAAAACCTTTTGCTATCATTTTTCGCCAGGATGGAATTCTTTCCTCTTTCAGTCTTTCTTTCCATGGGCTTGTATAAGCATAAAGTCGAAAGGTTTCTGCATATGGATGGTCAGAGTCCTCAGACCAAGGTTGAATACTCAGCATGTGTCTGCTGAAATGGATGATACGAGGATGCGCTTTTGCATAATCTATTTCTATCTGAGAATAATAGTTCGATGGATGTCTAAGTGTACATAATCCTTTATATCCAATTCTTTCAACGATCGTCATAACATTATATTCAGGAGGAAGGATTCCAATTTTTCCACGAAACACAGCATTCAATACATCCTGATCAAAATAACTCATCGTATTATAATAATTCCTTAGGAAAGGACAAATTTCTTCAGTAATCTTTTTCTTCCGTAATGCATCCAGATTCATTAGCAAAACGCCTCCATTGATATAGATATCATTTTCAGCCAAATCGATATTTCTTTTGTAACGCCTGCCAATGCAATCTTTCACACCATAGAACAACTTATCCTTCATATCCATTTCCCAGAGTTCTTTGATATCATTCGTTATAAGTGTGTCACTGTCGAGATAGAGAATTCTCTTGATACAGTCCGGCAGGATATCCGATATATAAAGTCTTGCAAGCGTAAAAACAGGCCAGCGTTGCCCAGGTAAAATTTTTTTAAATTTTTCCGGAACATCCAGTATTGAACAATTTCCTCCGTTCATATGAGCAACATCTTCTAGCAGTAACCTGTTCTCCAATTGAATATCTGCTCCAACGATATAAACATGTACATTTCTATTCCATTTCAGCAGGGAACTCATGGATGCTCCTGTCAGCCACGTATAGTTGTCGTCACATATATAAACAACACTTTTTTCTTCCTCTATACTGTAAGATTTCTGGTTTATATCAGTTTCCACTTGTATATATCTCCCTCTTCAAAAATTCGATGTTCTTTTTCAAATCCATTTCAAGAACCTCCATGCCATCAATGCGTGACTCCTCAAAAGTTCCATCCGCTGGTATACGAAGTGTTTTCAGCTCGTATTGTGAAAAAACCGGAGTTTTTAGAAGAAGAAAAAAAATATCCTTTTTACTGATATCAGTTGTCACCTCTGGCAACAGCGTATTCAGCAGTTCATTCAGTTCCAGTAGATTCATTTCCTTCATTTTCCGAAAAACCTCTACCAGCACTATCCTCTGCCTTTGTGTACGGTCGAAATCAGAATTTCCCACATAACGTACTCTTACATAGGCAAGAGTCTGCTTTCCATTCAAATGCAGAACCCCCTCCGCATTCAGCAGATCTTCGTCCTCCCTGCAGCCCAACAGTCTGTTCTGATTTTTAATGTATTCATTCATTACTTCTATTTCTTCCTCAGATACTTCAATATCCACTCCTCCGATAACATCAATGATATCCATGAATACAAAAAAATTTACCGCGACATAGCCATCTACATGGATTTCAAAATTTTTTTCTATAGTCTCTACCAGAAGTGTTCCTCCCTCATACGCATAGGCTGCATTAATTCTATTATTTCCATATCCTGGAATTTCCACATAGCAATCACGCATAATAGATGTCATCGTAATTTCTTCTGATTTCTGATTAATAGATATTAAGATATTAGTATCTGAACGCCCACGTCTATCCTCATCTCTACTGTCATATCCAATTAGCAGAACATTAAACACCTGTTTATCATCCAAAACTTCTACATTGTCATCATTTTGTTCCGAGGGCCATAGTTCCAAATCACTGTTTTCAACTACCTTAGACTCCTCTTGTACGTCTTTAGTCTCCTCAACATTAAATGTCTGTACGCTTTCAGATGTCACACTGGCCACTATGTTCTCTGTGTCCTGTTGATAATTTATTTTAGATAAATAGAAATGAATCAGCAGAAAGAATCCAAGCAAGAATACAACCAAAACACCTCCCACTGCTTTCATCACAATTTTTATTTTTCTTTTCTGACAGTGTCCCATATTTTTCATCTGCTTTCCTGTCTGTTTTTCAAGACAGTTTGCGATCTTAAGAATCGATAATCACACGGTAAGAACCCCCTCCCTCTTTTTGTACCCGAAAAATCAGAGGATTCTTTTTTCCCCATACTGGATCTGCATCTGCTCTCTCTTTCCATTCGTGATATCTCTTTACAAACGCCTCATGAATTTCCTCTTCCGCCTTCAAGCGAGCTTCAACCGCTTTTTCCATACAGTCATACGTGCCCAAGTAAAATCTTTCACCCTTAAAACCGATCATGGCCCGGTATTTTCCATTCTTCATACGACACACACCTCGGAAACCGCTCGTATTATCTCTTCGGCTTTTTCGCTTCTCCAGCCATTCCACACAGGTTCCATCCACTCGATGCAGCCGCTCTGATACACGGTGCTGATTCTCTCGTTTCAAACACCCGCAGCTTAAGTTATTTCCATAAACCAGACCATCTTCTGTTGCCTCTGTTTCTTTTCCACAATCACAGCGGCAATGCCAATATACCGATCCCTTATGATCTCTTCTATCGGTCGGATACTCTGCTACCAACCGCCCAAAGCGCTTTCCTCTGATATCCGTCAGGTTTCTTCCACCGACCGATCTCTTTTTTTCATTTTGTTTATTCATGCTTTGAGGATTTTTTTTCATATCTTACATCTTCTTTCACATTACCCAATGAATATCAACGTATTTTCCTGTCTTCATCCTGTATCTTTCATTCTGTAATTTCTTTTCTGAATATAGCACGAGTATACGGTATTGTCAACTATTAGTGACGTTTACGTATTCCTTTAGGCTACGTAGCATATAGTAGAATAAACGAAAGAGTGTATTCTTATGTAGTGATTGAGGATCTTATATGATGATTGGCGATCGAATAAAACAGCTCAGAACAGACGCAAAAATGACGCAGCCGGAGCTGGCAGCTAAGCTTGAAGTGACACGCTCTGCCGTAGCTACTTATGAAAATAATACAAGGCAGCCATCCTTCCATATTCTGGTACGAATTGCCGAAATTTTTCATGTGAGTACGGATTATCTGTTATTGGGAAGCAGGGATGATTCTCTGGATGTCAGCGGTTTAACCATTGATCAAAAAGCAATACTGGTTAATCTAATCAAGAATTTCAAAGAAACGAATGAATCCATGCTCTTTGAAAAAAGCAAAAAGAAAGAACTTGCAGAAAAAAACAGAGAGCTGGAAAAAAGGCTGAAAGAAAAGGAATAGAAAACCAAAATCCGTCAGCAGATCATTCATTGTTTTTATTTATTGTCAATAATTAACAATTTACCCGGTTTTTTCCTGTTTTTTTAGTGAAAATACTGGTTCTTTCCTATGTTTGTTGAGAAATCTTATAATATTC
>ULPS01060308.1_pt1 | contig 16862 bp, 14 predicted proteins | sample 1953711 | NCBI WGS metagenome assembly ULPS01 (sample SAMEA4835635, study PRJEB28245) | human gut metagenome | biome: gut microbiome; material: fecal sample | place: Denmark | collected 2008 | reverse complement strand
ATATCGGCGGCGACGGCTTTGGTAACGTGATCAACGCGGTGATTACCATTCTCATTTCCATCGTGGCGACCGCCATTGCCACTCTGATCCTGGGCTTTGACGATCCGAAGGAGGAGACAGATGATACGGTTGAGGAACTTCCTGCGGCCAAAGATAATGCAGCGCAGAAGACGGATTCTCCGGCAGCCAATATCGTGATTGATTCTCCCATTGAGGGAAAGGTCATTCCGTTAAGTGAAGTGAAGGATGACGTTTTTTCCAATGAAATCGTAGGAAAGGGAGCGGCGGTCGTTCCGGTAAAGGGAGAGGTCCGCGCTCCCGAGGATGGAACCGTGTTGTCCGTATTCGACACGGGACATGCTCTTGGCATGCAGACGAAGGACGGTGTGGAGCTTCTGATTCATATCGGTCTGGATACAGTGGAACTGAAGGGAAAATATTTTCAGGTACATGTGAAGCAGGGAGATGCGGTGAAGAAGGGAGAGCTGCTGATTACCTTTGATCCGGAAGGCATTAAGAGTGCGGGCTATGATATCACAACTCCCGTGCTGGTGAGCAACTCTGCTGATTATCTGGATGTGATTGCAAAGAAGGACGGACAGGCAGGAACCGGTCTGATCACTGTCCTGACTCATAAGGCATAAGGAACGTAGGACCGGGCTGCAGACAGCCCGGTCCCTCCACTGGAATATATGCCGCCGGAAAGCGGCAGGAAAAGAGGAAGTATGAGTTTCCCTGAAAATTTTCTGTGGGGCGGCGCGGTAGCGGCGAACCAGTGTGAAGGAGCATATCTGGAGGACGGCAAGGGGCTTTCCATTCAGGATGTGATGCCGAAAGGCGTGATGGGGCCGGTATCGGATGGCCCTGTCCCGGAAAATCTGAAGCTTGTGGGAATTGATTTTTACCATCGTTATGAGGAGGATATCCGTCTGCTTGCGGAAATGGGCTTCAGGGTATTCCGCCTGTCCATAGCATGGAGCCGGATTTTTCCTGATGGAGATGAGGAGGAGCCCAATGAAAAAGGGCTGGCCTTCTATGATCGGGTTTTCGACACCTGCAGGCGTTACAACATCGAACCGATGGTGACACTTTCCCATTATGAGACGCCCCTTCATCTGGCAAAGACCTATGACGGCTGGCGTGACAGGCGTATGATCACCTTTTTTGAGCGCTACTGCCGTGTGGTATTTGAGCGCTATAAAGATAAGGTCAAATACTGGATGACCTTTAACGAAATCAACTCTCTGTGGCATTTCCCGCTGATGGGAGCGGGCATCTGGACGCCAAAGGATCAGCTGACGGAGGAAGACCGCTATCAGGCGGCTCACCATGAATTCGTGGCGAGCGCTCTGGCGACGAAGCTTCTGCATGAGATGATTCCGGGCGCAAAGATGGGCTGCATGGTGCTGGGCGCGCTGAGCTACCCCATGACGCCGAAGCCGGAGGACATGATCGCCATGATGGAGGCGGATCGGAACGTGATGTTCTTTTCCGATGTACAGGCCAGAGGCTATTATCCCTCCTATATTAAGAAAAAATGGGAGCAGAAGGGCATCCATGTGAAAATGGAGCCGGGCGATGAGGAGCTTCTGAAAAACACGGTGGACTATGTGTCCTTCAGCTATTACATGAGTAAATGTACGGCGGCGGACTGCTCTCAGTATGCAAAGGGCGCGGGCAATCTGACCAGCGGCGTGAAGAATCCCTATCTGAAGGAGAGCGAGTGGGGCTGGCAGATCGATCCGGCCGGCCTGCGCTATACCCTGAACTATTTCTATGACCGCTATCAGAAACCCCTGTTCATCGCGGAGAACGGCCTTGGCGCTTCCGATACCCTGATTCCGGATGGAGAAGGCGGCATGACAGTGAAGGACGATTATCGTATTGCCTATCTGCGTGATCACCTGCTGGAGGTGGAAAAGGCCCTTGATGAGGGGGTGGATGTAATGGGCTATGCGGCCTGGGGCTGCATCGACGTGGTCAGCGCATCCACTGCCCAGCTGAAAAAGCGTTACGGCTTCATTTATGTGGACCGCAATGAGGATGGCAGCGGAACCCTGGCGCGTTACCGCAAGAAGAGTTTCTGGTGGTACAGGGATGTGATCGCGTCTAACGGACGCACGCTGCATGATGAGGTATAAAAGATAAAAGGAAAAAACGGACGGCGCGGGTTCCGGCGGCCTTCTGTCAGGCCGGAACCCGCTTTACAACGGCGTACATGATGGTGGGGAAATCTGGAATGATGGAAGTCATTCCGCTTTCCAGGAGGAGAAGAGATCCTGCTTCTGTCTCTGCTTTCAGGGTTTCAAAACTGACCGTCCGGCAGGAGGTTGCCGCAACGCGGATCTCTCTGCCGGATGGGTGGTGTACCCTCTTTTGCAGGTCAAAGGCCTGGGAAGCATCCGTACGCCATTCCTCCGTTCCGTTTCCCATCGTGCAGATCAGGGCAATTCCCGTACTTTTTAGCTGCTCATAAAGAAAGCGGTAAAAGCGGGCTCTGTCTTTCTCTTCGACCAACATGTGGAGAACGGAAACGGCATAAATAAAATCATATGTTCCGGAAAGCCTTTCGGTCAGACAGTCCAGAACCTGAAAAGAATCCGCATATTCCGGAAATCGTTTCCGGCAGTATCTGACCGCTTCAGCCGAAACATCCGTGGCGAGAACCGGATAGCCGTTTTGAAGCAGATATGCCGCATCCCGGCCCTCTCCGCAGCCAATTTCAAGAATTGCGGCGGCTTTTGAGACCCGGTATTTTTTCATGATTTCCAGGACAATGGGCGACGGCTCTTCAGAGAACCAGTGGAGAGACTGCTCATGAATCTGCCGGTATCGGTTGTCATACGCCTGATAGTAACTTTTGGACTGTACCATAAATTCCCTTCCCCTCCCTTTTTCAGTTTTCAGTTGTTTTTTCTTTAGTCCTATGTTATCATAATTTCATCGTTTATATCAATTCATTTTCAGCATATCTGAGTGCTTCGATTCAAACGGTTCGTTTTGTGAAAATCCTTATTTTCTGAAATCTTATCTTTTATCAATTCTGATTTCTGTCTGTCCGGGAACAGGGAATGGAGTGCCTGCCTATGGGTAAAAAGGACATCGCGCTGGATGCGTATTTTTCATCGGAAGAAATTTTTGCGGATTTGTTTAATGCCTGGCTGTATCAGGGGAAACAGGTGATTCGTCCGAATCTCCTGCGGAAGCAGAGCCCGGTTCAGGCGGTGCCGGAATATGCGGCACAGTACAAGCATATACGGGACATGGTCCATATGCTCTATGAAGGTGAGGTGGAACTCCTTTTGCTGGCGCTGGAAAATCAGACGGAGATTGACTACAGCGAACCGCTTCGTGTCATGGAATTTGATGCGGCAGATTACCGCAGGCAGGTCAGGCGGATAGAAGAGGAGAACAGAAAGCGGTTTGGAATAAAAACAGGTCTTCCGGCGTTCGCAAAGGAGGATCGTATTACGCCGGGGATTACGCTGGTTCTGTATTTCGGCGAAGAGGAATGGGAAAAACCGAGAAGCCTGCATGATATGCTGAAGTTTACGGAGAAAAGTGAGATACTGAAACCCTTTATACCGGATTATCCGATTCATGTGCTTTCTGTTCAGAAGGATATAGACATCAGCCTTCTGCATACGGAGCTAAAGCAGGTGATCGGCTTCCTGCAGCATCAGAAGGAAGGGGACGGCCTGAAACGATATGTGGAAGAAAACAGGGAAGTATTCAGCCATCTGAGCGGAGCGGGAGCATTGTTTCTGTCTTCGGCGGCAAAAGGGACGAAACTGTTGAAAAGATTAAACCAAAAGGAGGAACCGTGCAATATGTTCAAAGCGTTGGATGATATTTATGAGAGCGGAGTGGCTGAGGGAAGAAAGCTGGGGCAGAAGGAGGCAGAAGCGAGAGGGGAAAGACGCGGAGAAAAACGAGGGGAAAAACGCGGAGAAAAACGCGGAGAAGAACGGTTTGCGGCCCTTTCGGAAAGACTGCTTCGGGATGCGCGGCTGGAGGATCTGAAACGTGCAATCGGGGACAGGGAATATCGGGGAAGGCTGTACAGGGAATACAGGCTGCGGTGAAATCAGAATGAAATAATAAATGTATGCGGCCGGTTCTGCCGTTCTCCCCTTGCAAAGCGTTAGCATATGGATTAAGGTTAAAGCAGTGAGATGAAAGCATGATTCAATTGTGCTTTCAGGAAAGAGGACGGATATGTACTGTATTCTGGTCACGGGAATGCCTGCGGCGGGAAAAACCACCATGGCGGGCTTTTTATCCGGGCGTCTGGGGCTTCCTTATATTTCCAAGGATGAGCTGAAGGAGATTCTGTATGATGAACTGGGCTTTTCATCCCGCGCGGAAAAGGTAAAGCTGGGAGAAGCGGCGATGCGGCTCATGTATGATTTCGCGGACCGGCTGCTGGAGCGGGGACTGTCGGTCATTCTGGAAAACAATTTCGAAAACAGCTCCAGAGAGGGGCTGGAAAGACTGCTTGAAAAACATTCCTGTATGGCTGTTACGGTGAGGCTGACCGGAGACTGCCGCAGGATCTACGAACGGTTTCTGGAAAGAGAGAACGCGCCGGACAGACACAGAGGGCATGTGGTGAACGACTGCTATCCGGAGCCTCCCGGAAAAAGGCAGGAGAGAAAGCCGCTGTCCTTTGAAGATTTTCAGGCGGGAATCCGGGAACGGGGGATGGATACGTTTGCGGCGGACGGCCCCTGTCTCGTCGTGGACGTCACGGACTGGGAGAAGGTGGACAGGGAGGCTGTGGCGGAAGAGCTCCGCAGGCTTATGGGAGAGAAACGGGAAAGGCGCGATGAAACGGATTGAGAATGACAGCAATGCAGCGGAGCTGAAAAAGCATATGCAGGCGATCGATACAAGAAACGTGTTCGTGAGCTACAGCGGGAATTACAGAAAGATCCGGACTTCCCAGGTGCATAACTCCTGCGAGCTGCTGTTCGTGGAGCAGGGAGCGGCGGATTACCGCATAGGAGGCAAAATCTATCCGGTTAAAAAGGGCTCTGTCCTGATCATCGGAAGCCATGACCATCATGAGTCCGACCTGACGGAGGTTCCTTATATCCGGTACGGACTGACGGTAATGACCGATTATCTGCAGAGACTTCCGATGATCAGCCAGTATATGAATGTTTACCGCACTCCGGATATGGAGCATTACAGGAGACTGGAGCAGGTGGAAGAGGGCATGTTCCGGCGGATGACGGAGATTCTGAAGATGCTCTACGGGGAAACCGGAGACAACGGAAAAGGAGAGGGAGAACTGGTCTATGCGCTTCTGCTGGAGCTGACGCTGCTTCTGAAACGGATTCTTCGCGTTGAAAAAGAGGAGATTGGGGAAAAGCACCGTCTGGTCCGGCAGATCAGGCAGTTTATCGATCTGCATTATCAGGAGGATTTGAGCCTGAATTCCCTGAGCAGGCGCTTTTTCGTACAGCCGAATACCATCAGCAGGAGCTTCGGCGGCATTGTGGGAGAACCCATCAGCGCGTACATCAATGCGGTGAGGATTACCAATGCGGTTTACCTCCTGGAACATACCGGACTGAGCGTTACGGAGCTTGCCGGTCAGGTGGGATATGAGAGCGTCAACACCTTTTTACGGCAGTTTAAGCGGAAGATGGGGATTTCTCCCCTGCAGTACCGGAAGCAGTATGAACGGCTGCTTGAAAACCAGGATCTCCGGATTTTTAAGCCGGAAGAAAATGGTGATTTTCAGAAAGGAAATGAAGAGAAATTTTCTCCCTGATCTGTTATGGTGTAACCGAAAGCCGCTGCAGGACAAAGGCGCGGCAAAGGAAAGGACGGGAGAACTGAAAAATGAAGGATATTACAATCAGAGACGTGAAGGTGTTTGTAACCGCGCCCCATGGCATCAACCTGGTGGTGGTAAAGGTGGAAACTCCGGAGCCGGAGCTGTATGGCCTGGGCTGCGCCACCTTTACCTGGAGATATAAGGTTGTGGTGACTGCCATTGAGGAATATCTGGCGCCCATGCTGAAGGGAAGGAGCGTCCATAATATCGAGGATCTGTGGCAGACCATGATGGGAAGCTCCTACTGGAGAAACGGGCCGGTGCTGAATAACGCCATTTCCGGCGTGGACGAGGCCCTCTGGGATATTAAGGGGAAGCTGGCGGGTATGCCTCTCTACAGTCTCTTTGGGGGAAAATGCCGGGAAGGCGCCGCCGTTTACTGCCATGCGGACGGAAACTGCATCGAGGAGGTGGAGGAGCGCATCCGGGAATTCATGGAGCAGGGCTTCCGCTATATCCGCTGTCATATGGGAACCTACGGAGGAAATTTTGACGGAACCATCCAGCGCATGGTTCACCCGGAGAACAGTCCCGGCGGCGCGTACTATTCCCCCAGAGCCTATATGCAGAGCGTGGGAAAGCTGTTTGACCGCATCCGTACGGACATCGGCTGGGATCTGGAGATTATGCATGATATTCATGAGCGGCTGTCCCTGGCGGATACGTTGAGCCTCGCCAGAGAGCTGGAGCAGTATAAGCTGTTTTTCCTGGAGGATGCGCTTCCGCCGGAACAGGCAGGATACTTTGAGGTCCTGAGAAAGCAGACGGCGGTTCCGCTGGCGATGGGCGAGCTGTTTACGCATCCGCTGGAATGGAAGAGCATTGTACAGAACCAGTGGATCGACTTTATCCGCTGTCATTTGAGCGATGTGGGCGGCCTCACGCCGGCAAGGAAGATCGCCGCCTTCTGTGAGGCCTATCAGGTGCGTACTGCATGGCACGGGCCCAATGATCTGTCTCCTGTGGGAATGGCGGCGCAGATTCATCTGGATCTGTCCGTGCCGAATTTCGGAATCCAGGAGTTTGCAGGCTTTAACGAGGCGGAGGAAGAGGTATTTCCGGGATGTCCGCAGGTTCGGAATGGATACGCGTATCTGAACGATAAGCCCGGAATCGGCGTGGACTTTGATGAAAAAGCCGCGAAGAAATATCCTCCCACGGAAAACATGGACTTTGGCTGGCTTTTCAGCAGGCTTCCCGACGGAACCGCGGTAAGGCCCTGAGCGCAGGGAAGCGTACCTGTTGCGTTCTTCCTTTCCGTCTGCTAAAATTTTTCTGTCGGGGCCTGTGCGACAGTTGCGGAGGCCGGAAACAGAAAAAGGAGGGCTGGTAATGACGGAAAAGATTTCTGAAAATAATTTTGAAAGGGATTCTGAAGGAATTTGCGGGATAAACGCCTCCGGCGTTCTTTTTGCTCCGCAGGTCCCCAGATGGGGCATTCAGGAGGTGGCCGTGTGCGGGCCGCAGGAGGGAAATCCATTTACGGAGCACCGGGTCCGCGGATGTTTCCGGGGGAAAAACGAAACGGTAGAAGCGGAGGGCTTCTACGACGGAGAAGGGCGCTACGTCGTTCGTTTCATGCCCTCCTTTGAGGGAGAATACCAGTTTGAGATCCGGGCGGATTTTCTGGAGGAGACGGAGCGGGGAAGCTTCCGGGTGCTGCCTGCCGAAGCGGGAAATCACGGGCCTGTCCGTGTGGCGAACACCTGGCATTTTGCCTGTGAGGATGGAACTCCATATTATCCGGTGGGAACCACCTGCTATGTGTGGGAGCTTCAGGACGACGCCCGGATTGAAGAAACACTGAACAGCCTGAAGGAGGCCGGTTTTAACAAGATCCGTTTCTGCGTTTTTCCCAAGCACTATGATTATAACCTGAAGGAGCCCCGTTCCTATCCCTATGAGGGGACGCCCATGGACAGCGGTGTGCTCACGAAGGAGAATTTCTGGGAATATACTGGAAAGACGGAGGGGAATCACTGGGATTTTACCCGGTTCAATCCGGCGCATTTCCAGCATATTGAAAAATGCATTGCCGCTCTCGGAAAGCTTGGAATTGAGGCGGATATCATCGTGATGCATCCCTATGACCGGTGGGGCTTTTCGAATATGACAAAGGAGCAGGACGATCTGTACTGGAACTATGTGACCGCCCGTTTTTCCGCTTTTCATAATGTCTGGTGGTCCCTGGCCAATGAATATGACCTGATGAAGGAAAAGACGCTGGAGGACTGGGAGCGTTACGCGAAAATTCTGTGTGAAAAGGATCCTTACCGTCATCTGCGTTCCATTCACAACTGTGTGGCCTTTTACGATCATAGCAGGCCCTGGGTGACCCACTGCAGCATCCAGCGGCAGGAGCTGTACCGGACGGCAGAGCTTACGGACGAATGGAGGGAGCGCTACCGCAAACCCGTGGTGCTGGATGAAATCGCCTATGAGGGAAATATCCAGTATGGCTGGGGGAATATCACCGGAGAAGAGATGGTCCGCCGTTTCTGGGAGGCAGCCTGCCGGGGCGGTTATCCCCAGCATGGGGAAACGTATCTGTCTCCGGATGAAGTGCTCTGGTGGTCACATGGAGGAAAGCTTCATGGCGAGAGCTGGAAGCGCGTCCGTTTCCTGCGCTCCATTCTGGAGGAAACGCCCGGCTGCGGCCTGGCGCCACGGCGTCGGGAATGGGACGAGGTCTGCTGTGTGCCGCAGACAGAGGCGGGAAATGCTCTGTGCAGCTATTATTTATTCTACTACAGCTTTATGCGGCCTTCCTTCCGGGATTTCCATTTTGATGAGGATACGCCTTTTGAGGTAGAGGTGATTGATACCTGGAATATGACGGTGGAGAAAAGAGGGACATTTTCCGGACATTTCCGGGTGGAACTGCCCGGAAGGCAGTATATGGCGGTGAGAGTCAGGCGGAGCAAGTGTGAAAGATTGAAAAATAAGCCCTGATAATTTTTTTTCAATCAGGATTTGCAACGCTTTGGCATGAAGGAAAAAATGAGAATTTTGTGAAATGGCCTGCGTAAGGCAAAAAAGGTATTGACTGAAAGCGGGGGAGAGGTGTTAAAATAATACCCGGTTCCGGCAAAACGGCCGGATGAATTTGGAAAAAATTTCAGAGAGCGGACAAAACCCTTTCAGCGGATTGGGCTCGCCCTGCAATACAGCATTGCTGCCAGGCGGAATATTCCAAGAATATTTCAGATATTTTCCAGAAGGAAAATCGGGTGCAGATGAAACGGTCGGGAAAGGAATGTAAGCTTTTTAGAAGAAAAAACGAATAATTTCAATGAAACAGACGCCATGAAGGCATCAGATTCCTCTCAGGGGGGAAGGTCTTCATGGCGTTTTTTTGTTTCAAATGGAGGTAAGAGTGAAGAGAAAAAACATAATGGCAGCGCTCTGCGCGTCCCTGCTTCTGGCATCCGCAGTTCTCGGCGGATGCCAAAGAACGGATACGGAACAGGCCGCAGGAGAGTATGCCGCCCGGACCGCAGAACAGAACACACAGACAGGTCAGTCGGAACAGACAGCATCAGAAGTGTCGGGGGCATCAGAGACATCCGCACAGCAGATGGCAGAGGAAGCTTCGGTCATTGTGACCATGCCGGTGACCTCGGAGCCGGAGGCGGGCTTTGATCCGGTTTACGGCTGGGGAGCGGGAGAGCATGTGCATGAGCCGCTGATTCAGAGCACGCTGACCACCACCACGGCGGATCTTGAGATCGGGATGGATCTGGCTGTGGATTACTCGGTGTCGGAGGACGGCCTGCTGTGGACAGTGACCATCCGGGATGACGCGTATTTTACGGACGGGGAGAAGCTGACCGCTTCGGATGTGGCTTTTACCTATAATCTCTGTGCCGAAAACAGCAGCGTGAACGATTTTACCATGCTGGAGAGCGCGGTGGCTGTGGATGACGTTACGGTGGAATTTCACATGAACCGGCCTTTTTCCATCTGGCCCTACACCATGGCGATAGTGGGAATTGTGCCGGAGCATGCCTACGATGAAAATTATGGAAGCAATCCCATCGGTTCCGGCCGTTATATTTTACGGCAGTGGGACCGGGGGCAGCAGGTAATTCTGGAGGCCAATCCGGATTATTACGGAGGAGAGGTGAAAATGAAGCGGGTCACCGTCCTTTTCATGGAGGAGGACGCGGCGCTCGCGGCGGCCATGGCCGGGCAGGTGGACGTGGCGCATACCGCCGCCTCCTATGCGGATCAGGCGCTGGATGGCTACAGCCTGATGCGTGTGGAGAGCGTGGACAACCGGGGAATCAATCTGCCGGCTGTGGCCGCCCACGATGAGAATGGCGTGACGGTGGGAAATGATGTGACAAACGATATCGCCATCCGCCGGGCTATCAACATCGGGATCGACCGGGAGGAAATGATAGAGAACGTGCTGAATGGCTACGGAACGCCTGCCTACAGCGTCTGTGATAAACTGCCCTGGTACAATGAGGCTTCTGAAGTGACATACGATCCAGATGAAGCGGCGCGTATTCTGGATGAAGCGGGCTGGAAGAAAGGAGAGGACGGCATCCGGGAAAAGGACGGAGTGCGGGCGGCCTTTACTCTGATGTATCAGCCGGATGACTCGGTGCGGCAGGCGCTCGCGGCGGATCTGGCCAATCAGTGCGCCCGTCTTGGCATTGAGGTGACGCTCCAGGGTGCGGGCTGGGATGTGGCCTATACCAACGCCCTTTCCCAGCCGCTGATGTGGGGCTGGGGCGCTCATACCCCTATGGAGCTGTACAACATCTACCATACGGCGGAAGGAAGCGGCAGCGCCCGGTATTCCCCCTATTCCAATGAAACGGTGGATACATACATGGACGAAGCGCTTGCTGCGGACAGTCTGGAGGAATCCTACGAGCTGTGGCAGAAGGCGCAGTGGGACGGCAGCACGGGGGTGACCCAGGAGGGAGACATCCCCTGGGTATGGCTGTGCAACGTGGATCATCTGTACTATGTGAGGGACGGCCTTCAGATTGCGGAGCAGAAAATTCATCCGCATGGTCATGGCTGGTCTCTGGTCAATAACGTGGATCAATGGTTATATGTAACCCCGTGACCTGTAACGATCAGTGGGAATGGAGGATGAATTGAAAAGGGCTGTGCTTCTGATTTTAAAAAAACTGATAAGAATGCTCCTTCTGCTGCTTGCGGTCAGCGCCGTCACCTTCGCGCTGGTGAGCCTTTCTCCCATCGATCCGCTCCAGGCCAATGTGGGACAGGCGGCGCTGGGGACCATGAGCGAGGAGCAGCGGGAAAAGCTGGAGGAATACTGGGGCGTGAACGAGCCGCCTCTGAAACGATATCTGGGGTGGCTGTCGGATACTTTGCGGGGGGACATGGGAACCTCTCTTTTATACCGAAGGCCGGTATGGGAAGTGATCGGAGAAAAGCTGGAAAATTCTCTTCTTCTGCTCGCCGTCTCCTGGCTCCTTTCAGGCATCCTGGGCTTCGCGCTGGGCGTGGCCGCTGGGGCGAACGCCGGCAGATGGCCGGATAAGCTGATCCGCGGCTACTGTCTGGTAACCGCCGGAACGCCGGTGTTCTGGCTGGCACTGTTGCTGCTTCTGGTATTCGCCGTACAGCTTGGACTTTTTCCGGTGGCGCTGAGCGTTCCCATCGGCATGGATGCGGATCAGGTTACTCTGGCGGACCGGCTGTACCACGCGGTGCTTCCCGCTCTCACCTTAAGCATCACGGGCGTGTCCAACATCGCCATGCATACCCGGGAAAAAATGACGGAGGTCATGGAGAGCGACTACATGCTGTTTGCCCGTGCCAGAGGAGAAAGAAAATGGCGGCGTATCAGGAGGCATGGACTGAGAAACCTCCTGCTTCCTGCCATTACCCTGCAGTTTGCCTCCGTGAGTGAAATCATCGGCGGCTCCGTGATGGTGGAGCAGGTCTTTTCCTGGCCGGGACTGGGGCAGGCAGCGGTGACTGCGGGCCTTGGAAGCGACGTGCCCCTTCTGATGGGGATCACCGTGGTGACCGCGGCCATCGTTTTTGCCGGAAATTTTCTGGCGGATCTTCTGTACGGCGTGGTGGATCCGCGCATGCGCAGGGGAAGGAGGGAGAACGCTTCGGTATGAAGGAGAGGATACGGTTAAACGGCCGGAAAAGAACGCTTCTGATTTTTCTGGCGGCGGCAGTTCTGCTGGCGGGAATCGGAGTGGCCGGAGCCTTCTGCCACGATGCGGCTTTGCTGACCGATTTTTCCCGGAAGGACCGGATGCCCTGCCCGGCGTATCCTTTCGGCACGGACTGGATGGGAAGGGATATGCTGAAAAGGACGCTGGCCGGGCTTTCCCTGAGCCTGCGGATCGGCCTGCTGACGGCGGGGATCAGCGCCTGCCTGGCTTTGGTGCTGGGAACGGCCGCGGCGGTGGCTGGCAGATGGGTGGATGCCTGCATCGGCTTTGTCATCGATATGCTGATGGGAATTCCCCATATTCTGCTGCTCCTTCTGATTTCCTATGCCTGCGGTAAGGGAATGCGCGGTGTGGTGATCGGCGTGGCGCTCACCCACTGGCCCTCCCTGGCCCGCCTGATCCGGGGAGAGGTCCTGCAGCTGAAGGAGAGCGAATACGTCCAGACTGCTGGCAGGCTTGGAACAGGACGGCTGCAGATTGCGGTCAGGCATATGCTGCCTCACCTGTTTCCCCAGTTCGCGGTGGGTCTGGTGCTCATGTTCCCCCACGCCGTTCTGCACGAGGCGAGCATCACCTTTCTGGGCTTCGGCCTGCCCAATGAAGAACCGGCTATCGGCGTGATCCTTTCGGAAAGCATGCGTTATCTGATCACGGGAAACTGGTGGCTTGCCCTGTTCCCCGGCCTGATGCTGGTTCTGACCGTGATGCTTTTTTATGCGGCGGGAGGCGCGCTGAAGAAGCTCCTCGATCCTGCCAGCGCGCAGGAATGAGGCGGATGCCGTTACAGTTCTGCCGAAGGCTGAACTGTAACTCAGGGGCCGACAGGATTCAACAGGAGTGTGGTGTGAAATGGGAAAAACAGCTATAATGAAAAAAGAAGAGCTTCTTTCCATTGAAAATCTTTCCATCCGTTTCCGGCAGTATGAAAGCGGAGGCGGGCGTCTGGCCTTCCGGCAGACCTTCCTTCCGGTGATCACCGGCCTGAACGTGACGGTTCACAGGGGAGAGATCGTGGCGGTGGTAGGGGCCAGCGGATCGGGAAAAAGCCTCCTGGCCCACGCGGTGCTCGGCCTGCTGCCGGCAAACGCTTTTCTGGAAGGAAGCATCCGGTACAGAGGAAAGGAAACAGGGGCGAAGGAACGGCCGGAAAAAAGGAAATCTTTTTCCCACGATCGGGAATCCGATGGCGTACCGGGCATCGCCCTGGTTCCCCAGAGCGTGGCATGGCTGGATCCGCTGATGAAAATCGGGAAACAGGTGCTGGCCGGAAGAAAGACGGCTGCGGCAAAGGAGCGGATGCGGGCGCTGTTTGCCAGGTACGGGCTTTCGGAGACGGTGGAGGAGCTGTATCCCCATGAGTGTTCCGGCGGCATGATCCGGCGGATTCTTCTTGTGGCGGCTCTCATGGACGAGCCGGAGCTGATCATCGCGGATGAGCCAACGCCGGGCATGGATGAGTCACTTGCCAGACAGGCCATGGATGAACTGCGGGAATTTGCGGATGAGGAGAAAGGCGTACTGCTGATCACCCATGATATCGAACTGGCGCTTCGTGGAGCGGACCGGATCGCCGTTTTTTATGCGGGAACCACGGTGGAGGTGGCGGAAGCGGCAGATTTTTCAAAAGAGGAGCTGCTGCGCCATCCTTACACAAAAGCCCTGTGGCGGGCCATGCCGGCAAACGGCTTTTCTCCGATCGAGGGAAGCCAGCCTTATGTGAAGGATCTCCCGGAGGGCTGCGTGTTTCAGGAACGCTGCCCCTGGTTTGGCATGGAGTGCCGGAAGGAGATTCCTCTCCGTCAGGTACGCGGAGGTCTGGTGCGATGCGCCCGCGCGGGCCGGATAGAGGAAGGAGAGAAAACGGCGTATGCTGGAAGCGAAGAATCTGAATTTTTCTTATGAAAAGAAGACCGGTCTCGGGAAAATTCTGGAGGACGTGACCCTGTCTGTCGGGCCGGGAGAGCGGGTAGGAATTCTTGCGCCGAGCGGAGCGGGAAAAACAACCCTTCTTAAAATTCTGGGCGGGTATCTTTCCCCCGACTCCGGCTGTGTGCTTGTGGACGGGAAGCCGCTTCCGAAGAAGGGGCACTGCCCGGTGCAGCTCATCTGGCAGCATCCGGAAAAGGCGGTGAATCCCAGGCTTCGGCTGAGAAAGACGCTGGCGGAGGGCGGACCGGAGAATTCCAGGCTGGAGAGCCGTCTGGGCATTCTGCCGGAATGGAAAAACCGTTTTCCTCAGGAGCTTTCCGGCGGAGAGCTGCAGCGCTTCTGTATCGCCAGGGCACTGGGCCCGGAAACGAAATATCTGCTCTGCGACGAGATCAGCACCATGCTGGATCTGATTACCCAGGGTCAGATCTGGCGGTTTTTGATGGAAGAGACGTCAGAAAGAAAAATCGGAATGGTGATCACCAGCCACAGTCAGGAGCTTCTGGATCATGTCTGCACCAGACAGATCCGGCTTGATGAGCTGTAAACGGCGGAATGGAAGGCGTGAATTCATACGCTCATGGAATGGAGGTAAAAATGGACGCAAGGGAAGTGCTTGTTAAATATAAAAACGGAGAAATGTCTCTGGACGAGGCGGAGCTGTATTTCCGCAGGGAGCCCTTTGAGGAGCTGGAATATGCCAAGCTGGATACGCACAGGAAGCTGCGCTCCGGCTTCGCGGAGGTGGTGTTCTGCAGCGGGAAGGCGGATGCGCATCTGCTTTCCATTTTCAAAAGGCTCTATGAGGAGGAAGGCGAAGTGTTCGGCACCAGAGCGTCGCAGCAGCAGTACGAGCTGGTAAAGAGCGCGCTGCCACAGGTCAGCTATGATCCGGTCTCCCGGATTCTGAAAATTGAAAAGGAAGGAAAGGAACGCATCGGTAAGATAGCCGTCTGTACGGCGGGAACGGCGGATATCCCGGTGGCGGAAGAGGCGGCACAGACGGCGGAATACTTTGGAAGCCATGTGGAACGCATTTACGACGTCGGAGTGAGCGGCCTGCACCGCCTGATGTCCAGGCTGGAGCAGATCCAGAGCGCCAACTGCGTGGTGGCAGTGGCGGGAATGGAAGGAGCACTGGCCAGCGTGCTGGGCGGCCTGGTGGCCAACCCCGTGCTTGCGGTTCCCACCTCGGTGGGCTACGGGGCCAGCATGAACGGCCTCTCCGCCCTGCTCACCATGATCAATTCCTGCGCCAACGGCATCGCGGTGCTCAACATTGACAACGGCTACGGCGCGGGCTATATGGCAACCCAGATCAATCGTCTGGCGGAAAGAAACGGAAAGGAAAAAGAATAATGGGAAAATGTTTATATCTGGAATGTATGACCGGCATCAGCGGCGATATGACGGCGGCGGCGCTTCTGGATCTGGGAGCCGGAAGAGAGGCTCTGGAGCGGGCGCTTGGCTCTCTGCCGGTGGACGGATTTTCCGTTGCCATAAGCCGGGTGAAGAAGTCCGGCCTGGATGTGTGCGATTTTGACGTGCGCCTGGACGCCGCTCATGAAAATCATGACCATGACATGGAATATCTCTTCGGCGGCCATCTGACCGAAAGCGGGCATTCCCACGGAACGGATGTGCAGGCGGAGGCCATTGCCGCTCATGTCCACAGTCACGAGCATGACGGCGGCCACAGCCATGAGCACGGCCACGATCATGAGCACGGCCACGATCACGAACATCACGATCACAGCCATGAAGAAGCCAGCGGCCATGGACATACACATGACCATGGACATACGCATGATCATGCGCACCCTCATGAACACCGGGGGATGAAGGAGATTCTGGAGATCATCGCTCAGGCGGATATGACGGAGCGGGCCAAGGCCACAGCGGTCCGGATTTTTGAAATTCTGGCAGAGGCGGAATCAAAGGCGCATGGAGTCAGCCGGGAAGAGGTGCATTTTCACGAGGTGGGAGCGGTGGACTCCATCGTGGACATTGTGACTGCTGCGGTCTGTCTGGATGAGCTGGATGTGACGGAGGTGATCGTGCCGTACCTGTGCGAAGGAAACGGAATGGTCCGGTGTCAGCACGGTCTGATTCCGATTCCTGTTCCGGCAGTGGCAAACATTGTCCAGAACCATGGTCTGGTGCTGAAGCCTACAGAGATTCAGGGAGAGCTGGTCACGCCCACCGGCGCGGCGATCGTCGCCGCCATCCGGACCTCAGACCGGCTGCCGGAGCGGTTTACCATTCAGAAAATCGGTCTGGGCGCGGGAAAACGGCAGTATGAACGGCCCAGCATCCTGCGGGCCATGCTGATTGAGGAGCCCTCCGAAAAGAGCGATGAAATCTGCAGGCTGGAAACCAACATCGATGACTGTACGGGAGAAATGCTGGGCTATGTGATGGAGCGCCTGTTTGAAGCCGGAGCGAGAGACGTTCATTATACTCCTGTTTTCATGAAGAAAAACAGGCCCGCCTGGCAGCTTAACGTGATCTGTGATCCGAAGGACAGAGAACGCATGGAGGAGATCATTTTTGCGGAAACCACCACCATCGGCATCCGGCGGATCAACATGCAGCGCACGGTGCTGAAACGGGAGAGCAGCAGCGTCAGCACGCCGTTTGGAGAAGCGGCAGTGAAGGTCTGCCGCCTCGCGGACGGAAAACGCTTCTATCCGGAGTACGACAGCGTGAGGGCACTGGCGCAGAAAAGCGGAAGAAGCTTTCAGGAGATTTATGAACTGGTCCGCCGGGAAGCGGAAAAGGAAGAGGAGAGACGATGAAGGGAACCGAAGGGCAGCCGGAACGCAGGGACGTCCGGGATGAACTGCAGGAAAAAAAGGAGACGCTGGAACGTTATATGAAAAACCTGCCGGGGCCGGTCATGGTGG
>ULPS01055057.1_pt1 | contig 16876 bp, 14 predicted proteins | sample 1953711 | NCBI WGS metagenome assembly ULPS01 (sample SAMEA4835635, study PRJEB28245) | human gut metagenome | biome: gut microbiome; material: fecal sample | place: Denmark | collected 2008 | reverse complement strand
GGCGAGGCTCCCTTATTTATGCATTAATTCGATAGCTCCCAGTGGCCCACGCAACATGGGATTCCAAACCGTTAGTCCGCGCTGATCTGCCGTACGAAAAGAAAACTACTTGAGTTATGAACACGTTCAGGCTAAGGCCTAAAATAAGCCTAACGGGGCAAATACCAATTTGCCATCATGTCACAGAAAGAAGTGCTGCCATGACTAAGAAAGTTTTGCTGCTCTGCGGCGATTTCACTGAAGACTACGAAACAATGGTGCCCTATCAGGCTTTATCGATGCTGGGTTACCAAGTAGATGCCGTTTGCCCAGACAAAAAAGCCGGTGATACAGTTGCAACAGCTGTACATGATTTCCTGGGCGAGCAAACTTACACGGAGCTTCGTGGGCACAACTTTGCATTAACCGCTTCGTTCGAAGATGTTAAAACTGAAGACTATGAAGGCTTGTTTATTACGGGTGGACGAGCTCCAGAATACATTCGCTTAAATCCCCGCGTTATCGAGATCACCAAAGAGTTCTTTGCTGCAAACAAGCCGGTTGCCGCTATTTGCCACGGCCCTCAAGTTCTGACGGCCGCTGGCGTCCTTGAAGGTTACACCGCAACGGCATACCCTGCCGTTGGGCCCGACATTTTGCTTGCAGGTGGCATCTACAAAGAAGTTGATGTTAGTGAAGCTGTCGTTGACCGCAATCTGGTCACTTCGCCTGCATGGCCTGGCAACACTGCTATCTGTCGCGAATTCGCCAAACTTATGGGCGCAAAAATCGAAATTTAACTATCGATCAATCCCAAAGCCCCTTCTTCATTCCCCGCTTGGATTCCAAGCGGGGATTTTTTGTCCGATCGGACTAAATCGAAAAGGACCGCTTAAGCCGTAGCCGAAAAACCGTAACCAAATAAAATAGCCCCTCCATCGCCGATGAATTATCCCCCTATCCCTCATACTAAGAGACGCAAGGCAATTCAGGAGTGGAAGGGCTTAGTAAATGCGCTGAATAACAGCTACGCCTTATTCCTTAGGAATGCACTCTTTTCCTCAAGAGTAGGTGCGTGATGGCTGTCTTCTTCATCGATATTGCCATCATAAACGTAATGCTGCGTTTCTTTCGCAACCATACCGGTGCAGAGCAAAACCATGATGATGTTCGGAATAGCCATTAGTGCGTTTGAAATATCAGTTGCCGTCCAAGCGATATCGCCTACACCAATGCCGCCGAGGAATCCCATACAAATATAAAGACCGATGTAAAAGGGAACCCAACGACGCCCAAACAAATACAAGGTCACACGCTCTCCGTAGTAGCTCCAACCGAGAATCGTTGAATACGCAAAGCAAATGATTCCCAGCATCAAAACGGGTGTACCGATGGTTGGAATAGTGCCAAAAACAGCATTGGCGAGAGTCGCGCCATCTGAAACACCTGCATCAGCAATAAGGTTCGGATGGGCACATAACGTACTAACGATTACCAAGCCGCTGACCAAGCAGATAACTACTGTGCACCAAAAAGGACCAGTCATTGCGACAAGCGCCTGACGAGCAGGGTTTTTGGAAGCAGCAGCCGATGAGATGAGCGGCGCGGTGCCAAGGCCTGCCTCGTTCGAGAACAAGCCGCGCGCACAACCAAATTGAAGGGCAAACATAATGCCCGAACCTACCGCACCGCCAAAAGCAGCTTTAGGAGTAAAAGCACATTCGAAAATGAGGCAGAAGGACTCAACAAGAAAGGAACTATTACAGAATAAGATGTAAATACATCCCAAAATGTAAGCCCCTCCCATGATGGGTACTAGTTTTTCGCAGATACCAGAAACCTTCTGCAAGCCACCCAAGATAACCAACAATGCCGTACCGCAGACAAATGCAGAAACAATTGCAGGATCCCATCCAAAGTTGGCACGCACGACACTGGTGATAGCGCTGGTTTGAACGGCGGAGCCAATGCCAAAAATTGTGATGCATGCGAGCAGCGCAAACCAAATAGCCGCCAGCTTAGCCCACCAAGGCACTGTCCCGTCGGGGCGCTTATATCGCTGTTCCCAAACATGCATGGCACCACCCATCATTTCGCCACGCCAGTCTTTCACGCGATATTTCATAGCAGCGAAAACCTCGGTATATTTGGTCGCCATACCGAGGATGCCAGTAAGCCACATCCACAGTACCGCTCCAGGACCGCCGGAGAGAACCGCTGTAGCGACACCTACGATGGAGCCGGTTCCAAGCGTTGAAGCAAGTGATGTAGCCATGGCACCGAAATTGCTCACATCGCCTTCGGCTCCATCGTCTTTCGTTACGGAAAGTTTAAGAGCGAGTGGTAATTTTCGCTGAATGACTTTTGTGCGAATGGTGGTGTAAATATGGCATCCCAGCAAGAGGATGATCATAGGTGGACCCCACACAGCGGCGTCTACCGCATTTAACAGTTCCGTTAAATCCATTGAGTACCTATCTTAAATTTTGGGTAAGAGCAGCTCCTTATTGTAGGACTCGTTTAACATTTTTTTATTTGTTCAATAAAAACGCCACGTTGATGGCGCGTAGAGAACAACAAGCGGTGATTAAATAAGGGGTCTATACGAAGCGGCTAAGAAAAACACCGCCGAAAATAATGGCAAAGGTAGTCATAGAAGGAACAAGACAAAGGGTTATCCTCGGCAGATGATGAAAGCCAGACATACACTTCGCGCTTCTGCTGGATATCAAGAGGAAGAAGAGCAACACCCTCTCCTTTCGACTCTCCCCAGCTCCGCTCAGGCCAAAAACCAACGCCAAGGCCCAGCCCAATCATCTTACGAACTACACTGGGATTGTCGCTTTCAAAAGAAATACGAGGCGCAAACCCCATCGATACGCATAATTCCTTCGTAAACTGGGTAAAGCCCGAAGAAGAAGATAACGAAACGAAATCGAGCCCCTTCAATTCGTCAAGGGGCACCGGAACGCGCGAAAATATCAGGTTTTCAGGCGCCGCAAGCATCATACGCTCCGAGAACTTTTCCACCTTTGCGCAAACACTCGGAAATAACGAATCAACAACCACATCAGGCTCGGTATCTCGCGAAGCAGTTTGAGAAAGGGAAATGCGACGATTGGGGGCAGCTGACATCCATGAAGCAACCGCATCGGCGGCAATGTGCGAAGCAGCTCCAAGATGAACTCGTACCTCTCGATTTTCAGCATGAACACCCTTGATCTCTTGGCAAATCGAGTCCAATTCGTTCAAAAGGGGGATTAATTTACGTTGGAACAACCGACCCTCATCAGTGAGCTGCAAGCCACGACCCTCACGATCGAATAAAGAAACCCCTAGCTCATGTTCCAAGCGAGAAACCGACCGACTTAGCGCTGGCTGGGCGATATTGAGACGCTTTGCGCTCCTGGTCATATGCTCAGTTTGGGCAACATCGAGAAAGTATTTGAGCTGCTGAATATCCATAAACCAATCATACCTAAACTGCATCATTTTATGCAAAGTCGATATTTGAAATGAATGTGTTCAAAGACTAGGGTTGTTGCCGTTATATAACCACGCCCAACAAGGAGAATTGCATCATGGTGATCGCCCAGGTACTTGAAGCCGCAATGCTGATTTGCTTCGGTCTTTCATGGCCTATCAATGCCTATAAAAATTTTAAAGCAGGAACAGCCGCAGGCACTAGCTGGCAATTCATTCTTCTTATTACTGTTGGATATCTTGCTGGCATTGCCGCAAAGTTTGCGTCGGGCATGATCAACTGGGTTCTTGCCGTTTACTTCATCAACCTCGTTTGCCTAGCGGTTAACTGGGCAGTATACTTCCGCAATTGCCGACTTGATGCCGCACGCCTAGCCAACAAACAAGCGGAACGCATCATTGATTCCTCTGTAAACACCTTGCTTATTGCCACGGATGGATCCAAAGCATCCCTCGAGGCAATAACTTTTGCTGCGCACGCAATAGATTTAAAGAAGGTAGAAAACATTGAAGTGCTTTCCGTTGCAGAGAGCACTTCGGAAATCAGCGCAGCGCGTGCCACTGAAGCGACTAAACACGCCGCCGAGACACTTGAGCATGCGGGCGTAAAGGCTTCCGAAAAGGTTTGCACTGGAGAAGCTGCCGCCGCGATCGTCGGAGAGGCACGGAAAACCGATGCCAATCTTGTCGTTATGGGATCACGCGGTCTAAGCGGCATCAAAGAATTGCTGCTCGGCAGCGTTAGCCGCAGCGTCAGCGAAAACGTGAACTGCCCAGTCCTGATTGTGAAATAACTGGTACAAGAAGCGCCCTCTCCCCTTCTGGATCGACGAGCTGAATAGATAACCCCGCGAAGTCCCTAGCCGCTTCGTGGGGTTATCGCGGTTTTGGGGCAAATATCAGAAATACCGCCGCCCGACAAACAGCGAACCGAGTACCCTAAATCCAGGAAGGCGGTACCATGAGCACTAACAATGAACCAACTAATGAACTTGCCACCAACTCTCTCCAGGCGCAATCAATCGACTGCGTTGGAACAACATATGTAAAGCCCGTTATGTGGCGCACCCGACTTGCCTCAGTTATAGCGCTGCTCATCATCCTGCTGGGTGTCTTTCTGTATTCCCAAGGATTGTTCTCAATTGGAATTGCCCTCATCACAGTATGTCTTGCCTGTTTGGCCATCTTGGGAATCATTGTCAGAGCTTCTGCAGCTCGGTTCATGGGATATCGAAACACGGCCTGCGAAGATACCCCCCTGGGCCGCTATCTTTCTTCCGACAAAACCACCATCAGGCTCAGCACGCCAACCCTTTCGGATAAAGAAGCGGCAACTATAGACCTGCATCGCGCTACTGAAGCGGTATTGGTTAACGAATGGGTGGTTAATGCACGCACGCCTCGTCGCATCCAAGTGCGCTCCGATGACGGAACCGCCTTGGCAGGACGCATGATACCTGGAACCAAACGATTGCGCCCCTGGGTGCTTATGCTTCATGATTTTGGAGGGTCTTGGCGAGACAGCTTGGCCTTCTCGCGAATTTATGCTGCCCACGATTGCAACATCATGCTCGTTGATATGCGCGCACACGGAGAAAGCGAAGGCGAATGGACCGGTTCGGGCTGGCTTGATCGGCGCGATGTCATTGCATGGTGCAGCTGGATTATCGCGCGAACGGGAGAAGAAACCCAGATCGTTATCCATGGCATTGGAATGGGAGCTACCGCTGCGCTATTCGCCGCAGAAGAGAAGGATTTTCCCATTCAGGTCCGGGCCATCGTAAGCGATTCGGCGTATACCGATACCTGGAATGCAACTGCACTGCGTTTCGGCAAAGGATTCGCAAAACCCCAGCCCATGCTTGATCTTTACCGAATAATCCTCAAAAAGAGCAAGGGAGGATATGACCTAGGTATAGGAAATATACTTCCCAGCATGCAGAGCATTTCTACGCCATTATTTATCATGCACGGCGAAAAAGATGCTTGCACGCCGCCATATATGGGCATGTACCTTGCCAAGGCTGCTGGCTGCGATGTTGATACCATTCTCGATACCGTCACCGCTAAGCAAGTAATGGCAGACATCGCAATTCTTAAAGCAGGGGCTTTAAATTTAGCGAACCGAGAAACTCACATTTCCAGCAATAACGAATCGCAGCCAGATAACACTCCTAAAACCGAAACGCCATCAATCAATGCAAACGAAATCGGTCCATCAACAGCCAACCAACCCGGCGCACTCGTATCAATAGAGGAATCAAGTCAAGATATTGAGGCGGAACCCAACAGCGATGACAAAATAGCAAGGAATCGCGATGATGCCACGCGCACAAGAGCGCAGGACACTTTCCAAGAGGTTATTGAAGATTTCCACGAGGATGATCTTTCGGACCTTGTCGTCGACCAACAGCCTACAGAAGATGTATCACCGATTGGATCCGAGGCCTCTCCTTATATAGCAGCGAGCTCGACTGGCAACATGTTTTTCTTTGCGCCAAACGCAGGACATTGCCAGGCATCGTTTGCTTGCCCCACATCATATGAAAATGCACTGAATACCTTCCTGAATCGCTGCATCGGATAACAAGCCTAAAGAAGCACATCATGTACTTAACCCAGTTTGACCAAATACGCAATAACATTCGGCACAATCTCGCATTCGATGACCAGATCACTTCAGACGAAAGCAGAAAGCGCGGCAAGGAGCTAAGAAACCAAACCCCACGATCCGCACATGCAACATGGAATACGCCCGAAAACCGTCCCAGCCCTGTTAGCTTACTTCTCTCACAAGCGGAAAGCCGAGTGCCCGAGCTACTCCCCATTCGCTATGAACGTATGTCGGAATCCCCCTTTGCTTTTTACCGTGGCAGCGCATTGATTATGGCGAACGATCTGGCCTCCACGCCCAATTCAAACATCAGAGTACAGGCTTGCGGAGATGCCCACATTTCCAATTTCGGAATGTTCCAATCCCCAGAGCGGCGACTCGTTTTCGATATAAATGACTTTGATGAAACAGCTCGAGGACCATGGGAGTGGGACGTCAAAAGGCTCGTCGCCAGCGTTCAGATCTGCGCAAAGCAACGAGGATTCACAAGAGAGCAGAGGGACGCCGCGTCGAGAGCCGCAGTCGCGGCATATCGCAACGCAATGAACACCTTTGCGGAAATGGGAACCCTTGACGTGTGGTACACCCACGCAGACATTGAAAGCCTATCCCGCATAATCAAAGAGCAAGCCTCAAAAAGCTACCGTAAAGCGGTAAATAAAGCCGTTGATAAGGCACGAATGAAAAACAGCGCTCGAGCGGTATCCAAATTTACGGAAATCGAAGATGGCAAACTGCGAATAATAAATCAGCCACCTTTAATCGTTCCCATGCGTGAACTAATCAAATGCAGCACAGATCCTCTTATTATCAAACATGGCGAAAGCAAATACGAAGAATTCATCTCCTTGGTTCTCGCCGAATACCGTAAAAGCCTAGCTCGTGACAAACGACACCTCGTAAGGCAATATCGTGCTGTCGACATTGCTCGTAAAGTAGTAGGTGTTGGTAGCGTAGGCACTCGAGCATGGATTGTAGTGCTTGAAGGAAGCAGTTCGAATGACGTACTTGTGCTGCAAATCAAAGAAGCGCAGAGATCAGTATTAGAGCGCTATGCGGGAAAGGCACCGTTCCTGCAGCACGGACAACGAGTAGTTGAAGGCCAACGAGCCATACAAACAGCCAGCGATATCTTTCTCGGATGGACGCGGGCAGTAGGGTTAGACGGAAAAGTACACGACTTCTACGTGCGCCAACTATGGGACGGAAAAGGGTCGTTTGATTTAAACGCAATCGATGCAGAAGGACTTACTGCGCTTGGCAAAATCTGCGGTTGGACGCTTGCCCACGCTCATGCTCGAACTGGAAATCGATTTGCTATAGCAGGTTATCTGGGGAAAAGCGACACTTTCGACCGTGCAATCGTTTCATTTGCGGAAGAATACGCCAAACAAAATGAACGGGATTTCCAGGAATTCATGGAAGCCTATCGAAGCGGAATGCTGTGTGAGAAAATGGATGCACAGTCACGAAAACTACTTTGACGAATCGTTATCTGATTGGCTTTCTGGAAGGTCGTTGATCTGACCGGAAACGTTGGCAGGATTCGCGCTAGCGGCATTAGATGAATCGCCGGCATTCACCAACGAAGCGAAGGAAGTTACGGTAACGATTGCGGCAACAAGCAACAGGGCGGCAGCAACCAAAAGGAATCTGAAATTTGCGCGTTCTTCTCGCATTGTCGCCATCTTTCTTCATTTAAATCGTGTGTATTTGGCGTGACTTCACTTTAGCAGACTTAACCTCCCCCAACAGCACCAAGCTGCATCTATGCCCCCTGATTTGATAGCAAATCGGTTACACCAAGACAACCAGACCGAGCACTGTCGTAAAATTCATAAATAGCAAATAGGGCAAATGGCCGCCCAAGCGGATCCGATGCCATCAATATTCACCCACGAAATGAGGAACAATGCCAATATCGAAGGAAGAGCGAGCGTCGCAAGCCGCCAAACACCTTTCGTTCGTGAAGGGGGTTTTCTCCAAAGAAACCGATGAATCCGTCCAATCGACAATCATCTACGAAGATGGAGAAGCCCGTAGCGCACAATTGCCAGAACCGAACGCAGATTCAACCACAACTAACGTAACAACCGCTTTTGCAACATCGGCACTCCACAATGCATCAGGAAAGATCGCGCTCGTTGATGCCGCATCGTTTACTCGTCCCGGCGGAGCTTACGAAGACGGTTCCTTCGGACCTGAACAGGTGCTTTGTTCCGAAAGCAACCTATATCCCGTCCTTCAGGGCATAAAGCCCCTCTACCACAGCAAGAACCGAGGATACGCTTGCGGGCAACTATTCACCGATCGTGCCGCCTATGTTAAAAATGTCGTCTTCAACCGCGAAGGATCCATACGCAAGGCAGACGTTATCGTCATCCCCGAGCCAAACCGCACACGTGCGCTGGAAAACCATCGATCCGAGCGAGAATGCGACGCCAGCTTAGCCAATCGCATTACAACATTACTGAACATCGCAGCACTTCAAGAGATTGATACGCTCATCGTCGGAGCTTTCGGGTGCGGTCGTCAAGGCTTTCCCGCAAATCAAGTTATTACCCAATTTAAAGACTGGATTGATACCCATCCTGGCTCGATCGCAAACATCGTCTTCGCAGTGCCTCGAGTTCACTTCGAAACCTTCAACGAGGCATTTGGCATACCCGAGCCTCAAACAACCACAGAGCCCGAGGTGAAGCAAGAAGAAAAGCTGTTTGATCCTTCTGACCTGCCAGAGGGAGTAACGCTTAGGTAAGATTAATTTGCAAAGCTCACGTTGGCCCCAGCAAACTGCCGGGGCCAACGTGTTTTTTGACCTATACTTTTTGCGTCATATTAGTAAACGAGTATAAACAGCAAGAGATCACCGTGAGCCACAACAACCAGAAGAAAATAGCGTTAATCAACGATGTAACCGGATTCGGCCGATGCTCAGCTGCAGTTCAGCTTCCCATCATCTCGCAAATGCGTGTTCAATGCTGCGTGCTGCCCACTTCAATCCTTTCTAACCACACAGGATTTGAAAGTTACAGTTTCCAGGACTTTACCCCCTATATGAAAGAGCACATAGCTGAATGGAAAAAGCTGAACCTGCGCTTTAATGGCATTTGCACAGGCTTCTTGGGATCTGAGCAGCAAATAAATATCGTGTCATCGTTTATCGATGATTTCGGTGCAGGCGATACCGTGGTAATGGTGGATCCCGTGATGGGAGACGAAGGCCGTCCTTACGCAACCTACACACCCGCAATGTGCGAGGGAATGCGGAACCTGGTTGCCAAGGCCGATATAATCACCCCCAACCTCACAGAGGCATGTATTTTAGCCAATCGTCCCTATAGCAACACTATCACCATCACGAATGCCTTAGCCCTTGCCCATGAACTTACCCAGCTTGGGCCAAAGCGCGTTATCGTTACCGGCATTGAGCAAGGAGCCGAAGTTACCAACGCATGCTGGGAGGAAGGCGGAGCAGCATTTACCGTCACCACGAAACGGCTTGGAGGCCAACGCTCGGGCACCGGGGATGTATTCTCGGCCATCCTTATCGCAGACGCAGTAAAGGGCGTCCCCTTTGAAGAGTCTGTCCGCAAAGCTTCAGCATTCGTTAAAGAATGCGTAAAGCGATCTATTGAACTCAATTTACCCCCAACTGACGGACTGTGTTTTGAAGAAAAATTGCACACCCTGTTTTAGAAACACCAGAGGGAACCTTTCCAAGGAGCCAACCATGAAGAAAAAAGCGATGACCATCCTGTACGAAGTTCATAACGGTCTGTACGTGAACCTTACCAACCGTTGCTCATGCGCATGCACATTCTGCGTACGCCAATCCGACGATGCAGTAGGAAAGTCAGACACGCTTTGGCTAGAGCACGAACCATCCTTCGAAGAGGTAATGGAGGCTTTCAGCGCATTCAACATGGACAGGTACGAAGAACTTGTTTTCTGCGGATTTGGAGAACCAACAGAAGCTTTTGACACGCTCAAGCTAGTAGCCTCTGAGGCGAAGCGTCGCTGGGATATACCCATTCGAGTAAATACAAACGGCCAAGGATCCCTTATCAACAAGCGAGATATTACTCCCGAATTCAAAGGGCTGATCGACACTGTTTCGATCAGTCTCAATACCCCAAACGCTGAAGAGTATCTCAACCTCACAAGAAGTCGATACGGAAAATCAGCATTCCCCGCCATGCTGGAGTTCGCTCAAAACGTTAAAGAATTCGTTCCCCATGTGGTCATGAGCACTGTGGCAACGACAATTACCCATGAAGAGGAAATGCAGTGTCAGACTATCTGCGACAAGCTTGGCGTTACCTACCGTATTAGACCCTGGATTGATTGATGCAATCAAGAAAACAGTAGCTATTTTCAATACCATCCGCTTGATTCAAACCGCTTACCCATTTGAACCTCAAAATGGGTAAGCGGTTTCTTAATTCTGACCTACAAGCAAATCACTAACAACAGATAACAATGATCAAGCTTGACCCCTGCCAGGCACTTAACACCTGTTACTTTTCATAAAATGACCCTCTAGTGTCTTTTGATAAAATGATTACGACACTATAGGGTATTTATCTACTGCTGTGTAACGCATAAATCAAAAGGCCAGATCAAAATTGTAAGTTCAGAATGCTACCCCTGAACACGCCCGTGACTTATTGGCTACATGCTATATGAGCCTAAAGCTTGAATGCATTGACCATGCTACATACCGGTCTATTTCCAGGAATCGTCAACACCGTAAACCGAAGAGGTCGCCCTGGATCCAATTCGCTCCATTGCAATAAACCAAACAGTTATCCCTAAACAACGTACCGTCACTTATATAATGCAGAATGCTTGGTACGGTATACTGAGGTAGATAAATGGCCGCCGATCAAAGACACAGATCCTGGCAAGGAAGAACAATGAAACAAGATTTCATAAGGGCGCGAAGCAGTGAGCAGAAGAGCCAGCGAATGGCCGACATCAAACGGGCCACTGCCCAACTGTACCGAGATTTTCCTTATCATGAGATCACTCTTACCACCATTGCGGAACGCTTAGGCTGGTCTCGGGCAAGCCTCTACAAGTATGTGACCACCAAAGAAGAAATATTTTTAGAGCTGTCAGCCGATGCCCGCAATGCTTATTTCGAGGACCTACTTTCAGCCTTTCCTCCTACTTTTGACTTCAATGCTTCTGCAATTGCAGCAAGCTGGGCTCAAATCGCAGAAGCAAATAAAGATTGGTTTGTATACGGCGATATCTTGATGACCATCATTGAAACAAATGTCACCCTTGATCGCTTAAAGGCGTTCAAGAAGGGATATTTCGATTATTTAGATAAGCTTTATTCGCAAATGGGATCAATGCTGGGAGTGTCAAAGGACCGCTTCGATTACCTGATTTCCACCATTCATTTCCATGGCACAGGAATGGTTGGAGGATGCGCTACCAACCCCATGGTTTCTCAGGCGCTCAACGAATTAGGCATTAATAACCCCAAACTCGATTTCAGATCCTCCATGGAAGAATTCATTTGCATGTGCCTACATTATTGGCATCATGAGTGATTCGACAGTCCAGGTTTTATTCGAGATGTTCGCCTCAAACTAAGCCGACTAATATATTCCATAAAACCAACACTTACACAGACCTCACAATTCCGCTTATAATCCTTGCGTTGATTAAAGCGAAGTCGCTCACCCATACGAAGCGTTCGTAGCAGTTGCTACGAACGCTTTTTTATTTATTGGGCAAAGCACATCGCAGCCCTTAAAGAAAGGAAGTTTTTCTACGTGACACAATCCCAAAACCCCTCTCTCCCCCAAGCACGCGTTATAGTCAAACATCCGTACCTCAGTATGATGTGTCTGTACTTTGGCGGTTTTACCGGCATGTACAGCGAAACCGCACTCAACATCGCCCTTCCCCAGCTCTCACTAGCCTTCGGCGTCGAGCTGAACATGGTGCAGTGGCTCGTAGTCGCATACATGCTCGTGATCGGTTTGGTCCTTCCCTTCGCAAGTCTTCTTATGAAATGGTTCACGGCACGCCAAATAACCCTATTTGCTCTTTGCTCGTTTCTTATCGGAGCTTTGATTAGCGGTTTTGCTGGTTCCTTTGAAATATGCCTTGTAGGTCGGTGCATACAGGGCATTGGCACCGGATTGGTTCTACCACTAATGTTCGCCATGGTTCTTGAGGTTATCCCGCCTCATAAAATCGGTCAGGCAATGGGTGTTGCAGCCCTGGTAATCATGTTTGCGCCAGCCATTGGCCCCACCCTTGCTGGCTTCCTTATTGGTACCCTTTCTTGGCGTTGGATTTTCTTCAGCTTTTGCATCACGCTTGCAATTGCCATCTTGTTTGCAATTAAATTCGAAGTGAACCCTTACGAGCTTACGAAACCTCGAATTGATGCTATTTCGGTCATAACATCGTGCTTCGGCTTTGGCGGAATTGTACTCGGTGCTGGCATGGTAAGCCTTTTCGGATTCACTTCTGCGCCTGTCCTTGGATCATTCGCGGTTGGTATTGTGTGTCTTGCCGCATATATCAAACGCCAATTGAGCATTAAGGTCCCTGTGCTCGACCTGCACGTATTCACCTATCAGGGTTATCATCGCGTTGGTGTAATGTGCCTTATGCTCAATTTCGGCATTACGCTTGCCGCTATGTATGTGCTACCGCAGTTTTACCAAAATGCGATGCTCATAGCTGTTGCAGCAGCGGGCGTGCTTATGCTTCCCGGTGGCTTGATCAATGCAGCAGTAAGTGTTGCTGCCGGAACCCTTTTCGATCGCTTTGGGGCGCGCGGCCCAGTTTCAATCGGGTTTGCTTGTTCGGCGCTAGCTTCCGCTATGCTGATGATCGCTACGCCAGAAACTCCCATTTGGTACATGGTAGCTTGTCACATCATCATGATGATCGGTGTGCCTTTGGCTATGTCGCCCTGCCAAACACATGCACTTGCCTCGATCCCGCCGCAACTCAATAGCGACGGTAGCACTATCATGAACACCCTGCAGCAAGTATTGGGAGCAATTTGCACTGCGGTTGCCACCTGTCTTCTTGCAGCTGGGCAAAACACCTACTTTGCCGCTGGTGGCACCGACTCAGCACTGGCGTTCACCGAGGGATCGCATATCGGTTTTGCCTTCACCTTGATTATGGCCGTTTTTGGATTTTTCCTCGCCTTCCGCATCAATTTGCAAAAGGAACAGTCTGCACAGAAAGAGGAAAGCGTCGCAGACGCAAGCGTGCTTTCTTCACTTATGCAAACAGAAGTCTTTTCCGTTAACGAAAACGCCAATGCACTTGAGGCTCTAAGGCTCTTTACTGAAAAAGAGATTTCCGGAGCACCTGTGCTCGACAATAACGGTAACCTTTGCGGATTCGTCAGCGATGGCGATATCATCGGCACCTTGGCGCACCAAGACACCACTTTCACAAGTTTCTATTCCTACACCATCGATTCAAATGAACAAGGGTTTGAAGAAAAAGCCAGCGCCCTTATCGGCATGGAAGTCGGCACGATTGCAACCAAAAACGTCCTTACTGTTGACTTGCAAGACGACATGAGAACCGTATGCGCAACGCTTGCCCAACATCATCTTAAGAAAGCTCCGGTTATGGACAAAGGTAAGATGATTGGCATCGTCAGCAGAACAGATATCACCCGCTACACCGTTGGCCTCTACGCCAAAGCGAATTAGCCCACGCACAGATTCCAGGAAAACAAATGGGATTCCGATTACCTTCGGAACCCCATTTAAGTACTGTCGGGAAGCTAACAAATCTGCGAGCTTGACTTCGTAACCCATTCAACCCCCGCATGCTTGCGGACGGCAAGAAGCACCTTCCGCGCAATTAGGTACATAACGATTTCATACAGCGTTTTAAATAGGATCTGGGATCCGATCATCACCAAAATCACCTCAGGAGCGTATACGCCAACAAAAGCAACTGAATGGAATACGCACGAATCGACAGTTTCACCTGCAACAGCGAAAACCACACAGCGAAAAACCAGGTATTTATCAAAGCGCCTCTTCAGTCCAGCCATCAAATACGAATTCAGCAAACTGCCCAACACATATGAGGCAAATGCGCCTAGAAGAATGCGCCACGAACCATCAAGAATCAATGCAAATGCATCCGCCATTTCAGGCTGAATACCGGGAAGAATAATTGCCAAATGGTACGCGATAGCCGCAACGGTAATAGCATTAAATCCAACGACAATAGTGTGACGCATAGCATGAAAGCCGTACACATCAGATAGCACGTCGTTGATGATATACATGGTCGGGAACGTCAGAATGGAAGCAGGAAGCGCAAACATTCCCAGATCAAGTGTTTTGGTGGCGAGCACATTAGAGGTGATCAATGCACAGCAAAATGCAACGGTAAGACCACTGTAAATGCCAAGTTTCACCATAGGGAATTGGAGTTCGGCCTCGCCCCGTCCAAGAGCTTTGCCTTCGAATGCTGCGCGCTATCAAGATTTTGCCATGAGCAACCTTTCGCGTTTTCGATAGAGGTGCCAAGGAGTTTCCCACATAACCGCAAGCCTTCGGTACTATAGTTCAGCTAAACGGAAAGGAACCACTATGACAGGCACCGAACTGCATAATATCGCAGCCGCTTCGCAGAACATCGAGAACTCGGCCGATGCCGTGTTCCAAGAAGAACAAAACCACCTCACCTCGACGTACGAAGCAATCGAGAAAATCGAGCGAAACGTCCTCGAAAACATGCGCAAAACCGCGCAAGAGGCAGAGGAAGACAAGCGTAACATGGCTGATGAGCTTGCCTCGAATTTCGCAAGCGACGGCGAGAAGCAGGAAACCTATATAGAATACGCAAATATGAACAGCGTCATCGATTCGTACAATCGCACTCAACGCGCCAATGCGGAAAAGCTTACTGCGGTACGTATCTTGAAGCCCCAGCCCTATTTCGCCAAAGTGGTGCTCCAATACAAACCAGGCGCTGCCCCCAAAGAGCTCTACATAGGCAATGCGGGTCTTTCCGACGACAGTTATCGACGACTAATCGTCGACTGGCGCTCGCCAGTAGCCGAGGTGTACTACAACCAAGCCGACGGTAAAACTTCATACGAAGCAAACGGCCGCACAATCAACGTTGATCTTAAGCTGCGACGTCAGTTCGACATTACCGGCAACAAACTCAATGCCTGCTTCGACACCACGATAGCCATTCAGGACGAACTCTTGCTTGCTTCGCTTTCAAGACAGCGCACTTCCCAAATGCAGGCTATTACGACCACCATCCAAAAGGAACAGAATGTCGTAATCCGTCATAAGGATGTCCCGGCACTTTTAGTAAACGGTATTGCGGGAAGCGGCAAAACGTCAGTCTTGCTGCAGCGTATCGCATACTTGTTCTATCAAAAACGTGAAAGCCTCGATCCGCGCCAGATGTTCCTCATCACGCCCAATCCCGTATTCCGTGACTACATCGACAATGTTCTTCCCGATATGGGGGAACGCAACCCCAACATCCTCACTTGGAATGAATTCGCCGAAGGAACAATCCCTCCCGGACGCGATTTCAAGCGCTTCGACACCTCGTTTGAAACACTAAAGTTTATCGACAAAGCAGTCGATTCGCTTGAGCTCCAGGATAAGGACTTCCGCGATATAAAAAGCCAAGGTACAGTGCTGATCAACGCCCAGCAAATCGCCAAAGCTGCCGCAAAATTCAAAAACGCTCCAGCCGGTCCTCATCGCATCACGCTAATTCGCGAAGAGCTTGAAACTCGTCTGCAAAGCCGCTTAGGGCAAATGGCAAACAACACTGCAGCCCAAGACGTGGTAAGTGAGCTCTCCTACAACGACCAACTAAGCATTTTCGGCGAGCCCATTACCATGGATACGGAAGAAAACGCAAAGGCCTTCACGCTCAAATTCTTAACTCAGCAATATGAAAGTGCGTTTGAAGCGGTTAAAAACGACTATTGGCTACGCATCGATCGCATCGGGAAGCGTATTGCGGGAATTGAAGATCTGTCTTTCCTAGAGTGGCTCTATCTGAAAATTCGCATCACAGGCATGAGCAACCCCGACACTAAGTATGTGATGATCGATGAAGTTCAGGATTACACCACCGCACAGCTCGCCATCTTGTCTCGATATTTTCGCCGTGCGAATTTCTTACTGTTAGGCGATGAGAACCAGGCAATCAAACCTGGCACGGCATCTTTCGACGAAATCCGCCACGTATTCGAAGCAACGCGCGGTGAAGTGAGCGAATGCCACCTGATGACAAGCTACCGTTCAACGCCAGCAATCACAGAGCTTTTCGCCAAGCTTGCCATAACCGCCGATGGCATGCAGATTTCATCAGTACAGCGAGCAGATACCGAACCTGAGTTCCATGAGTGTGCAACAGGGTCCGAGTACATCCAGAATCTCGTTCAAGCAGCTCGGGAGTCAAAAGAGCTAAAGGGCACCACCGCTTTCGTTGCCCTTAACACCGAAGCGGCAACGCGCACCGCTCAATTGCTTGGAGACGATTCGCCCGCCCTTATCGGCGAAGGTGACACGCTACCTAATTCCGGAAGCATTTTGCTTGCCTTGCCCTTAGCAAAAGGTTTGGAATTCGACCATGTTGTAATCGTAAATGCAAGCAAGGAAGATTTTCCTGACAACGATCTTTCACGTCGTCGCCTGTATACCGCCATTTCGCGTGCCACTAGCACAGTTAGCATCTTCAGCAACGGCGAGCTTTCACCTCTCCTGAAATAGCGCGTCTCTACTAAACGTATTGGGCTCCGTG
>ULPS01021114.1_pt1 | contig 16941 bp, 10 predicted proteins | sample 1953711 | NCBI WGS metagenome assembly ULPS01 (sample SAMEA4835635, study PRJEB28245) | human gut metagenome | biome: gut microbiome; material: fecal sample | place: Denmark | collected 2008 | reverse complement strand
AAAGGCGCTGCCGGGCCTGCTGGCGGTCCAGTGCGACGTGGCCTCCCGCGCCAGCTGTGAAGTGGCGTTCCACACCGTGGAGCAGGCCGTGGGCCATGTGGATGTGCTGGTGAGCAACGCGGGCATTGCCCAGCAGAAGCTGTTCACCGATATCACCCCGGAGGAGTGGCAGCACATGCTGGACGTGAACCTGAGCGGCGCGTTCCACCTGTGCCAGTTGGCCCTGCCGGGCATGATCCGCCGCAAGGCGGGCCGCATCCTGACCGTGAGCAGCATGTGGGGCCAGACCGGCGGCAGCTGCGAGGTGCACTACTCCGCTGCCAAGGCGGGCCTGATCGGCCTGACCAAGGCCCTTGCCAAAGAGGAGGGGCCCAGCGGCATCACCGTGAACTGCGTGGCCCCGGGTGTCATCGACACCGATATGATGGCGGCCTTTACGGCAGAGGATAAGGCTGCGCTGGCCGAGGAGACCCCCGTGGGCCGCCTGGGCAGCGCGGACGAGGTGGCGCAGCTGCTGGTGTTCCTGGCAGGCGAAAGCGCCGGTTACATCACCGGGCAGGTGTTCGGTGTGAACGGCGGCCTGGTGATTTGAACCATCCCGCAGCGGCAAAACTTATGATACGATATCACTTACGGCGCAGCCAGCGCCGCGGTGAAAAGGAGAGAGCGAAATGGGCATGACTTTGAAGGAACTGTTGACGAAGGGCGAAGGCACCCTGACGGCGGGCGAGGCCAAGACACTGGCTTCCCAGTGCCGGATGGATGTGGAAACGCTTTACACGCTTCTGGAGGAGCGCGGCATCAAAATTCTGGATGACGAGGCCGACGGTGACACCAGCCTGGATGTGGAAGGCATCATGGCAGAGGTGGAAAGTGCCGAGGCAAACAGCGATGAGCTGGGCCTGGGCGATGAAAATGAGGACGACCCGGCAGAGGAGAACCCCGCAGACCTGAAGGCTGCCATGGATGAGCTGCTGGATGACCCTGTGAAGAACTACCTCAAGCAGATCGGCCAGATCCCGCTGCTGAGTGCGGAGCAGGAAGTGGACCTGAGCAAGCGCATCCACGCCGGTGCCGAGGCTGCCCACATCCTTCAGGCCGACCGCCAGAAGTACGGCGCGCCTGAGTACATCAAAAAGAACAGCGCCCGCTTCTCGTTCGAGGAGGATGAGAACAGCCGGAGCTATACCGAGGATCTGGACGAGGACGGCAACACCAAGTCCAGCGAGGACGACGAGGAAAAGGCTGCCGAAGAAGAAGCCATGGAGGCCGTGGAGAACGGCCCCCTGACGGAGGAACGCCGCCAGGAGCTGCTCAAGATCCGCCGCGACGGCCTGAACGCCCGCCGCAGCCTGAGCGAGGCCAACCTGCGTCTGGTGGTCTCCATCGCCAAGAAGCATGTCGGCCACAACCTGGCGTTCCTGGACCTGATCCAGGAGGGCAACATCGGCCTGATCAAGGCCGCCGAGAAGTTTGACTGTGACCGTGGCTTCCGCTTCTCCACCTACGCCACCTGGTGGATCCGTCAGGCCATCACCCGCGCCATTGCGGATCAGGCCCGCACCATCCGCATCCCGGTGCACATGGTCGAGACCATCAACCGGATGCGTCAGGCCACCAACCAGCTGGTCTACCAGAACGGCCACGAGCCCACCCCCGAGGAGCTGGCAAAGGCCATGGATATGAGCGTGGAGCGCGTGCGCGAGATCCAGCGCATGGCGCAGGAACCCGCCAGCCTGGAAAGCCCCGTGGGCGAGGAAGAAGATTCCTCCCTGGGCGATTTCGTGGCCGACGAGAACGCTGAGGCCCCCGGCAAGGCAGCGGACCGCGCCATGGTGGCCCAGCAGATCAATCAGGCCCTCAAGAGCCTGACCCCCCGTGAGGAAAAGGTCATCCGCCTGCGCTTTGGTCTGGACGATGGCCGCCCCCGCACGCTGGAGGAGGTGGGCCGCGACTTCGGTGTTACCCGTGAGCGTGTCCGCCAGATCGAGGCCAAGGCCATCCGCAAGCTGCACAGCCGCAAGTGCCTGGCCCTGCTGAACGGCCTGATCGAGTGATCCTGAACTTACCGCTATGAGAAAGAGCCCCTGCCGGTCTATTCCGGCGGGGGCTCTTTTGGTGGTGTACAGGTCAGCAGCTGCGCAGCAGAAAGGCCATATAGAGGGGAAGGGTCAGGAGCGGCCCGGTTTTCCCGATATTATAGTCCCCGAGCTTGATCGCATGGGATACATGATATTTTTCAGGGTGGTTGAGGATCGTCTTTGTGCTTTTGACATTTCCGGAGCGGGCCTTTACCTCTACAAGGGTGCATTCCCCCTGATAACGGATCACAAAATCCACCTCGAGGCCGGAATCCTTGTGGAAATAGTAGAGCTTGCGCCCCATCTTGGTGAAGATATCGGCGATCAGGTTTTCAAAGATAGCGCCTTTGTAGCCATAGAGGTCGCCTTGCAGGATGTCAAACTGCGTTCCGTCCTCCAGCATGCTGACGAACAGGCCGGTGTCGCACATATAGACCTTAAAGGTATCCTCTTCCGCATTCCCATCCAGAGGCAGCTCGGTAATGGGCAGATTGTGGCACCGTGTGATGATGCCGGCGTCCTCGATCCACTGCAGGCTTCCGGCATATTTTGCGGAGGTGGAGCCTTTTTTTACAACGGAATATTGAAATTTTTTGTTTTCCTTGGCAAGCTGGCGGGGAATGGACTGGAAACACTCCTTGATGCGGGACTTATCCTTTTTCTCCGCGTACTTTACCATGTCGTCCTCATAGGAACGAACGATGTCCCGCTGGATACGCAGGACCTCATCCATCTGCCTGCTGGTCACAAAGGTCTGGACAGCATCCGGCATTCCTCCCACAACGGTATATTGGAGCAAAAGCTGCCGCATCCGGTTGTGCAGCGCTTCCGGCACAGGGGAACCGGAGTCCAGAGACCTTTGCAGCAGTGCAATGACAGGTTCGGTGATGTCATTGGCCCATAAGAATTCTTCAAAATCCAGTGGGTACATTTCAAGAACCGTCTCCGATCCGACAGGAACGGATCTCGGCTCCTTGCCGTAGCCCTTTACGCCCAACAGGGAGCCGGTGCCGATCACGTCATAGCGGCCGTCGATGCGGAAAAATTTCAGGGCCGTCCGGGCTTCCGGGCAATCCTGGATCTCGTCCAGGATCAGGATCGTCTGGCCCGGCTCAAAAACGGCATCCTTGCCAAGAAGGGCAGAGAGCATCATCACGATGTTGTCGATCTCCAGAGAACCGGAAAAGACAGAAGCATAATCCGGATTCTCGAAGAAGTTGAGGTACACTGTGTGTTTGTAATTCTTTCTGGCAAATTCCAATACAGAAAAGGTCTTGCCGCACTGACGGCAGCCCTTGATGATAAGCGGCTTCCGGCCGGGCGTGTTTTTCCATGCAAGCAGCTGGTCTGTGATCTTTCGCCTTAACATACCGTTTCACTCTCCCGAAAATAAATGATCCTGTATCTATTATAAAAGATAAAGATAACTTTTTCAAGGGACTTCTTTGCGAGGATTGCAACTTTTTTAAGTGACTTTTTAACAGAAGAAACAACTTTTTCAAATGACTTCTGCGCGGGAAAGTAGATCTGCCGCAGCGCGGTTATAATTCCTCTGCCCGCCCCATATATTCTTTTCAGAACAAAACGGGTGGGAGGGAACGGCATGTTTGTGGTAACGCTGAACAAGACGAGCTTGAAAAAGGTGGGGGCCGGTGCGCTCTGCTGTGCGCTGGTGATCTTCAGCGCCTTTCTGGGGCGGTACATCAGCACCCGCACGGTGGCGGCAGCGGCCGGGGTGAACCGGATCGAGAGCGCGCAGGATATCCAGACCTGGTTCACGGGCTATGGGCTGGATGTGGACGGCACGTCCATCACGGCGGATAAGGTCAAGATCCCCCGCAAGTGGGACGACAGCTTTTCGGCCTTCAACGGGGTGGTACAGCAAAGCGGGATGGATCTTACCCGCTACAAAGGGAAAACCGTGGAAAAGTGGACCGCCCTGATCCCGGCGGCCAGCAGCGGAGAGACCAGCCGCTACGGCGTGCTGCTGGTCTACCGCAAAAAAGCTGTGGGGGCCTACCTGCTGGAAAAGCCGTCAGGCACGGTGATCGGCCTGAAGGATGCCCAGACCGCAATGGCGCAGGCTGAGCAGCAGGATGCCCAGCAGGTGTCCGGTGAGGATTACAGCGGCGACTGGGGAGAGCGCCATGATGAGGAGCTGGGCGCGGCCGGGCAGAGCCAGCAGACCAGCGGGGAGCCGGACTCCGTGGTGCCCGAGGAGGCGCAGTACACCGACCTGCCCCTGGATGCCGAGGGGTATCCTGTCGAATGAATCCGGTGGAAAAATGGGGGCAAAACTTCTGTTCAATAGCACCAAAATTTCTGGCTAAAAATCAGCAATATGGGATGATGAAAAAATAACGAAGCGGGTTTATAATAATAGTAGCATCCCGCAGCAAAATCGGCTGCGTCCGGAGTGGCAGGACCGTCCGGATCTGAAACGGGATGAAGTAAGGAGAAAATGATTATGAAGGAATTCCAGTATACTGTTAAGGATGCATGCGGCATCCACGCTCGTCCGGCCGGTCTGCTCGTGAAGGTGGCCAAGGGCTTTGCCAGCACCGCTACCCTGGAAAAGGACGGCAAGAGCTGCGACCTGCGCAAACTGATGGCTCTGATGGGCATGGGGGTCAAGCAGGGCGACACCGTGACCGTGAAGGTGGAGGGCGACGATGAGGCCGCCGCTGCCGAGGCCATTCAGAAGTTCTTGACCGAGAACGTCTGATCTTTGAATCTGCGGACAAAAGCCCTTGCGGGAGACCCTGCGGGGGCTTTTTCGCACTAAATTCTCAACAAAGGAGAGAGAACGATGCAGGTAGGAACCGGTAAAAGCATCCTGAACGGCATTGCCATCGGCAAGCTGAAAATTTACAAGAAAAAAGATACCGTGATCTCCACCGCCCAGGTCGCGGACACGGCGGCAGAGGAAGCCCGCTTTGAAGAGGCCCGGGCCAAGGCCATTGACCAGCAGACTGCCCTGTATGAAAAGGCACTGGCCGAGGCAGGCGAGGACATTGCCGAGGTGTTCAACATCCATGCCATGATGCTGGATGACGATGACTTTGTGGATGCCATCAAGGAGATCATCAACGGCCAGCACATGTGTGCGGAGTATGCCGTCAAGAAAGCGGGCGACAACCAGGCCGCCGTGTTTGCCGCCATGGACGACCCCTATTTACAGGCCCGCAGCGCCGATGTCATCGACATTGCCCAGGCCATGCTGGACATCCTGCAGGGCGTGGACAATGCCACCCTGCAGGGCACGGAGCCCAGCATCCTGGTGGCGGAGGATCTGGCACCCTCGGAGACGGTGCGGATGGACAAAAGCCTGCTGCTGGGCTTCATCACCCGGGAGGGCAGCTCCAACAGCCACACCGCCATTCTGGCCCGCAGCATGAACATCCCCGCCCTGATCCAGTGCAAGGAGATCCAGGAAGATTGGGACGGCAAGATGGCTGTGGTGGACGGCTACAACGCCTGCGTGTATGTGGACCCCACCCCCGATCTGCTGGAGAGCCTGAAAAAGCGCCAGCAGGAGGACCAGAAGAAGCTGGCCCTGCTGGCCGAGCTCAAGGGCAAGCCCAACACCACGCTGGACGGCAAGACCGTGCAGGTCTTTGCCAACATCGGCGGCATGAGCGATGTGGGCGCGGTCCAGCAGAACGACGCGGGCGGCGTGGGCCTGTTCCGCACCGAATTCGTCTACCTGAACTGCACGGATTACCCTACCGAGGAATACCAGTTCGAGGCCTACAAGCAGGTGCTGGAGAGCCTGGCTCCCAAAAAGGTGGTCGTGCGCACCTGTGATATCGGCGCGGACAAGACCGTGGACTACATGAAGCTCGACCACGAGGCAAACCCTGCGCTGGGCTACCGCGCCATCCGCATCTGCCTGACCCGCAGGGATTTCTTCAAGACCCAGCTGCGGGCCCTGCTGCGCGCTTCTGCCTACGGCAACATGAGCATCATGTTCCCCATGATCATCAGTCTGCGGGAGCTGCAGGATGCCAAGGCCGTGCTGGAGGAGTGCAAGGCAGAGCTGACCGCCGAGGGCAAGAAGTTCAGCGACAAGATCGAGGTGGGCACCATGATCGAGACCCCCGCTGCGGTTCTGGTGGCGGACGATCTGGCCCAGGAGTGCGATTTCTTCTCCATCGGCACCAACGACCTGACCCAGTACACCTGCGCGCTGGACCGCCAGAACGCCAAGCTGGAGCCTTTCTTTGACCCCCACCACCCGGCTGTGCTGAAGGCCATCCGGATGACCATTGAGGCGGGCCACCGCCATGGCATCTGGGTGGGCATCTGCGGTGAGCTGGGCGCGGATACCGCCCTCACCGAGACCTTCCTGCGCATGGGCGTGGACGAGCTGTCCATGAACGCCAAGAGCATCCTGCCCGTGCGCAAGATCATCCGCGGTGTGGATCTGAGCAAGCCCTCTGCCAAGAATGTCTGAGTTCCCCTGACGGAACCGTAAAAGGGGCTGCTGCGGCGCTCTCTGCCAACCAAAGTGTTGGCAAAGGGGCGCGCGGCAGCTCTTTTTTGATTGCAACAAGAAGCAAATTCACAAAACTGCCGCCTGACAAGCCGCAGTTTCATGGGTGAACGCTTCACAACGGTAAAGCTGGGTGCTATACTATACCTAAGTCGTATTTTTTGAACGTACCTCTGGAGATGAAAGATAGATATGACGCAATTCCTGATCCGCCGGTTCATCCGGCATCCCAATGCCCCCCAGGACCCTGCTACCCGCACGGCCTACGGCAACCTTGCCAGCGGTGTGGGCATGGCCTGCAACCTGCTGCTCTGCCTGGGCAAGCTGCTGGCAGGCACCCTGTTCGGCTCCATCGCCATCATGGCGGATGCTTTGAACAACCTCTCGGACGCTTCGTCCAACGTGGTCAGCCTCATCGGCTTCCGGCTGGCCGCCAAGGCCCCGGATGCCGAGCATCCCTACGGCCACGCCCGCTATGAATATCTGGCCGGTCTGGTGGTCAGCGTGACCATCCTGGGCATCGGCTTTTCCCTGCTCAAGGAGTCGGTGGTCAAGGTGTTCCACCCCACCCCCGTGGCGTTCAGCTGGCTGAGCGTGGGCGTGCTGGCCGCATCCATCCTCGTCAAGCTCTGGATGAGCGGCTTCAACCGCACCATCGGCCGCACCATCGGTTCCGAGACCCTGATGGCCACCGCCGCCGACAGCCGCAACGACGTGCTGACCACCGGCGCGGTGCTGATCTCCACCGTGGTCTGCAGCCTGACGGGCTGGGCGCGGCTGGACGGTATCATGGGCGTGGCCGTGGCAGCCTTCATCCTCTGGTCGGGCTGGGGGCTGGTCATGGACACCCTGAGCCCCCTGCTGGGCGAGAGCCCCAGCCCGGAGCTGGTGGAGCACATTGAGCAGACGGTCATGGGCTACCCCGGCGTGCTGGGGATGCACGACCTCATGGTGCACGATTACGGCCCGGGGCATCAGTTCGCCTCCCTCCACATCGAGTTCCCGGCAGAGACCGACCCGCTCAAGGCCCACGATGTCATCGACAACATCGAGAACGATTTTATAAAGCGGGACGGCCTGCAGGTGACCATTCACTATGACCCCATCGTCACCACCGATGCGGCGGTGGGCGTGCTGCGCACCCGCCTGATGGAAAAGGCCCGCCAGCTCGACCCCTGCCTTTCGATCCACGACCTGCGCATCGTGCCGGGTGATACCCATACGAATGTCCTGTTCGATCTGGAGTTCCCGGCGGGCTATACCGGGAACAAGGACGAGATGCTGGCCGCCATGTGCCAGTTCGTCCATGAGCAGGACCCGAAATACAGCTGTGTGGTGAAAGTAGAGCAGAGCTATGCGTCTGCTGCCCACGAAAAATAAATTTGTGTTTTAGAGGGGAAGAAACTTATGCTGAACGAGACTTACCGCGGGATGCTGGCCCACAAGAGCGTCATCCGCGAGACCTTTATGTACGGCAAGCAGCGCGCGGCCCAGATTGGTTACGAGAACGTGTTTGATTACTCGCTGGGCAACCCCAGCGTGCCCTGCCCGGAGCGATTCACCGCCGCCATGCAGGAGCTGCTGGCACAGGAGGACCCGGTGGTCCTGCACGGCTACTGCCCCAGCCAGGGCGACCCGGAATTCCGCACCGCCGTGGCGGCCCACCTGAACAGGACCTTCGGCCTGCCCTATGCGCAGAAGGATATCTTTCCCACCACGGGCGCGGCGGGTGCCATTGCCCACGCTGTGCGCGCCGTGACCCGGCCCGGGGATGAGGTGCTGACCTTTGCCCCCTACTTTCCGGAGTACGGCCCCTATGTGGAGGGCACCGGTGCCCATCTCAGGGTGGTGCCGCCCCAGGCCCCGGCCTTCCAGCCCAATCTGGAGGCCTTTGAGCAGATGCTGACCGAGAAGGTCACCTGCGTCCTCATCAACACCCCCAACAACCCCACCGGTGTGGTCTACTCTGCCGACACCCTGACCCGGCTGGCGGAGATCCTGACCGAGAAGAGCCGGGCCTACGGCCACAACATCTTCCTTGTCAGCGACGAGCCCTACCGGGATATCGCCTTTGATGGCAGGGCTGTGCCCTACCCGGCGGCGTTCTACCCCCACACCCTGACCTGCTTCTCCTTCTCCAAGAGCCTGAGCCTGCCCGGTGAGCGCCTGGGCTACGTGGCCGTGCGCCCCGGCTGTGAGGGCGAGGAGGTGCTGGTGGATATGATGGCCCAGATCTCCCGCTTTACCGGCCATAACTGCCCGCCCAGCATCATCCAGCGCGCCGTGAGCCGCTGCCTGGATGTAACCAGCGACCTGAGCGTCTACGAGACCAATATGGATCTGCTTTACAACAAGCTGAAAGCGCTGGGCTTTGAGGTCGAGCGGCCCGGCGGCACCTTCTATCTCTTCCCCAAGGCACTGGAGGAGGATGCCAACGCCTTCTGCCGCAAGGCCCGGGAATTTGACCTGCTGCTGGTGCCCAGCGATACCTTTGGTGTAACGGGTTATGTCCGCCTTGCCTACTGCATCGACACCGAAAAGGTAAAGCGCAGCCTGCCCGCGCTGGAAAAGCTGGCGGCCGCGTATCAATAAAGCCGAACCTCCCGGCAGAGCATCTGGCAGTGCCGCCGGGGGTCACAGTATTTTTTGAAACAGAGGAAAGGGAAACTGTTATGGAAAAGATCAAGATGACCACGCCGCTGGTGGAGATGGATGGCGACGAAATGACCCGTGTGCTCTGGAAGATCATCAAAGAGGAGCTCATCCTGCCCTTTGTGGATCTGAAGACCGAGTACTACGATCTGGGCCTGCCCAACCGGGATGCCACCCAGGATCAGGTGACCATGGATGCCGCCCTTGCCAACAAGAAGTATGGCGTGGCAGTCAAGTGCGCCACCATCACCCCCAACGCCCAGCGCGTGGAGGAATACCACCTGCACCAGATGTGGAAAAGCCCCAACGGCACCATCCGCGCCGTGCTGGACGGCACCGTGTTCCGCGCGCCGATCATGATCGACAGCATCAAACCGGTGGTCAGGAACTGGACAAAGCCCATCACCATTGCCCGCCACGCCTACGGCGACGTGTACAAGTGCACCGAGTTCCGCATCCCCGGCCCCGGCAGGGCGGAGCTGATCTACACCGGCGACGACGGCTCCCGGCAGGCCGCCACGGTCTACAACTTCGAGTGTGCCGGTGTCCTGCAGGGCCAGTACAACAAGGACACCTCCATCTACAGCTTTGCCCGCAGCTGCTTCAACTACGCGCTGGAAAGCAAACAGGATCTCTGGTTCGGTGCCAAGGACACCATTTCCAAGAAGTATGACCACACCTTCAAGGACATCTTCCAGGAGGTGTACGATGCCGAGTACCGGGAAAAGTTCGAGGCCGCAGGCATTACCTATTTCTACAGCCTGATCGATGACATCGTGGCCCGTGTCATCCGCAGTGAGGGCGGCTTTGTCTGGGCCTGCAAGAACTACGACGGCGACGTGATGAGCGATATGGTCTCCACCGCCTTTGGCTCGCTGGCCATGATGACCAGCGTTCTGGTCAGCCCGGACGGCAACTATGAGTACGAGGCCGCCCATGGCACCGTGACCCGCCACTACTACAAGTACCTCAAGGGCGAAGCTACCTCCACCAACCCCATGGCCACCATCTTTGCCTGGAGCGGTGCCCTGAAAAAGCGCGGCGAGCTGGACAGCCTGCCCGCGCTGGCCCGGTTTGGGGAGGCGCTGGAGGCCGCCAGCCTGCAGACCCTCAATGACGGCATTATGACCAAAGACCTCTGCGGCCTGGCGGAGGGCATCACCCCCACCCAGGTGAACAGCGAGGAATTCATCCAGGCTATCCGCACCCGGCTGGAAGCAAAACTGGCATAAGCGCTGCATCACGGCCCCTGCCCCGGAACCCCGGCGGCGGGGGCTTTTTGCGCCTATACAAGGCGGTTGGCCTGTGCTACAATGGGAGCAGAAAAGGCGGTGACAGTATGCAGCATCATCCTCTGCCCGAATATCCCCGCCCGGCCCTGCGGCGGGACAGCTACGAGAACCTGAACGGCCTGTGGCAGTACGCCATCACCGGCTCTGCCGGGCTGCCCGCAAAGTGGGACGGCGACATTCTGGTGCCCTACTCCCCGGAGACGAAAGCTTCCGGCGTGGGGCGCACCCTGCAGCCCGGGGCGTGGCTCCACTACCACCGGAGCTTTGTGCCCCCGGCGGGCACCGGCGGGCGGGTGCTGCTCCACTTCGGGGCCGTGGACTATGCCTGCGCCGTGCAGGTCAACGGCCATCTGGTGGGGGGCCACCGGGGCGGCTACTGGCCCTTTGCGCTGGATATCACCGATGCGCTGAATCCTGCCGGCCATGACCGGCTTTGGGTAGCCGTGCAGGACCCCACCGGCACCGGCGTGCAGGCCCGGGGCAAGCAGACCCTCCGGCCCGGCGGGATGTTCTACCCGGCCCAGAGCGGCATCTGGCAGACCGTTTGGCTGGAGCGGGTGCCGGAAAACTACATCACGGAGCTGACCGTCACCCCGGACTATGATGCCCGCACCGTGACCGTGAAAGCCCATACTTCCCTGCCCGGCGGGGCGGCGAACCTGTGGGCCGTGGTGCGGGCCGGGGGCGTGACCATTGCCGAGGACTGGGGCAGCGACGAGGCCGACCGGGACGGCGTGGTGACCCTGCACATCTCGGAGGAGCATTTCTTCCCGTGGAGCCCGGACAGCCCGTTTTTGTACGACCTGACCGTGGGCACCACGCAGGGAGAGGAGGAGCAGCGCGACACCGTGCACAGCTACTTTGCCCTGCGCAAGTGGAGCTGTGCGCCGGATGCCCACGGGATCATGCGCTTCTGCCTGAACGGCAGGCCCATCCTGCTCAACGGCCTGCTGGATCAGGGCTGCTGGCCCGAGGGTCTGTACACCCCGCCCAGCGATGGGGCAGTGGTGCGGGAACTGCAGACCATAAAAGAGCTGGGCTTCAACCTTCTGCGCAAGCACGCCAAGATCGAGCCGCAGCGCTGGTATTACCACTGCGATAAGCTGGGCCTCATCGTCTGGCAGGACATGGTGAACGGCGGCGGGCCCTACAAGCTCTGGTTCGTGACCTACCTGACCAACGTGTTCCAGCCGCTGCTGCGCCGCCTGCCCGACGCAAGGCCCCTTTGGGGCCTGCTGGGCCGCGAAACGGAAGCGGGCAGGGAAGAATATGCCCGGGAGCTGGAAGCCACGGTAAAGGCCCTGCAGTGCCACCCTTGCGTGGGCTGCTGGGTGCCCTTCAATGAGGGGTGGGGGCAGTTCGATGCCGCCGGGGCCGTGGAGGCCGTCCGCAGGCTGGACGATACCCGTCTTGTGGACGAGGCCAGCGGCTGGTACGATCAGGGCGGGGGAGATGTGGATTCCCTGCACAACTATTTCTACCCGCTCCGGGTCAGGCCCCGGAGCCGGGTGGTGGCCCTGAGCGAATACGGCGGCATTGCCTGGCCCATGCCCGGCCATGAGCCGCCCCGCAGGGCGTACGGCTACGGCACGGCAAAGAGCCGGGCCGAGCTGACCGCCCGCTGGAAAAAGCTGCAATTGGAAACGGTGCTCCCCCAGCTGAAAAAGGGGCTTTCGGCCCTGGTGTACACCCAGGTGAGCGATGTGGAGGACGAGGTGAACGGCCTGTTTACCTACGACCGCGCCGCCATCAAGCCCGACCCCGCCGCTGTGCGTGCTGTGAACCAGGCGCTGGAAGCGGCGTTTGAGAAGACCGTAGAATAAAAAAAGAAGGCTGTTACCCTGTAACTCCCTCAGTCACGGCTTCGCCGTGCCAGCTCCCTCTCGGAGGGAGCCTTGGCGTAACGGTGAACTGTGAAAGCCTCCCTCTCAGAGGGAGGTGGCATCGCGTCAGCGATGACGGAAGGAGTTTAGGCAACAGCCTTTTTGCATATCAATAAAAACTTAGTTGGTGCTGCTGTTCACGATCTTGGAAGCGGGCATCCTGTTCATGGCGGAGCTGCTCAGGTTGTGCTCCAGAGAAGCGCCGTAGGCGGTCAGCGCCTCGGAGAGCTCCTCCCCCTTCATATCGTTGAGCACCTGTCCGCGCAGGTCGTCCAGCGCCTTCAGGCTCAGCGGGTCGAGCCGCAGGGCGGCCATCAGGGCGTAGCTGTTGTACTTCACAGCCGCTGCCTGCCCGATGGACAGGCCCCGGATGGTGTCGGCGGAACCCTCTGCGGTAAAGGCAGAGGTCACGGTGCTGTCCCCGATGAGCTCCAGAGAAGGTGCAGTGGAATCGGAGGAATAGGTGGAGCCCAGCACGGCGTAGACCTCCGGCAGAGCGGAGGTCACCACGCCGGAGAAGTAGCCCAGCAGAGTGCTGCTGTCGGCGGCAGCGTAGGCATTGGTCTGATCCACAGCAGCCTGGGTCAGGGCCAGCATCTGGGTGATCTGGTCGTCATCGGCAGAGGCATAGGTGCTGGTGTTGTAGAGTGGGATGGTGTAATAGGCCAGCTCGTACATGTTGTTCTCCAGATGGCTGGTCAGGTCGGCATCCGACACCGGGGTCTCGCCGTCCGCGCCGTAGACCAGCTCCAGCAGGTCGCTGCTCTTGATGAGGATGCGCTCAAACCGCTGGACGGTGTTCAGGCCGATGCCGTTGGCCTTGTAGGTGTCGCCGTACTGCTCCATCAGCTGGGAGGCATAGCTGTCGGCCTGTGCTTCCTCTTCTGCGGTCAGCTGGCCGCCCAGCTCCTCAAAGCGGGTTTCGATGGCGGCGTAGGTCTCAAGGTTCTCCATGGTTTTCTGGCTCACATAGTCGCTGACGGTGACGGTCTCGCCGCTGTCGGCATCCACGGTGATGGTCTGCTTCAGGAAGGCCTTCACATCGGTGGCATCCTGCTCCGAGGTGGCCAGATTGGCGGCCTTCTGGTAAGCGTCGTACTGGGCCAGCAGATACAGGCCCGAGGTGATGTCCACCGTGCCGACGGTGCCCACCGAATCCGGGGTGGAGCCGCAGGCGGCAAGGGAAAATACCATTGCCACGGCGGCAAGAAGTGCGATCAGTTTCTTTTTCATTGTTATGCTCCTGTCGTTCGGATCGCCCGCCCTCTCCGTCAGCGCAAGCGCGCTGCCACCTCTCCCAAGGGGAGAGGCTTTGGCAATTCCCCGCAAGGTCTTGGGGAGCCGCCAGAGGCTCCCCCTTTGGGGGAGCTGGCAAAGCCTATTGGCTTTGACTGAGAGGGTGAGGCCGTTAATCTTTCAAAATATCCTGCATCGCCCGGAGGATGCTCTGCAGCAGCTCCAGCGGCTTTTCCTCTTTTTGCAGGGTGACGGAGAGGTAGGGCTTTGCGCCGGCCCCGGTGACAACGCGGCCGTTGAAGGCCACCAGCAGGCCCTGGATCATCCGGAGGTCCAGCTGCTCCACCTGCAGCACCAGAGTGTCCTTCTTCTGGGTCACCTCGTACACGCCCACGGCGGTGGCCTGCACCCGCGCCAGCGAGACATTGACCAGATCGCTGACCGAGGGCGGCGGGTCGCCGTACCGGTCGATGAGCTCGTCCAGTACATCGGCGGCATCCTCGGGGGTCTGGATGGCGGCGATCCGCTTGTAGGCTTCAATGCGGCCCGGCCCGTCGGCAATGTACGTTTCGGGGATGTAGGCATCCACCCGCAGGTCGATCAGGCACTCGCTCTTGTCGCGCTGCACCGGCTCGCCCTTGGCCCGGGCGATGGCCTGCCCCAGCATCTTTACATAGAGGTCGTAGCCCACGGCCTCCATGTGGCCGTGCTGGCTGTGGCCCAGAAGACTGCCCGCACCCCGGATCTGCAGATCCCGCATGGCGATGCGGAAGCCGGAGCCGAAGGCCGTGAACTCCCGGATAGCGGAGAGCCGCTTCTGGGCGATATCGGTCAGGGTCTTGTCCCGCCGGAAGGTGAAGTAGGCATAGGCCTTGCGGCCGGAGCGGCCCACCCGGCCCCGGATCTGGTACAGCTGGGCAAGGCCCATCCGGTCGGCATCCTCAATGATGAGGGTGTTGCAGTTGCGCACATCGATGCCCGTTTCGATCAGGGTGGTGCAGACCAGAATGTCGATCTCGCCGTTGAGCAGATGCTGCCAGACCGGGTTCAGCTCCTCCTCGGTCATCTTGCCGTGGGCAATGCCCACCCGGGCGCCGGGAACCAGCTGGCTGACATGGGCGGCGGTGGACTCGATGTTGTCCACCCGGTTGTGCAGGTAGTACACCTGACCGCCCCGGGCCAGCTCCTTTTTCATGGCTTCGGCAAGGATGACATCGTTGTACTCCAGCACAAAGGTCTCCACGGGCTGGCGCTCAATGGGCGGCTGCTCGATGGTGGAAAGGTCCCGGATGCCGCTCATGGCCATGTTCAGGGTGCGGGGGATGGGCGTGGCCGAGAGGGTCAGCATATCCACGCCGATGAAGTTCTCCTTCAGCTTCTCCTTGTGCTTCACGCCGAACCGCTGCTCCTCATCGATGATGACAAGGCCCAGGTCGTGGAAGCGCACATCCTTGGAGAGCAGGCGGTGGGTGCCCACCACGATGTCCACGCTGCCGGACTGCAGGCCCCGCAGGGTCTCCTTTTGCTGTTTCGCGGTACGGAAGCGGGAGAGCATCCCGATCTTCACCGGGAAGGCCTCCATCCGGGAGAGCAGGGTGTTGTAGTGCTGCCAGGCCAGCAGGGTGGTGGGGGCCAGAAGGGCGCACTGCTTGCCGCCCATCACGCACTTGAAGGCCGCGCGCAGGGCGACTTCGGTCTTGCCCACGCCCACATCGCCGCAGAGCAGGCGGTCCATCGGGTAGGGCTTTTCCATGTCCTGCTTGATCTCGGCGGTGGCGTGGAGCTGGTCGTCGGTCTCATCGTACTCAAAGCGGGTCTCGAAATCGTTCTGCCAGTCGCCGTCGGGCGGGAAGGCGTATCCCTGGGCCTGCCTGCGCCGGGCGTACAGCTCAATGAGTTCCTGTGCCATCTCTTCGGCGGCCTTTTTCACCTTGGCGCGGGTGCGCTGCCATTCGGCACCGCCCAGCTTGGCCAGCTTCACCTTTTCCTCGTCGCCGGGGGCGGTGTAGCGGCTGAGCAGATCCAGCTGGGTGACGGGCACATAGAGTACATCGGAGCCGGAATACTGGATCTTCAGGTAATCCTTGATGGCACCCTGCACTTCCAGCCGCTGGATGCCCGCGTACATGCCGATGCCGTGGCTCTGGTGCACCACATAGTCCCCGGGCTTGATGTCCGAAAGGCTGGACAGGGCGTTTTTGTTCTTTTTGCGCCTTTTGTTCTCGGCGGCGGCTTCCTCGTCCAGCCCGTGCCGCCGGGAGGAGATGACCGCCGCGTGGGCAAAGGGGAAGGTGCAGCCTGCGGTCAGGTGGCCGGGCAGCACCTGCACGATGCCCTTGGCCGGGCGCACGTCCCGGCTCATGCTCACGGAGTAGCCCTTGTCCGTCAGGTCCCGGGTCAGGGCGGCGGCACCCTTGGGGGTGCCGGAGAAAAGGGTGACGGCATAGCCCTGGGCGATCAGCGGGTCAAGATCCTCCCGCAGGGAGGCCAGGTCGCCGCCCCAGTTGGGGGCCGCAAAGGCCTCCACGTTGATGAGGTCCTTCAGCTTGAATTCGTTCATCCCCCGCAGGAAGTTCTCACACAGCAGGGTGCTCTGTTTCTGGGCCGCAATGGCAAGGTCGTCCATGGTCTGGTAGAGCACGTCCAGCCCGGGGCAGAGCACGCCCTCCTCCAGCAGGCCGGTCAGCTCCTCGCCCCGGCGGTACTCGGTGGCCTTCTGGGCATCCCGGATGCCGCCCACCTCGTCCAGTACAAAGATGGGGCTGTCCAGATGGTCCAGCAGGGTGGCGGGCTGCGGGTAGCGGATGCCGTAATACTTGTCCATGGCTTCGGGCATCAGGCCGGAATCCAGCTGGGCAAGGTCGGCCTCTGTGGCCTTTTCCATGGCGGTACGCTTTTTGCCCCGCGCCTTTTTGATGGCTCCGCGCAGAGCCTCGGCCGTCTCGGCGGTGCTGCCGAACAGCACCTCGCGGGCGGGGGAAAGGTAGATCTTTTCCAGACTGCCGTCCCGGCGCTGGGTCAGCAGGTCGAAGGAGGCCAGCGAATCAATCTCATCGTCCCAGTATTCCACACGGGCGGGCTGGTGCATGTCCGGCGCGTAGATGTCCACGATATCGCCGCGTACACTGAACTGGCCCGGGCCGTCCACCTGACTGCGCCGGACGTATCCGGCGGCAAAGAGCCGCGCCACCAGCGCTTCCCGGTTGTAGACCATGCCGGGCTTGAGGGTGAGGGTGTTCCGCAGGAACTCATCCCGGGGCACCGTGTATTGCAGCAGCGCCTCGGCGGGCACGCAGACGGCG
>ULPS01041719.1_pt1 | contig 17048 bp, 10 predicted proteins | sample 1953711 | NCBI WGS metagenome assembly ULPS01 (sample SAMEA4835635, study PRJEB28245) | human gut metagenome | biome: gut microbiome; material: fecal sample | place: Denmark | collected 2008 | reverse complement strand
TCCGACGGGCCCTCCTTAAAAAAGCTCCCCGGCGAAATTTCCGTCGGGGAGTTTCTTTTGGCGCTTACAGTGCCGGCTTATCGCTTCAGGAGATTGAGCACGCGCTTGATGTGGCTTTGCGAATCCATCGCAACGGCCCCCGCTTCGCGCTTGATCTTCTTGTAGCTGCCGTCGCTTAAGAGCTCCCACGCATGCGTGTTGTCGGCAAGCTGCGGATTGACGATCTGCTTCAAGATGTTGTCCATGAGCTTCTTGTCGAGCACCGGTGTGAGCACTTCGATGCGGCCGTTCAAGTTGCGCGTCATCATGTCGGCGCTGCCCACGTACATGACAGGTTCGCCGCCGTGCTCAAAGTAGTAGATGCGTGCGTGTTCGAGCAATTCGCCCACAATCGAGTGCACGCTGATCGTTTCGGACACGTTCTTGATGCCGGGGCGCAGCGAGCAGATGCCGCGCACCACGCATTCGATCTTGACGCCGGCGCGGCTGGCTTCATAGAGCTCGCGCACGATGCCCTGGTCCACGAGCTGGTTGCACTTCATGATGATGCGGCCGCCGCCCTTGGCACGATGAATCTCCGCCTCTTCCCGAATCAGGCGCGTGATGTTGGCGCGCAGATGATTGGGCGAAACGAAGATACGGCGGTAATTGTCGATCACGCCGAAACCGGTCATCACGTTAAAGAGATCCTGCACATCGCTGCAGATATCATCGCGTGCAGTAAAGAGCCCCAGGTCGGTGTAGATCTTTGCCGAAGACGCGTTGTAGTTGCCCGTGCCGATATGCGCATAACGACGCATGCCCTTGGGTTCACGGCGCACAACCAAGCAGAGCTTGGCGTGGATCTTCAAACCGGCAAAGCCGTAGACAACATTGACGCCTGCGCGTTCAAGCTCTTCGGCCCAGTTGATGTTCTGCTCTTCGTCAAAGCGCGCCTTGAGTTCGACCACGGCCGTCACCTGCTTGCCGCGACGACGTGCTTCCAGCAACGCGCGCACGACCGGCGAGTCGCTGCCGCAGCGATAAAGCGTCTGCTTGATGGCAACGACATCCGGATCCACGGCCGCCTGGCGCAGGAAGCGCAGCACACAGCCGAAACTGTCGTACGGGTGAAACACCATCAGATCGCGTTCGCGGATTTCGGCAAAGAGATCTTCTTCCGGATCAAAGGGCTTGGGCGTGTTGGCACGGAACGGCGGGTACTTCAGCGCGGGCTTGTCAATCTTCATCAAGCGCATGAAGTCGTTGAAGGCAAGCGGCATCTTCAGGCGCACCACCTGAGACGGATGCACGTCCAGATGACTGATCAGGAAGTCCTGAAGCGCAAGCGGCATGCCGCGAGCCAGTTCCACGCGCACGATGGAGCCGAAGCGGCGCTGTTCGACGTAGTCGCGCACGGCCGCGAGCAGATCGTCGGCTTCGTCTTCTTCAATTTCGTCGTCCGTGTTGCGGGTGACACGGAACATGCCGTAGTTCTTCACCTTGTAGCCGGGGAAAAGCATGCCCATGCGGTTGGCAACGAGATCCTCCATCATGAGGATGTCGCCGTCGCCGGAAGCAAAGTCAATCGTCTCTTCACCCGTCAGATCCTTGGGCACGAAAAGGAAGCGCGGCACGTTGTTCGGGTTCTTGAGACGCGCAAAGTAGGACTTCTCGTCGCTTGGGTCAGTGCTTCGGAGTTCAATCACGAAGTTGATGCTGCGGCTCGAAATCATCGGGAAGGGACGTCCGGCGTCCACACCCTGAGGCGTCAAGACCGGCAGAATTTCGGTCTCGAAGTACTTGTCGACCATCTGCCGACGCACGCCCGTGAGTTCGTCGTACGTGATGAAATGCACGTCCTTCTTTTCAAGAGCGGGCTTGAGATCCTTGAGCCACAGTTCTTCGGCTTCATCCAGAAGTTCGCCCACGCGGCGGCGGATTTCCACGAGCTGCTTGGCGGGCGGCATCTTATCGGGACCCGTCGGCAGCACATTGCTGCGCGCCTGACGCTGCAGGTTCATCACGCGCACCATGTAGAACTCGTCAAGATTATTGAAGAAGATCGCCAGGAACTTGACACGGTCAAGCAGCGGCACTTTTCGGTCTTCAGCCGTTTCCAGAACCTTACGGTCAAATTCGATCCAGCTGATTTCACGGTTGGTGTAGAGCGACGGGCTGTCAAGGTCGACCGCCACCGGCGCTTTTTCTTCCTTGGTAACCTTGGTCGTTTTTTTAGCCGGGGCGGTTGCCTTTTTTATTACCGTCTTACGGCTGCGCTGGACTGGATTTGCCTTAGGGGCTGCTGTCATCGATTCTTGCTTGTGGTCAGGAGTCGGAACCTCCGGCTGCACCGCTTGTTGTTGAACTTTTCCTGCGTCGCTTTCAGTCACTTTTTTCTCCATCATGGCTAATGAAATACGAACGGAATGTCGTATTTTGTGGCGCTAATTTTTCGATTCTATTACAAGCGCTTTTTCTTCGATTTCATGGTTCTTTGATCTGTCCATCATTCAAGCGTTTTCCCGTGGATTTCCCAAATGATTTCCACGTCTGTACAGAGATGTTCCACATGGAACGTTTAGTCTGCATCAGACAAAGTTCGACAGGCGAAGCAGACCGCTTTCGCGTTATTATTGGGCAACTTCATTTTTACCGCCGGTGCGGGGTGTTTTTGCGTCCAAGAAAAGGCGCTGCCGCACGGGCGTTTGACACGAAAGTAACCAACGATGCGAATCCTTCTGGTTGAAGACGATCAAATGATCGGCGAAGGTGTCGTCGACGGGCTCAAGGCCGAAGGCTATGCCGTCGACTGGGTGCAGGACGGCAATTCCGCTCTGATCGCACTGCGCACCACTCCGTTTTCTCTTGTCATTCTGGATTTGGGCCTTCCCGGCAAAGACGGCATCAGCGTGCTGCAGGAAGTGCGCTCGCGCCGCATCCACACGCCGGTGCTGGTGACGACGGCCCGAGACACCGTGTCCGACCGCGTCAAGGGTCTTGACGCCGGCGCAGACGACTACCTCATCAAGCCGTTTGACCTCGATGAGCTCTCCGCGCGTATTCGCGCATTGCTGCGCCGTTCGGCAGGCCGAAGTGAGCCCACGATCGAACGCGGCAAACTTCTCATCAAGCCCGAAACCCGCGAAGTGTTCTACAACGGCGAACCGGTGCTGCTCTCGTCCAAGGAATACGCCCTTCTCGTTGCCCTGGCCGATCGCGCGGGCGTCGTGCTCTCCCGCGGTCAGCTCGAAGAAAAGCTCTACGACTGGGATTCGGCAGTGGGCTCCAACACGATCGAAGTGCACATCCACCACCTGCGCAAGAAGCTTTCGGACAGCGCCATCAAGACCGTGCGCGGCGTGGGCTACCTGCTTGAGACCTAGTTTCGCATGGCCGCCAGCATTCGCAGCCGAATCGTGTTCACGCTCGTTTCGGCGCTCATTGTCGCGGGACTTGTGGCCTCTTGGGCCACCTATCACTCCACGCGCTCGGAATTATCGGGACTCTTTGACGAACAGCTCCGGCACACCGCGCTCGAGTTGATTGAGCGCGGTGACAACGACATCAAACATACGATTCTTGTCGGACAGTCACCCGAGATGCGCTTTCTGGTGCAGATTTATGACGCCTCCACCAACCGCGTCTACCTGTCGCGCCGCACGGATGCGTTGCCTTTGGCCGAAAGCGTGGGTTTTAGCGACATCAAGGACGAGGCCGGCACCGAATGGCGACAGTTCACCGCCACAGTCGGCACCAAAATTGTGCAGGTGGCGCAGCCCATGGACGTACGCGACCGTCTGGCTGTTTCTTCAGCCATGAACATCGTTCAGCCGATGTTCATTTTGATTCCCTTTTTGGCGATTGCCATCTGGTTTGTGATCGTGCAGGCGCTTCAGCCATTAAACCGCACGGCACGTGCCGTGGCCAAACGCTCGCCCTCGAGCATGACGCCGATCGACACCGAAGGGTTGCCCTACGAATTAAAGAGCCTCGTTGATGCCATCAATTCGCTGATGAGTCGTCTGGGCGATTCGTTAAGCGCCCAACAGCGCTTTGCTTCCGACGCCGCCCATGAACTGCGCACACCTCTGGCAGCCATCAAGCTTCAGGCGCAGCTTTTGTCCCGCGCCAAAGATCCGGAAACGCGCGCCAAGTACGCTTCGCGCCTGCAGGAAGGCGTGGCGCGCGCCACCCGCCTCGTGCAGCAGCTTCTTACCATCGCCCGACTTGATCCGGATGCCCACGACAAGCCCATGAGCGAATTCAATCTGGCGGCCGTGGCGCAAGCCTCGGTCGAAGAGCTCTCCGTGTCGGCCGAAGCCAAGGGCATCACGCTCACGCACAACTGCACCGACGTCACCATGCTCGGCATGAAGGACGCCATTGGGCTGATGATCACCAACCTTACGGACAACGCCATTCGTTATACCCCTGAAGGAGGCCGCATTGAAGTCGCCGTGCGGGACGACGGCGATTGTCATGCGGTTATTACGGTGACCGACAACGGTCCGGGCATCGCTCCCGAAGAACGAACCCGTGTCTTTGAGCGCTTTTATCGCGCGCTCGGCACCAAAGTGTCCGGCACCGGTTTAGGGCTTGCCATTGTCAACCGCATCGTGCAAATGCACAACGGCACCATTACGATCAACGACGGCTTTGTTCGTCCGCCGCACGACGGCGAGCCCGAAGGATTCGGCGCCCAGTTCTTGGTTCGCATTCCGTTGTGTCCGGCCGCCAATCAAGCAGCCAAGCTATGAACGATTCATGGTGCTGTGCGTGCCTTGTTACAAATTTAACCCGACGGCCACAGTTCCCCACATTCATCGACGCCTTTTTCCTTTATTGTTTGCCGCAACTTAACATACGAGTGCCGACAGAGCGCGTCGCATAGCCCTTGGATTGATTCGCGCGCCCGACATTCGATACCGGAGTAATAAAAGAAAATGTTCACCAAAACGCTCAAGCCTGCCGCAGTGATTGCCGCTGCCGCCATTGCTTTTTCCGGCGCTCTCCTGTCCGCGACGCCCGCCGTTGCCAGCGGCCTGGCTCCGCAGGCAACCGTCGCCACAACTCAACTGCCCGACTTCGTTCAGCTCGTTGAAAAATACGGCAAGGGCGTCGTGAACATTTCCACCGTGCGCGAAGCCCGCGTCGTTGAAGGCGCCGATCCGTTCGGCTTTGACGAACGCCACGCGGAAATCTTCCGCCGCTTTGGCTTTCCCTTCCCCTTTGGCGGCGGTCCCCGTCAGGAACCTGAACGCCGCGGCACGGGTTCGGGCTTCATCATCAGCGCCGACGGTCTGATTCTTACCAACCACCACGTTGTTGACGGCGCCGACGAAATCAAGGTGCGTCTCACCGACAATCGTGAATTCACGGGCAAGGTGCTCGGTTCTGATGCCAAGACCGACATTGCCGTCGTCAAGATCGATGCCAAGGATCTGCCCTACCTCACGATGGGCAACAGCGATGAACTCAAGGTCGGTGAATGGGTGGCCGCCATCGGCAGTCCCTTCGGTCTGGACAACACCGTGACCTCTGGCATTGTGTCCGCCAAGAGCCGCAAGCTGCCGAGCGATCAGTACGTTCCCTTCATCCAGACCGACGTGGCCGTCAATCCGGGCAACTCCGGCGGCCCGCTCTTTAATATGAAGGGCGAAGTCGTGGGCATCAACTCCCAGATCTTCTCTACCTCCGGCGGCTTCATGGGCCTGTCGTTTGCCATTCCGAGCAACCTGGCCATGCAGATCAAGGATCAGCTCGTGAAAAACGGCAAGGTCACACGCGGCCGTATCGGCGTGGTGATCCAGAGCGTCACGCAGGATCTTGCGGAAAGTTTCGGCATGAAGACGCCCAAGGGCGCTATCGTGAGCCAGGTTGAAAAAGACGGTCCTGCTGCAAAAGCCGGTCTGCAGGAAGGCGACATCATCACGGCCGTTAACGGCAGGGCCATTGACGACAGCGTCGACATGCCGGTCATCATCGGCAGTATGGCGCCGGGCTCGATCGCCAAACTTTCCATCATTCGCAACAACAAGGACATGACGCTTGACGTCAAAGTTGAGGAAGCTCCCAACGAGAGCGCTTCGTCGAACGCTTCCAAGACTGCTGCCGCCAATAAGCTCGGCGTAACAGTGCGTCCTCTCAACGATGAGGAAAAATCCAAGGCCGAAACCGAAGGTCTGCTCGTCACCGAATCGACGGGCGCCGCCCGCAAGGCCGGCATCCGTGAAGGCGACATCATCGTCAACGTCAACGGCGTTAAGATCAAGAAGACCGACGACCTGGCGCGCGTTCTCGAAAAGAACAAGAACCTGCGTGTGTTGGTGCAGCGCCGCGACGGCCGCATCTTCATTCCGGTTCGCCTGAAGTAATAATCTTCTCCTAGTGATTTCGCAAAACGGCAGCGTCTCCTCGCTGCCGTTTGCGTTTCAATCCATGCTTATTCGCCCGTTTCTGCCTGCCGACGCCGAGCCCACGCTCGCGTTTTTCCGCCACACCGTCAAAATCGTCAATCGCCGCGACTATTCCGAAGAAGAAGTCGCCGCCTGGCTGCGCGAAGAAGACGTAACGCCCGACATGTGGCTCGACTCCTTCATCAGCAAAGCCGCGTTTGTGGCTATCGACGACAACGGAGCGCTTACGGGTTTTGTCGACTGCAAACCTCAAGCCGGCCTTATCGACCGCCTTTTTGTCGCAGCTCACCGGCAAGGAGAAGGCATCGGGGCCGCACTTCTCGCACAAGCGGAAGCCGCTATTGAGCGCTCCGTTTCCACGTTTACCGTCTACGCCTCTCTTACCGCGCGGACCTTTTTCGAGCGAAGCGGCTATACCGTCGTCACGCCCAATCGGGTGACGCGCACGTACACGCATGAAGGCCGTTCACACACAATCGTCTTGCTGAACTTCAAGATGCAAAAAAGCCGCTGACAATGCGGCGGCCCTTTTGCGTGAAACAACTTTTTTCGTCAGAGACTACTTGGAAGTCGGGTGTTCCTTTCCATAGTGCGTCTCATCGAGATGCTCGGCACGCTCGTGCATGTCGGCAGGCACACCGATCGTTTCCGGATCATCGCGCACGTTGTCTTCCGCGTGCTCGATTTCTTTGGATACCGAGGAGCCCAACATCTTTTTCAGAGCGTCGTTATCGACTTCCTTCAACCAGTGACCGACCACGATGCAGGCAATACCGTTGCCAATCATGTTGGTGATGGCACGCGCCTCCGACATGAAGCGGTCGATGCCGAGAATCAGCGCAAGGCCGGCCACCGGCACGTGGCCTACGGCAGAGAGCGTGGCTGCCAGCACGATAAATCCCGAGCCGGTGACGCCTGCGGCGCCCTTGCTGGTGAGCAAAAGCACAGCCAAAAGTGTGAGCTGCTGCACAAGCGTCATCTGCACGTCGCAGGCCTGCGCAATAAAGACGGCAGCCATCGTCAGATAGATCGCCGTGCCGTCCAGGTTAAAGGAGTAGCCCGTGGGAATCACCAGACCGACCACCGACTTGGTCACGCCTGCCTTTTCCATCTTGTCCATCATGCGTGGCAAGACCGATTCCGAAGAACTTGTGCCGAGCACAATCAGGAGTTCTTCCTTGATGTACATGATGTAGTGCAAAATGGAAAAACCATGCCAGCGGCAGATCAGGCCCAGCACCACAAAAATGAAGAGCAGGCAGGTGAGATAGAACGTCCCCATGAGTTCGGCAAGCGGAATGAGCGAATCGAGACCGTATTTACCAATCGTAAAGGCCATGGCGCCGAATGCACCCAGAGGAGCCACGCGCATGATCATGCCAACGATCTGGAAGAGCACACGCGAAGATTTGTCGATGATTTCAAAAACAAGCGTATTGCGTCCGCCCATCTTGTGCAGCGCGAAACCGAAAAGCAGCGAAAAGAAGAGCACCTGCAGAATCTCACCCTCGGCAAAGGCGCCCACAACGGTCGAAGGAATGATGTGCAGCAGGAAATCCACCGTGCCCTGCATCTGGCCGGGCTTGGTATAGGCTTCAACCGCTTTGCTGTCCAAGGAAGCCGGATCAACGTGCATGCCTACGCCGGGTTGCACAACGTTGACGATAAAAAGACCCACGATCAGAGCGATCGTCGAGACAATTTCAAAGTAAAGCAAAGCGAGACCGCCCGTCTTGCCCACCTTCTTCATGTCTTCCATGCCGGCAATGCCGGTGACGACGGTACAGAAGATCACCGGAGCGATGATCATCTTGATCAACTTAATAAAGCCGTCACCAAAAGGCTTCATCATTTCGCCGATATGCGGAGCGAAATGACCGAGCAAAACGCCGATCAGAATCGCGCAAATCACCTGAAAGTACAGCACCTTGTAGATCGGCGTCTTTTTATTTGCGGTTGTCTCAGTCATAGGTATGAGATTTTTCCGTGTTAAATCAGTCGAATAGCTTTGGGCACACCAATGGTGCACGCAAAGCCCGCAAGGGTTGATTTTCTCAGCAGCATCGGTTTCCGGCACACAGGCACAGAGAAAAGCACCGATATTTTTGAGATACCGGTGCTTTTCATCAAAGAAACCAAGCAGTTTCTCTCAGAAGAGAGCCATCAGCGTGCAGTTTAGCGAATCAGCGGATAACGGTTTTCACAATGGCGTTGATCATGCGTTCGATATCGAGTTCCGGATGCGCAATCAAACGAAACGCCATGCCGTCCACAAGAGCCATATCCATTTCCACCATCACCTCGATTTCTTCATCGGAAACTTCCGCTGAAGACCGGCTGCGGTGCATTTTCTTGATCAACTCCCGAACCTGGGCATCCGAACGTCTGACGATCTCACCCATGGAGCTGTTTCTGGCCGCCTCTTCGATGATCTCAATTTTGACACGAGCGCGCTGTACTGCCAACTGTTTGCGCAGAGACTCGCGAAACTGTCGCCTCTGCTCCTCCAGCGAAACGCGGCCGTTGACAATTTCATCGATTTCGCGAGCAAGGCGAGCAACTTCCCGCTGTGCAAATTCGTCAATGATGGCGTCTTTGTTTTCAAAGTAGTTGTAGAAGTTTCCCACGCTGATGCCGACGCGTTTGGCAATCTCCTGCATCTTCGTGGCTTTGATGCCGCGCTCGCGGAAACACGAAGCCGCGGCGGACAGAATCTGCTCGCGCAGATTGCCCGCCGCTCCAGACGTCAACACGGTCATTTCGCGTCCGCCGTCTGAGTCGTTTCGGCCGGTTCCTCAAGCTGCGAACCACCGCCCAACACTTTGTAGAGCGTCACGAGACTGGCGGCACGCGACAGCTGTGCACTGATCACGGCCTGCTGCGCCGAGAAGTTCGAGCGCTGGCTGTCGAGCACTTCAAGATAGCTGTCTGCGCCGTTCTTGTAGCGCTCTTCGCTCAAGCGAAGCGTTTCGGCCGTTGCAGCCGCCAACTGCTGCTGCGCCAAAAGTTCGTCGGCAACCGTGCCTTCGGTCGCCAGTGCATCGGCCACTTCCTGGAACGCCGTCTGAATGGCGAGTTCGTAGTCGGCAATCGACTTCTTCTGATAGGCCTCAGCCGCACGCAGATTGGCAATGTTCGCGCCGCCCGTGAAAATCGGCAGCGTGATATTGGGCACAAAGCTCCACGTATGCGTACCGCCGTTAAAGAGCTCGTTGAGTTCTCCCGAAATGGATCCGGCCGATCCCGTGAGCGTAATGCTCGGGAAGAATGCGGCGCGAGCCACGCCGATATTGGCGTTGGCCGAACGCAAAACCGCTTCGGCCGACGCGATATCGGGACGAGCGAGCAACACTTCGCTCGGGATGTTGGATGCTACCGATACCTGCGGCTTGGTGATGTCCATCTTCAAACCTTCGGGCTCAAGTTCTGCCGGCACTTTGGTGCCCACAAGCGTCGCCAGCGCATTGCGATACTGTGCGACCGAGCGGGAGGCCTGGACGGCGGCGGCCTTGGCCGTTGCCACCGTCTGCATGGCCTGCTGCACCTCAAGCATGCTCGAAGCGCCGAGCTCGTAGCTCTGCTGGATTAACTTCAGACTCTCGGACTGGCTGTCGTAGGTCTCCTGTGCGAGCTTGAGCAAATCCTTGCTGGCGCCAAGCGACAACCAGGTCTGAGCGATTTCGGTGATCACCGTCATCTGCGCCGTGCGCTGCGCCGCCTGCGTCTGGAAATAGGACTGCAAAGCCTGTTCGTTCAGATTGCGGATGCGTCCGAACAAATCCAGCTCATAGGAGGCCATCGCAGCGCTGGCCGAGTAGGTGTGCGACGTGACATCAACCCCCGTACTGGTCGTCGAAGCCGGCGTACGCCCGGCCGTTTCTTCGGCCTGCACCGCCACCGACGGCAACAGATCCGCACGGCTTACGTTGTACTGTGCGCGAGCCTGCTCAACCGAATAGAACGCCGAACGCAGACTGCGGTTGTTTTGCAGACCAAGTTCAATAAGCTTGGTGAGACGTTCATCGGTAAAGAAGTCACTCCACTTCTGCAGCCCTTCGGTCAGAAGCGCCGCGTTTTTCGTTGCCTCATCCTGCGGCCAAACCTGCTCGACGGGAGCCTCGGGACGCTCGTACTCGGGAGCCAAGGAAATGCAGCCCGAAAGCAGCAAGGCCGAAGCCAGAGGCAAAAGACATAAGGTTTTACGCATTTGTTTCCTCATTTTTTATTCCTGAGACTCCACGGCCTTCGGTTCGGCGGCGACAACCGGTTGGGATTTCTTTCCCGAGAAAATGCGGGTCACCAACACGAAGAACGCAGGCACAAAGAAGATGCATAGGAACGTTCCCGTGATCATACCGCCCAAAACAGCCACACCAATGGCCGACTGTGCACCGGCGCCGGCGCCCGAGGCCATAGCCAGAGGCAACACGCCCAGACCGAAAGCCAGAGACGTCATCAAAATCGGGCGAAGACGCAACCGGACAGCCTCAACCACGGAAGCAAGCAATTCCTGCCCCTGATCATGCAGATCGCGGGCAAATTCCACAATCAGAATGGCGTTCTTGGACACCAAACCGACCGTCGTCAACAAGCCCACTTGGAAGTACACGTCGTTTTCCTTGCCGCAAATCCAGGTCAAGCCCAGAGCGCCGACAACGCCGGTGGGCACCACCAGAATCACGGCAATCGGAATCGTCCAGGATTCGTACAGGGCCGCCAGAGCCAGGAACACCACAAGCACCGAAAGGGCATACAAGGGTGCGGCATTGCTGCCGGCAACACGTTCCTGATACGACACGCCGTTCCATTCGATGGAGTAGCCGTGCGGCATTTGCTGCAGAATCTCTTCGATGGCCTGCATGGCTTCACCGGAAGAAACGCCGGGAGCCGGGCTGCCTTGAATGTTGACGGCGTCAATGGCGTTAAAGCGGTCCAGACACGGAGAACCCGATGTCCAGCTCGTCGTCACAAACGACGAGAAGGGGACCATCTGCCCGCTGATCGAGCTCTTGACATGCCACTTGGCAAGATCGGCCTCTTCACCGCGAGAATCCGGAATACCCTGCACGTACACCTTCTTCAGGCGTCCCTGATCCATAAAGTCATTGACATAGGACGAACCGAAGGCGGCATTAAGCGTCGTATTGATTTGCGATTCGGACACCCCCAGCGTACGGGCCTTTTCGTAGTCCACATTCAGCTGAACCATCGGCGCGTCGGGCATGCCGTTATGGCGAACCTGACGCAGACGCGGGTCTGCGTTGGCCTTGGCAAGGAACTCGTTCATGACCTGCATCAGGCGATCATGCCCCTGACCGGAACGATCCTGCAGGAAGAAGTCAAAACCGTCGGCCACGCCCAGTTCCGGAACGGCAGGCAACTGGAACACATACCCCTGCGCGTCCTTGAAGGCCGGCGAAAAGAGCGTACCGAGAGAGCGCATCATCACGGCATTGGCCGAGGACGATTCATCCTTGCGCTCGGACCAGTCCTTGAGCTTAATAAAGCCCATGGAGTTGTTCTGACCCGTACCGGCAAAGGAGTAGCCGCGCACAGTAAACACGTGTTCGACGTCCTTTTTCTCTGCCTCGCGAATGACTCTCTGGAAGCGGTCCACCACAACGTCCGTACGCTCGGCCGTTGCGGAGGCCGGCGTCTGCAGCATCATCAGCAGCACGCCCTGGTCTTCGCCCGGCATGAAGGCGCTCGGAACCTTCATAAAGCCCAGCACCACAGCGCCGATCAAGACAGCGTAGAGCACCAACAGGCGAGAAATGCGACGGACAAACATGCGCACCGATGCACGCACACCGCTTGTCAGCGCATCAAAAGCCTGATTGAACTTGCCGAAGAACCCGGTCGTCGCCTTTTCGTGACCCGGCTCAATCTGCTTGAGAATGGAGGCGCAAAGAGCCGGAATCAGCGTCAAAGCCACCACCACCGAAAGCGCCATGGCCGAGACAATCGTCACGGAGAACTGGCGATAGATCACGCCCGTGGACCCGCCGAAGAAGGCCATCGGCACGAACACGGCCGACAGCACCATGGCGATACCGATCAGAGCGCCGGTGATCTGCTGCATGGATTCGACCGTAGCTGTTTTCGGATCACATCGTCGCTCCATCATCACACGCTCGACGTTTTCCACCACCACAATGGCGTCGTCCACCAGCAAGCCGATGGCAAGCACCAAGGCGAACATCGTGAGCATGTTGATTGAGTAGCCCATGAGCGCCAGGACGGCGAACGTACCCAAAAGCACCACCGGCACGGAAATCGTCGGAATGATCGTTGCTCGCCAGTTCTGCAGGAACAAGAACATCACGCAGACCACCAGCACGATGGCTTCCAACAGAGTTTTGACCACTTCATGCATGGCAGCGCGCACGAACGGCGTCGTGTCAAACGGAATCACCGCTTCCACGCCTTCCGGGAAGAAGGGACGCAGTTCGTCGAGCTTTGCCTGAACGCGGGCTGCCGTTGCCAGAGCGTTGGCGCCGGAACTCAAGCTGATGGCCACACCCGAAGAAGGCTGACCGTCGTAGCGGCCTTGGAAGGTATAGGTTTCCTGACCAAGCGAAACTTCACCGATATCCTTGATGCGAACGACGGAACCGTCGGGCAGTGTCTTCAAAGCGATCTGCTCGAATTGTTCGGGCGTATTCAACAAGGAACTTGCTCGAATCGTAGCCGTGATCATGCGCTTGCCGTTGGTGGGCTGACCGGCAATATCACCGGAGGCCACCTGCACGTTCTGCGTGCTGATGGCACTCATCACGTCGGAAACTTCGAGGCCGTATTTGACCAGAAGCGCGGGATCCATCCAGATGCGCATTGCATAGGAGGCACCGAACACCGTCACTTCGCCGACACCCTCCAGACGGGCAAGCGGCTCTTCGATGTTGTTCGTCAAAAAGTCACCCAGGTCACCCGAGGTGAGCTTTCCCGACGTGTCGATAAAACCGACCACCTGCAGGAATGACGCCGAGCTCTTTTGTACCTGAACGCCCAGCTGTCGGACGGTATCCGGCAACGTCGGCTCTGCCATCGACAGCTTGTTTTGCACCTGCACCTGAGCAATATCGGGGTTGGTGCCGGCCACGAAGGTGAGCGTAATCGTCATACGGCCCGTCGAGTCGGAGTTTGAGCTCATGTAGATCAAACCGTCCAAACCCGTCATGTTCTGCTCAATCACCTGCGTGACGGTACGTGACATGGTCTCGGCCGAAGCGCCCGGGTAGGTTGCCGTGACGCGAACCTGAGGCGGCGCAATATTGGGGTACTGAGATACCGGCAAGTTAAAAATTGCCAGTACGCCCGCAAGCATGATGGTGATAGCGATCACCCAAGCAAAAATCGGACGATTTACAAAGAAACGACTAAGCATGCTCTGTCATCCTCTGTCGATTATTTCGCGGCTTGGGCCGGAGCGGCTGCAGGCTTTTCTCCCGCCAAGGTGTACTGCACGAGGGCGCCCGGACGAACGCGCTGCAGACCTTCCACAATGACCTTGTCGCCATTCTTGAGGCCTTTATTGATGATCCAGTTGGTGCCTTCGGTTCCGCCGATCACCACATCACGGCTTTCCACTTTGTTTTCGGCATTGACCACATAAACGTACGGATCGCCTGTCGTGCGGCGCATGGTGGCGCGCTGATCAATCTTGATCACATTCTCACGCACGCCGTCGACCAGACGTGCGCGCACGAACATTCCCGGCAACAGATCTCCGTCGGGATTGTCAAACACAGCACGCACGCGCACCGTACCGGTGCTTTCATCGACAAGAGCGTCTTTGAAAGTAAGACGACCCAAGTGCTTGTAGGTTTTGTCGCCGTCCAAAATCAGCTGAACATCGGCCGACCCGTCCTTATTGACTTTGAGCTGGCCTTTGGCAGCCTGTTCGCGCAGTCGGGAAAGCTCATCAAAGGACTGCGTCACGTCCACATAGATGGGATCGAGCTGCTGCACAACTGTCAGGCGGCTGGTCTGATTGGCTGTCACCAACGCGCCCGGCGTGACTTCAGACAAAGAGACACGTCCGGTAATCGGGCTTCTGACTTCCGTGTAGTCCAGATTGATTTGAGCGGTCGCAAGCGCTGCCTTTGCAGCCTCCACATTGGCAATGGCCACCTTGTAAGCCGCCTGAGCCTGATCGTCGGCCGAACGACTCACGGCATTGACCTTCACAAGTTCGGCGGAGCGCTTGGCATCGGCCTTGGTCGAAGCCAGGTTAGCGCGGGCCTGAAGCAAAGAGGCTTTCGCTGAAGCAACCTGCGCCTTGTAGAGTGCCGGGTCAATGCGATAGAGCGACTGCCCCTCCTTGACCATTGCACCTTCTTCAAAAAGACGCTTTTGCAGAATGCCGCTGACCTGAGGGCGAACTTCGGCCGTCTGATAAGCCGTCGCGCGGCCGGGCGCATCCGTACGGATGATTGCGTCGGAAAGTTCAACCTGTTGGACGACGACTTGAACGGCCTGAGGCGTAGCGGCAGCCTGCTGCTGATTTCCTCCCTTATCAAGGCAGCCCGTGAGTGCGGTCGCGGCAAGTCCCGCAACTACCAGCACATGCGTCGTGCGAAATTTCAAAGTCATTATGAGACTCCGTTTAATGCTTTTTTGGAATTCTTCGAGGCCCCATCCGGACAGCAACGTCGCCTGCCGTTTTCATACGGTCCCAACACAAAATGGAACGAATAGCCCCAGGACTACGTTCCGTTTAGCTGAATAAAGGTTCAGCAACCAAGACTGAACGAGCGTTCAGCATTCTAGTCAGATTTTTGCTTTTTGTTGTACCAACTATTCAAACTTTACATTCGTGCTAACGCTAAAAAAGAAAGCCGCCGGAACTCCTTCATAGACGTTCGGCGGCCTTCGGGATAGTTTTCGCTGTACGGAGGTTTACTCTACCGTGACGCTCTTTGCAAGATTTCGGGGCTTGTCGACGTCCGTACCTCGAGCCAGAGCCGTGTGATACGCCAAAAGCTGCAGCGGAACGATATGCAGGATCGGCGACAAGTCGCCATAGTTTTCCGCCAGACGGATCACGTGCATGCCTTCGGTATCTTCAATCACGCTGTCGCCGTCGGCAAAAACGTAGAGTTCGCCGCCGCGGGCACGCACTTCCTGCATGTTGCTCTTGAGCTTTTCAAGCAACTCGTCGTTGGGCGCGATCGTCACCACCGGCATGTCGGCGTCAACGAGCGCCAGCGGACCGTGCTTGAGTTCGCCGGCCGGATACGCCTCGGCGTGGATGTAGCTGATTTCCTTGAGCTTAAGCGCGCCTTCGAGCGCAATCGGATAATGCACGCCGCGCCCCAGGAAAAGCGCATCTTCCTTGCCGGCAAAGCGCTCGGCCCACGCAATGATCGAAGGCTCGAGCGCCAGGCACCCAGCCATGGCCGCCGGAATGTGACGCAGGCTTGAGAGCGCCTGCGCTTCCTTTTCAGCGTCCAATCGTCCGCTCAGCTTGGCAAAAACCAGCGTCAAAAGATAGAGCGCCACCAGCTGCGTTGTAAACGCCTTGGTGCTCGCCACGCCGATTTCGACGCCCGCTCGCGTGATGTAGGCAAGCCGGCACTCATGCACCAATGCGCTTTGCGCCACGTTGCAAATGGCAAGCGTCTTTGTCATGCCCATCGCCATCGCATGCTTGAGCGCCGCAAGCGTATCAGCCGTTTCGCCCGACTGAGAGATCGTCACCACGAGCGTTCCGGGATCCGGGATCGTGGTACGGTAGCGGTATTCGCTGGCGATCTCCACATCCACCGGGATACCCGCAATCGCTTCGAGCCAGTACTTGGACGTGAGCGCCGCGTAAAAACTCGTCCCGCAGGCCAGCATCAGGATGCGGCGTGTGTCGCGAAACACCGTTTCGGCCTCGGGGCCGAACAAAGTCGGCGTGATGCCTTCGACGCCTTCAAGCGTGTCGGCAATCGCGCGCGGCTGCTCGAAGATTTCCTTTTGCATGTAGTGGCGATAAGGGCCGAGCTCGGCCGCGCCCGCATAGGCCTGAACGATAACGGCCTTGCGTTCGACGGGTTGCCAAGTGTCAGAACCCGTGCGAGCAAAAATTTCGCACGTGTCCTTGGTCATCGACACGATGTCGCCGTCGTCGAGATACACGATTTTGTCCGTGACCCCCACCAGAGCCATGGCATCGCTTGCAATGAAGTTTTCCCCTTCACCCAAGCCCACCACCATGGGAGAACCCTGGCGCGCGCCCACGATGCGCTCGGGATGGCGCTTGTCGAAAACGGCCACCGCATAAGCGCCGGTTACGCGCGAGAGCGCCTTTTTGAGCGCTTCCAGAAGATCGTCCTCGAGATAGAAGTTGACCAGGTGCGCCAACACTTCGGTATCGGTCTGACTTTGCATGGTCACGCCCGTGGCTTCAAGCTCGGCGCGCAGTTGAGCGAAGTTTTCGATGATGCCGTTGTGCACAAGCGCAATGCGGTTGCCCGCGATATGCGGGTGCGCATTGGCCACCACCGGACCGCCGTGCGTGGCCCAGCGCGTGTGCGCAATGCCGACGGTGCCCTGCATGCCTTCGGCCTGTACCTGTTCAGCCAAGTCCTTGACGCGCGCCACGCTGCGAGCGCGATCGATTTCGCCGTTGCGCACGACCGCCACGCCGCAGCTATCGTAGCC
>ULPS01062028.1_pt1 | contig 17141 bp, 17 predicted proteins | sample 1953711 | NCBI WGS metagenome assembly ULPS01 (sample SAMEA4835635, study PRJEB28245) | human gut metagenome | biome: gut microbiome; material: fecal sample | place: Denmark | collected 2008 | reverse complement strand
CCTGATTGAAAAATGCGCTATCGAGCGCATTTTTCAATCTTCACTCCTGAAGATTTTCTGCTTCCACATCCAGCATTACCCCGCGGTTTAAGGATCTGTAGGATGAGGGCGTGCACCCGTTTTTCTCACGGAAAAGGCGGTTAAAGGTGGAGAGGCTGCCCCAGCCGGAACGCATGGCGACCTCGGTGACGGACAGATTTGGGGAAAGCAGCAGCCGTTCCGCATGCGCCAGCCTGCGGCCGGTCAGATATTCGTGGCAGGACAGCCCGGTGAACTGCTTGAAAAGCCGGGAAAAATGATAGCGGCTGAAGCCTGCGAGCCGGGCGAGCTCATCGATCTGAAGCGGCTCTGTACAGTGGTCGTTGATGTAACTGCAGATGCTCATGAATTTCTCGATATATTCCTGCTGCTTGCTGGGAGAAAATTCAGGGAATTTTCCGGCCTCCGTGACCACAGTTCTTCCCAGAATGACGAAAAAACGCAGAAGCAGAGAACGGACGGATGCCTCCCGGAAGGGAGCCTCGCCAGTATATTCCCGCAGGATATCGTGAAGAAGCCCGGAGAGGGAAGCGGCCGCATCCGGCCCGGCTGATTGGCAGATCAGCAGGCAGGGCCGAAGGGCGTGAAGCAGGAAGTCCATGCCATCCAGCCCGGCAAACAGAGAATAATCGAACTGCAGGATCAGCCGTTCCCCATCCGCGGGCGCAAAAAGCGCGTGAAGTTCCCCCGGCGGAATCAGAAGAATATCTCCCGGATAAAAGGTAACGGTTTTGCCGTTTGTTTTTACGGTATATTCATTTTCAACCGGATGAATAATTTCCAGCGCGGTGTGCCAGTGGAGCGGAAAATCCTCCGCGTCCCGGTTGACAAAGGCACGCACGCCGGACATGCTCCGGTAGGTGACCGTTTCATGCGTGCCGTTCAGAGTTTCGATCAGAAAAACCACCTCGGATATTGTCAGTTTTTTCTTTTTTCAGTATAACATCCGGGCGGCGGAGGCGCAACGGCGGAAGCGGTAAGAAAAAGCTGCACAAATAAATGAAGGCATATATCTGTAAAAAGGTCTGAAAAAGAGAAATATTAGAAAAATTATTTGATTTATTTTGGAATTTTCTGATAAAATAAATAATATGGAAAGGAGAGAAAAAAATATGTTTGAGAAAGGAGAATATGTCGTATACGGAAGCAAGGGAGTATGTGAGATTACGGACATTTCGACCATCAATATCAGCGGGATGAATAAGGAAAAGCTGTATTATTTTCTGCGTCCCGTAAATGACCGGGACGCGAAAATTTTCATTCCGGTGGACAGTGACAAAATCCAGATGCGCAGGATTCTGACACGGGAAGAGGCGGAAGAGCTGGTTGACAGCATGCCGCAGATCGGCTGCCTGTGGATCGCGGATGAGAAACAGAGAGAGTACAGCTACAGGCAGGCTGTTAACGGCTGCGACTGCAGAGAGTGGGTCAGAATCCTGAAAACCCTGTGGAAGAGGAACAGGGAGCGGTTTGCCAGGGGCAAGAAGGAAACAGCGATGGATAAAAAATATTTCCGGATCGCCGAGGATAATCTGTATACCGAGCTTGCGGTCAGCCTGAACATTGACCAGAAGCAGGTGAAGGATTACATTGCCCGCAGGATGGAACAGGCTGAGGAAAAGGAAGAGGAAACAGTTCCGGTATAACTGAATGGCCTGATACAAAAGACAAAGGGAGAGGGTTTTTGAATGAAAGGGACGATGAAAGCGGCAGTGATGACCGCCATCGGAAAGGTGGAGCTGACAGAGAAACCGATTCCCTCACCGGCACCCGGGGAAGTGCTGGTAAAGGTGGAGTACGTCGGGATCTGCGGTTCCGATCTGCACTATTTTGAATCAGGACGAATCGGGGACTATGTGGTAAAGCCGCCCTTTGTGCTGGGACACGAAGCGGGAGGCGTTGTGGTTGAAACGGGAGAGGGCGTGACGAATCTGGTACCCGGAGACCGGGTGGCCCTTGAGCCCGGAAAAACCTGCGGCCACTGTGAGCACTGTAAGGAAGGCAGATATAATCTGTGTGAAAATGTGATTTTTTTCGCCACTCCGCCGGTGGACGGCGTTTTTCAGGAATATGTGGCGCACGAAGCCGGACTCTGCTTCAAAATCCCGGACCAGATGACCACGATGGAGGCGGCGCTGATCGAGCCGCTTGCCGTGGGACTCCATGCCGCCAGGCAGGGAGGGGCCTGTCTGGGACAGACTGCGGTGGTGACGGGAGCCGGATGCATCGGCCTGTGCTGTCTGCTTTCCCTGCGTGCCATGGGCGTTTCGCGCATCATTGTGGTGGATGTGATGAAAAAACGGCTGGATAAGGCGATGGAGCTGGGAGCCGACCATGTGATCAATGGGAAAGAGGAAGATACGGCTGCCCGGATTCTGGAGCTGACGGACGGCAGGGGCGCAGATCTTGGAATTGAGACCGCCGGCAGCCAGGTCACTGCGGCGCAGCTCATCCGCGGCGCAAAGAAGGGTGCCGCCATCGTATTTGTTGGTTACAGCGCATCCGGAGAAATGACGCTTCCCATGAGTCTCGCCCTGGATAAGGAGCTCACCTTTAAAACCGTGTTCCGCTACCGGAACATTTACCCAAAAGCGATAGAAGCCGTATCCTCCGGACGCATCCGTGTCCGGGATATTGTGACCGATATCTTCAGTCTGGACGAGATTCAGCACGCGATGGATGCCTGTGTGAGAAATAAGGCGGATATTGTGAAAGGTGTGGTAAAGATCGTTTAAACGTGGAAAAAGCCGCTGATTCTGTTGACTGCTGTGGATAAACGGGATATGATAATGGTAAGAAGAACGTTGGAAACACGCGGGTTCCCGTCCTGACCTGCTGAACATGGGAAAGGGGTGGATGCATATGATGGGAACATTCATTATTTTTCTTGCTGCGGTTTATCTTCTTCTGACTTTTGCCTGGATCATGAAGGATCCGGACATCGAAAAGGGCTTTGGGAGTAAGTCATATCACATGCTCCTGCTTCTTTTTATGAAGGCGGATCTGGCCCTTGCCGCCGGAATGGAATATGCGAAGCTGACGCTGGAGCATATCTGCAGAGGGTACCATCGTCCCGTATCAGGCGCACAGCGGCTTTCGGATAAGCGGGAGCGCATTCAGGATTTCCGATGCCAGATGGCGCAGGATCATCAGAATTACCGGCAGAGAAAGCATTATAACCGGAAAATTCCGGGATGAGTGCGGCGCCTGAGATTTTTTAAAACGAATTAACGTGAAAAAGCCGGATGCGGCCTGACTGGGAATCAGGAAGCATCCGGCTGTCTGTTTTGCGAAGGAATGGCAGGCCTGCGGCAGACGTTTTTAAAGTGTACCACATCAAAATTTTTGATTGCTTTCCCGGCAAAACTGCGATATACTTTTTCTATCTATCAGTGATTTATCAATATTTCTTTTATGCCGTGTCCGGATTTCCATTATCCGTGACCGACATTCAAATGGGCAGTCGCCCCGGGCAGATTTCTGATTCCGCCCGCAGTTCCAGTATGTGACGAAATACCATCAGCAAAACAGGATTGGAGAGAAAGTATGGGAGAAAAGAATGACGTTTTCTGCGCCTGGCTGGAAAAAGCAGAGATTTTTTCAGATTTTATGAATGGCGCGATGAAATATACCAGCCAGCTCAGACGCATTCGGGAGAGACACAGAAGAAATAAGGATCTGAAGGGGAGCGCACAGTTCCTCTCCGGAATGACCCGGGAAGAAAAACTGGATCCGGTTACCACTCTGGTCTTTTATCATGGGGAAGGCGAGTGGGACGCCTGTCGTGACCTGCACGATATGCTGGATTTTACGGGAGAAAACGAGATATTCCGCAAATATACAGCAAATTACCGGATCAATCTGGTCACTCTTGCGGATTTGCAGGAGGAGCAGTTTGAGACGGGGCTGCGCGAGGTGATCTGGATGATGAAGCGGGGACGGGACAAGAATGCGATGAGGGAATATTGCAGGAAGAATGAGGAACGTTTCCGAAGACTGGATGAAGAAACCTATGATGTAATCAGCGTGATGATTCATCACAGAAAGCTGGAGGATTATAAAGAAAACTGTCGGGTAGAGAAAGGACGGATTGATATGTGTCAGGCTCTGGAAGAAATGATGGAGGACAGCAGACAGGAAGGGAGACAGGAAGGAAGACAGGAAGGAAGGCAGGAAGGATTACTGGATGGAGAGAAAAGACTTGCGGATCTGGTAAGTATGCTGCTGACAACCGGCCGGGTAGAGGATATAAGAAAAGCCATGGATAACAGCGAATTCCGCAGAGAGCTGTACAGAGAATGCGGAATTGATGGTGAAAGAGGGGAGTGACAGTAATGCAGGAAAGAAACGCTCAGAGAACGGACAGAGACTGTATGAAAGTGGCAGTTCTCTCAGATACTCATAATCTTCTCAGGCCGCAGGCCGCGACACTGTCTGGAACGCGTGATGCGGTAATCCATGCCGGAGATATTGCTTCTTTGCAACTCATGGATGCTGTCGGGGAGGCGGCGGGACAGGAGACGCCTGTTTCCTTCGTGTGGGGGAACAACGACGGAGAATGGGCGGAAGGACTGCCGGAAAGCCATTGTTTTACACTGGGCGTCATTTCCTTTTTCCTGGTTCACAATTGAGTTAAACCGGCAGACCGGAGCGGGCTGAATAGGGCGGATTTCTTCGCCCTGTAATGGAAATAGGAAGCCGAAAAAGGAGAGAATGGAATGACGTTTCCTGCGATAGATAAGAAAAGAACAGGGGAAAGGATCCGCTGGTTCATGGAAAAAAGAGGGATGAATCCTGTGGATATTCAGACATATCTCGGTTTGTCCTGCGTGCAGACGGTTTACCGCTGGCTGGATGGAACGAATATCCCCAGTGTGGATAACTTATATGCCCTAAGCAGTCTTTTACATGCGGACATGGATGATCTGGTCGCCGGAACAGCGGATTATGGGCGTCCGGCCCGGTCGGTTTACGACTGGCATAAATGTCTTATCCCGGACGGCTTTCACAGAAGGGTGCTCTCCTATTATGCGGCATTGTGTGCTTATGCTGGAGTAGCTTAATGGGAAATGTCCGTGATGTGCGGACAGAAAGCGGAGGCAGTGCGGCGGAACAGAAAAATTGAATTTTGCGTTCAATGACAGCAGAACCCATGCAGGTTATACTTTTTATACCACAGGAAACGGATGTTTTGTTACATGTCATACCCTGACCGCGCACTTGGTGCGTGGCAAGAATGATACGACAGTGTTTTCCTGCAGGAAAAGAAAGGAGGCCGGCATGGGTATTTTTATTGATCTGTATGTGGCGGGAGAGGTGACGGACGAGGAATGGGCACCGGTCTATGAGGAAAGTCTCAGGCTGGCGGAAGCTTTTCATCTGATGGATTCCGGAATTCTTGAGGTTTATGGACAGAAACTGGTCTGCGGAGTTCCGACAGGAAGCAGGAACCGGGATAAGGGATGGTGTGCCATTGGGGACAGCGTAACGATGGGACGGGCGGAGGAGCAGACGCTTCCGGCCCGGCTGGGCGGCCGAAGGAAAAATATAGTGATTGTACATTCCGGCTCCGCGCGGACAGCCGTATCTGATCCGCTCCTTGCAGCGGCAGCCGGGCGTACCATGCTGGAATGGCGGGATAAAAGATGCGAAGGAAGCCGGCATTTCTGGGGGAATAAGACCCAGGGAGAGGCGTATCATATGTATCTGCTCGCCATCGGGTGCATGATTGAAGACCGGCTGAAGGGAAGAGCCTGCGTGGATGGGGATATCACGCTGGGACAGTGCAGGAGGGCTGTTCGGATGGCAACCCGATATCTGGACAGGCCGGTAAGACTGCCTGCCCGCTGTGTGCCGGAGCGCCTGTACAGACGGATCCGCGCCCTCCCGCTGAAAAAACAGGAGGTGCTGAATGTCTTTCACAATCTGTATCTCGGCATACCGGATGAGGAATACGGAAAATTTATAAGGGAGCACTTTTCAAGAGAAGAACAGGCTTTTTTCTGGAAGCGGGAATTTAAGAATCTGAGGATCGGTTCCCCGGGCTTCGCGTCAGCGCTCAGAGACTATCTGAATCTGGGCAACAGTCTGGAGGATCTCTGCCGCTATGTGCAGTTTGTGGATCGGGACGGAACGGAATATTATAAACCGTTTGTGGAAGAAATCATGAAGTCAAAACTGTTTTTGAAGAAAAAGGATCTGCGCGACTGTCTGGAAATCAACAGGGAAGAGGAGGCGCCATATTCGATTTATACGCTGCTGGCGCAGTTTGCTCTGGCCAGCGCGAAGAATTACAGCGTGGACCGCTATATTCCGCCGGAGGAGATACGGGAAACGCTGGAACGCTTTATCGGCGGCTATTGCGACGTGGCGGGGATCATGGCGGATTTCCTGAAAGCTTCGGCAAAGAAGGAGGAACCGGCGACGGTCCTGAATGATCTTATGGAAAAGAAGCTGGAGACACTGCAGAAGCAGCGGGAGGAATATGATATCTGCGGATACCGGGAGCTGCTTTATTACGAACCCGGAGACCGGATTGATCCGGAAGTGGAGGAACGCTGTCTGAAGTTTCTGAAATTTTATAAGGGAATATGTGAGGAGGACTGCTTTGAACAGCTTATGAAAAGCTCCGCCGGGGAGAAGAATTCCTTTCTTGCTTTTCAGAACGTGGACGTATTTCTTATGGAGGAGAAATGGAAGAAAATTTTTGCGGATGTAGAGGAGCATCCGGAGCGCTTTGAACGGTACTACCCGATGGTCAGGGTTCAGGGGGATGAGAACACAAGATGGATCATATACGCTTATGTCACGAATGACGCGCTGTTCCGGTATTTTGAAGAACGGATGAAAGAACCGGAGTTACATGTCGCACCCTGACCACGCACATGCTGCGTGGTCAGGAACAGAACCGAAAATTACTTGACATATATCGATGATCTATATATACTCTTATATAGATCATCGATATATGAAAGAGCGGACGAAAACCATGGCTTTCGTCCCGGAAATCTATTGGTAATTGTTTCAAATGGTAAAACATATAAGAACATCAATAAGTCGGTAAGAGTAAGGAAATTAGAAAAGAGACTGCGCAGAGAGCAAAGATGTCTCTCACGCAGATATGAAAATTTAAAGAAAGGAGGGTCCACTCAGAAGAATATACAAAATCAAAAGCTTAAAGTACAAAGACTTCATCATAAGATCGATAACATCCGTACTGACTGTATCAATAAAACAATAGCCGAGATCGTGAAAACCAAACCATCTTATATAACTATTGAAGATTTGAATGTGTCAGGCATGATGAAGAACAGACATCTCTCGAAGACGGTTGCATCACAGAACTTTTAAGAATAATCGCTGTTTGTGTGGCTATATTGAAGACAGGGATTTTAATGCAAATCTCAATCTTAGAGATGCGGTAACTTACGAGATTGCATAATCGAGCAAACGTAAGTATGTACCGAAGGCTATTTCGGGAATTTACGACTGTGGAGTGTACAGGAACTTGCGAGTAGCATATTGCCTGCAATCGCCAAGGCATACACTTTGAAGCAGTAAGAAGTATCCGCAAGGACTTCAATTTCTCGATGTGTTGAGTATGTTTAAACATATTTTGGGTGGCAGTGATAACATGCCGATTGACAGAAGTCTGATATCAGGAAGCACAACCATGCTTCTGCTTCGTCTGCTGGAGGAAAGGGATATGTATGGGTACGAGATGATCGAGGAGCTGGAAGGACGTTCCAATCACGTATTCAGCCTGAAGGCAGGAACCCTGTATCCGCTGCTTCATTCTCTGGAGGAGAAGAATTACCTGTGCTCCTATGAGGATGAGGTAAATGGAAAGGTACGGAAATATTACAGTATTACGGATGACGGGAAAAAGTATTTAAAGAGCAGGAAGGACGAGTGGCAGGAATACGCGTCTGCAGTTGCGAATGTGCTGAATGCCTGCTCATAGCACGGCCGCATAACACAGGCATATACAGGGACGGAGGAAGTAAACAGTCATGAAAAGAAAAGAAGAATACATACAGCTTCTGGCTGACCAGATCCGCTGCAAAAGGGCAAGAGAGGATGTGATCCGGGAAATTGAGGCGCATATTTCCGATCAGGCGCAGGAATATGAAGCAGAGGGAATGACGCCTGAGGAGGCGCTTGCGGAAGCGGTGGAGCAGATGGGTGATCCCGTGGCGGTGGGGGTGGAGCTTGACCGTATCCACAGGCCGCGCATGGACTGGGGAATGATTGTGATGGCAGTTCTGCTCAGTCTGGGCGGGCTGGCAGTCCAGTGCGCGATTGGAAATATAACTGTGGGCAGCGCTGCTTTTGAAAGGCAGTGTCTGTGCATGGGAATCGGCTTCTGTCTCATGCTTGGTATCTGTTTTCTGGATTACAGCTTTATCGGAAAATACGCGAAGCAGCTTTTCGTTTTGTATGCCGTCGGCGTTCTTTTCTATATGACGCAGTTTTCCTTTACGGTGAACGGAATGCACAGAGGAGCGATTCTGCCCATGTATCTTTTTGTGCCGCTTTATGCGGGAATCCTGTATCAGTATCGGAAGACGGGATATGCGGGACTGATAAAGAGCATCGGTTTTCTGATTCCTCCCCTGTGGCTTGCATGTTTTGGCATTCCTTCCCTGTCTACGGCGATCCAGCTCTTTCTGATCTGCGGAGGGATGCTCCTTTTTGCGGCCGCGAAAGGCTGGTTTTCCGTAAAAAGAAAACAGACCGCCCTCGCTCTGCTCATTGTCGGAATCATTCTGCCGCTTGCCGGAGGCGCTGCCGGTTTTACGTTCTGGCTGGCGGATTTTCAGAAAGTGAGAATCCTTGCTTTCCTGAATCGTGGAGCTTATGCGGATGGTGCGGGATATTACTATCAGCAGGTCGCGGATGTGCTGAGCCGCGTTGACTGGATCGGCGGAGCGGCGAACGCGGAAGAAATTGTGTCACGGACGGCGCGTGGAGAGGTCAGCCTGTTCAGTCTGGTGGCGCTGTATGGAAGCCTTGTGGGATTCCTGGCCGTCTTTGCCATTGCGGCCATGGTGATCCATGCATTTTTGATTTCCGTGAAGCAGAAAAATCAGCTCGGCCTGATGGTCGGCATGGGATGTACGCTGGTTCTGGGCGTGCAGACGGTAATCGGGACGGCGGTGAATTTCGGATGCCTGCCCATTACCACAGTAACTATTCCCTTTCTGACCGGAGGAGGAACGGCGGCGATTGTTTACAGCATTCTCATCGGTCTTCTGCTGAGCGTTTCCAGAAACCGGGATGTGCTTTCCGATCGCCTTTACCGCCCGAAATGGAAATGGCGGCTGCGCCTGGAACGGACCGGGGATATGAGAAAGCTGGGAGAATGAGCACTTTTTCCAGGAAAACCGGGATGAGGTCAGCTTCACACGCCTGCAGGGAGCTCTGATCACATGTGGACGAAAGGAAAAGCGTGAGCAGGCCGCTCCATATTCCGGCAGCAATGCATGAAATGTCTAAAGCAGCGCGTCCTTCCGATACTGGGAGGGCGTCCTGCCTTCCCGTTTCCGGAAAGTGGAGCAGAAGGCGGCTTCGGTGGAAAAACCGCAGTCCAGAGCGATGCGCTTGACGGAGAGGCTGGTGGACTGCAGCAGGAAGCAGGCCGCACGGATCCGGGTGGAGATCAGATACTGGTGCGGCGTAAGGCCGGTAGACTGAGAAAAAACGCGCAGAAAGTGAAAGGGACTCATTCCGGCCTTTGCGGCGAGCAGCTCCAGCGGAACCGGTTCTCGGAAATGTTCATTGATATAGGCGATGCTGTCCGCTGCGGCATTTTTTTCAGGCTCTTCTCCTTTCGTTTCCTCCCCGGCAAGAAGCAGGTCAAGCAGCCGGATCAGCTGGGCGGACAGAACGGCTTCGCCGGCTGTGCCGGGCGGCCGGAGTGAGCTTCGGATCTCATCCAGAAGGCCCAGGACGTCCGAGGAAGGCGTGAGAATCCGGCCATGCCGGGCGGTGATTTCCTGGTCGTAGGCACGTGCCGTCGGTCCGTCAAAATGGAGCCAGGAGGCCTCCCAGGAATCCCGGCTTCCATAGCGGTGCGGCTGGTAGCAGTCCAGAAGGACGAGCTGGCCCGCCTCTGCTTCAAGGAACTTCCCGTCTGCTTCGATTCCGCAGTGCCCTTTTATGATATACATCAGAAGAAAGCTGTCATAGCTGTTCCGGGTGATGAAATAGCCCGGACTGTATTTGTAACAGCCTGAAGAGAGCGGATAGAGATACAGCCTTCTGGCCAGACTGCTGGGAGTATGAATATAATATTCGGAAACCGGGGAAATCCCCGTGGCCTTTGGCTGCATAAGAACTCCTTTCAGACCGGAAGGCGGTCCGGCTATTATGTTTGGAGAGGCTTCTATCTGTATTGTAAGGAACTGACGCCAAAAAGCAACAGGAAAACAGCAATTTTTTGAAATGATTTCTCAACTTTCTGAAATGCTTTCCGAGGCCTTCCGTTCTAAAATGAAAAGGACGGCGGCATGCAGTATTTATGCATGCATAAATGCATGAAGAAAGGGGAAAGGATATGAAGCCTCTGCTGAAATTTGAAGAACTGAAAATAAAAAAAGCGCAGTTAAATGAGGAAGCATCCATTCCGGATCTGACGGACGGGCAGATTCTCCAGAACCGGATGAAATTTTTCCTGGATGAAGAGGACGAAATTTATGAGGGCTATGGAAGACTGGCAGGCTCCTGGCCCTACCGGCAGTTCTCCTGCTATACCAGGCAGCTGCGTGAGGAGAATGTGAAGTCAGCGGTTCTGGAAAACGATTATCTGAAGGCGGTGTTCCTTCCGGAATACGGCGGAAGACTCTGGAGCCTCTGGGACAAACAGGCGGGCAGAAGCCTTCTGTATACCAATGAGGTGCTGCGGTTCTCCAACCTTGCGGTGCGGAATGCCTGGTTTGCGGGCGGCGTGGAATGGAACGTGGGTGTGATCGGTCATTCTCCCTTTACCACGGCCCCTCTCTTTACGGCGAGGCTGAGCCTGCCGGACGGGACGCCGGTTCTGCGCATGTACGAGTATGAGCGGATCCGCCAGGTGACCTGGCAGATGGATTTCTGGCTGGGAGAAGAGGATCGTTTTCTGAATGCCAGAATGCGGATCGTCAATTTCGGTGAAAAGGTAACGCCCATGTACTGGTGGAGCAACATCGCCGTGCCGGAGGAAAAGGGCGGACGGATTCTGGTGCCGGCATCAGAAGCCTTCACCTTCCGCAACTGGGGCGTCTACAAGGTTCCTGTTCCAATGGTAGATGGAGTGGATATTTCCCATTATGAAAATATTCCTGCTTCTGTGGATTATTTCTTTGACATTCCGGATGGCGCTCCCAAGTATATCGCTCATGCGGACGCTTCCGGTTACGGCCTGCTGCATCTGTCCACGGACCGGCTGCGTTCCAGAAAGCTGTTTTCCTGGGGACACAGGCCTGCCGCTGAACACTGGCAGGAATTCCTTTCGGACGGAAACGGCCGTTATGTGGAGATTCAGGCCGGTCTGGGCAAGACGCAGTACGGCTGCATTCCGATGGCGCCTCATACAGCCTGGGAGTGGCTGGAACGGTACGGTGCACTGCAGCTTACGGAAAAGCAGCTTTCCTTTTCCTTCGGGGAAGCACGGGACAGCCTGACGGAGCAGATCCGGGAAAGTGCGGTCTATCGGCCGATGAACGGAATTCTTCGGGATACAAAGGTCATGGCGAAGCAGGAGGCGCAGACCATCTGGCAGGGGAGCGGCTTCGGAGCGATGAAGAACCGGGAGAGAGAGCTTTTGGGAGAAAAGCCGATTTCTCCCCATCTGGATTACGGAGAGCCGGATGAGGGACAGAAGCGGTGGCTGGAATTCCTGAAAACCGGCGTCCTGCATGAGCCGGAAACTGACTGCCGGCCGGATTTGTTCCTCTCGGACGAGGTGTGGAGGAAAAAACTGGAGGAAACCATCGAAACGTTCAACCGGGAGAACTGGTACGCCCATTATCATCTGGGACTGTTCGCCTTCCGGGACGGGGACATTCCGAAAGCCATCCGGCAGTTTGAGGCTTCTATGTCCTGCCGGAAAAATCCCTGGGCTCTTCACGGCCTTGCCGCGGCATATCTGGCATGGGCATCCGAAACGGAGGATGGAGAAAAGGCCGGTGCCGGAGAGGCAGAAGAGAGAAAGGCGCGGGCTGCAGAAGCGATGGAGAAAGGGCTCCGCATGAGAACGGAGGATCTGTCCTATTTAAAGGAGGGCTTCCGGATTCTGTCCCTGTGCGGCGCGTGGACGCAGATCTGCGGGCTGTATCCATCTCTTCCCGAGACCATGCAGTCAGACGGAAGGCTTCGCTTTTATGAGGTTCTCGCTCTGGATAGAACAGGAAGTCCGAAGCAGGCCCTTGATCTTATGGAGGCAGACGGCGGGCTTGTGCTGGATGATGTGAGAGAAGGAGAAACGGATCTGGGCGGCCTGTGGCGGAAACTTCAGAAGGAGCTTACCGGAAAGGAGGAGCCGGTGCCCTACCGCTATGATTTTGAAGCTGTATAATGATATGATGTAACCGTTTGGGATGGCGGAAAAAGATGCGCCGCCCTGAATGATTGCAAGCCCGGTAAAAAATTCTGAAAAAGTCTTCAGGCTCCGCGCCGGTTCCGTAAGAAGGAGAGACGCGGGGCCTGAATGCATTCTGCCTGGGAAATTGTTACAGTTCAGCCTTCGACAGAACCGTAACGGGAAATTTTCCAATAAATCCCCCGGAATGGACAAGAGCCTGCAGGATATTATATAATGGGCATAAACGGATCTGCAGGAGCCAGACACGCATAATGAGCGGTACATGGTAAACGGGCGCAACATGTGATATCATGATTCTGGAACAGCCGGAGCATGCTGCGGAACATTGGAACGACAAAAGACAGACGGACGGGGAAGCCGGGCAAGCTTCCTGTCCGGGATGAGGAAAAACGGATGAGAAAATATTGGAAAGCGGCAGCGTTGACAATGGCCTGTATTCTGACCTTTACCGGATGCGGAAACAGAACGCAGGAAACGATGGAAACCGTAACGCAGACGGAGGAAACGGAAAGCGTGGAGGAGACGGTGGAAGAAACGGCGGAGACTGAGACAGAAAGCGCAGAGGAGGATACCCTTGCCGTGATCGGGGAGCGGGAAGTGGTGGACGGACAGATGCAGAGCTACCTGACCGGGGAATGGAAGGATGAAGAGGTGGTAACGCGCAGGCCCATCGCGGTGATGATTCCCAATAACGCACAGGCCATGCCGCAGTATGGTCTTTCCAATGCGAGCATTATTTATGAAGCTCCCGTAGAGGGACGGATCACCCGTCTGATGGGAATTTTCGAGGATTTTGACGAACTGGACCATATCGGCCCCGTGAGAAGTAGCCGGGATTATTTTGTATATACAGCCATGGGCTATGAGGCCATCTACTGCAACTGGGGGCTTGCAGTTCCCTATGTGGCAGATCTGATCAACAGTGACGCAGTACAGAATATCAGCGCCGGCGTGGAGGGCATCGATCAGCCGGCGGACGAGGCTTTTGGACGGATCAGCCGGCCGGGCTATGCCACGGAATTTACGGGGTATCTTTTCATCGACGGACTGATGGAGGCTGTCGATCGTCTCGGCTATGACTGGGAATATGATGAAGATTTTGTGCCACAGCTCACCTTTGCCGCGGATGGTGTCCGGGCAGAATATGAAGATGCCCGGGAAGCCACCGTGATCCGCCCCGGCGGTACGGACGGCAATTCCGGCGGCTACGGCGCGTATAACCCCTGGTTTGAGTATGACAGCGAGGATCATCTTTATTACCGTTTTCAGGACGGAGAGGAGCAGATCGATGAGCGGACAGGGGAGCAGCTCGCCGTGTCCAACGTGATTCTGCAGTACTGCCACGGAGAGGTACGTGACAGCCATGACTATCTGGCTTTCGGCGTACACGGTGTGGGAACCGCCCTTGTTTTTACAGACGGAAAGGTGATTCCGGCGTCCTGGTCCCGCATGGAAGGAGACGGTGTGCCTCCAAAGTTCTATGATGCGGACGGAAACGAGATCGTTTTCAATCAGGGAAAAACCTGGATCTGCAATATCTGGGAGGAGTTTTCCGATTCCGTGGAATTTGAATGATCCCGTGCGCGGGAGGCTGCGGGGCCGGGACGCGGGAAAAAGACGGAGCGCAGCGAATCCTCTGCACGGCAGTCCCTGGCAGAAGCACTGAAGCGACAGAACGGAAGAAAGGAAGCGGGCAGCTTGCACGAGCTTGGAATTTTGATGGGAATCATAAAAACCGTGGAAAATTACGCGGTGGAAAATCAGGTGGGAAAAATAGAAAAGCTGGTTCTTCAGATCGGAGAGATTTCATCGGTGATTCCGGAATATATGCAGAAGGTTTACCCGGCTGCGGTGGAGAATACTCTTCTTGAGGATGCGGAGCTTGAAATTGAAATTCTTCCTGCCAACGCAGAATGCAGGGACTGCGGAAGTATTTTCCATGCTACGGTGACGGGCGGTGTCTGTCCGGACTGCGGAAGCCGGAACATGCATCTGATCAGTGGAAGGGATTTTTTCATCAAGGAGATCGTATGCAGCAGCTGAAGGATAACGGGAAGAGGCTGGAGGCAATTTTCGCCCGGCTGCGGAAAGATGTGAAAAATTACTGCCTTGCGGCAGCCTTCTTTTTGATTTATGCGGCGGTGGTCACGTTCCTGTTCGGTACGATCTGTCCGCTGGCGGCCATGACGGGCTTCCCCTGTCCGGGCTGCGGAAGCACCAGAGCGCTGTTTCTCATCCTGACAGGGCGGTTCGTGGAAGCGTTCCGCTACAATCCCTGCATTTACCTCTGGATCCTGCTGGCTGTTTACGTGGGCTGGCAGCGGTATATCCGGGGAAGAAGGGCCGTGGGAGCGCTTCCCATGGCAGGCGGCATTGCGGCCGCCATGATTTTGATTTATCTGTACCGGCTGGCTGTGGAATTTCCCGGAAGCCCGCCCATGGTTTACCGGACGGACAATGTACTGGCGGGACTGATTCCCGCATATGATGAACTGATGAGACGCCTGTTTTCCGGTTGAGAAACTGCCGCGTATTGCTGCATGAAGGCTGTCCGGCGCGATTCTGCCGGCTTCATGGTAAGGCCGGAGCCTGAGGACGACAGATACGTAGGGAAAACAGGAATGGAAAACTGGTATAAAGATTTGATTTGTACCGTGATTGAAACGCCGTCGTCATATGTCACACTCTGACCGCGCACCTGTAGCGTGGTCATGACCGACTGAGACGGCAGTACAGGAGGAGGGCCAGATGAACGACAGAGAATGGCAGACAGCAGATAACGACAGAAGAGAAGAGGAGACAGGAGAAAAGAAGGACAGCTTTTTCCAAAATGAGGATGGATGGTGGGAGGAGAAGGCTCCTGCCGGGGACGGCTCTGAGCAGAATGCAGGCTCGTACCAGAACGGCGGCCAGTATCAGAACGCAGGTCAATATCAGAACAGCGGTCAGTATCAGAACGCGGGTCAATACCAGAACGGCGGCCAGTATCAGAATGCGGGTCAATACCAGAATGGCGGCCAGTATCAGAACGCAGGTCAATACCAGAACGATGGTCAGTATCAGAACAACGGGCAGCCTCAGAATGAAAATCCGGGATATTTCCCGCACAGCCCTTATCAGGGAGCGCCGCTTCGCCCGGACGGACGTGTGGATGGACCGGAGGATCCGGTTAAGGTGTCCGAGTGGCTGCTTACGATGCTCGTACTCGCCATCCCGTGCGTTAATCTGATCATGCTGTTTGTCTGGGGCTTCGGCGGATCAGAAAAGCGCAGCAAATCCAACTATTGTAAGGCGTCTTTGATCTGGATGGCGATCTGCTGCGGCATCTTCATTCTTTTCTACATTGTGGTTATCGCGGGAATCGTTGCCGGAATGAGCTGAAGCTTTCGGATGAACGAAAAAAGGCCGGGAAAAGCGGTGCGCTCTGCACCGGAATTCCCCGGCTTTTTTGTTTCTCTGTAAGCAGAACAACAGGCCGGTATCCGGTGGATGGCGGCCTGTGCATGGCGATCCTTATCGGGTCCATCTGCCGGAAGCGCCGCAGGGGAGTATCAATCCGGTCTGCGTAACGGGAAGTCCAATTTCCCCTGCTTCCACCTGTCCTCCGAACCCGGGAGTGATGCACAGATTCATCATGTAGGACAAAACAGCGGGCTGCAGGCCTGTGGTGTAGGAATTGATGAGAAAGAATCTGGCATCTTTGGAAAGAAGCTGTGTGCACAGACGGACAAAAGGGAAAATGCTGTCCTCAATTTTCCAGATTTCACCCTTCGGACCTCTTCCATAGGAAGGAGGATCCATGATGATGCCGTCGTAGGTATTCCCGCGCCGGATTTCCCGTTCCACAAACTTGACGCAATCATCCACCAGCCAGCGGATGGGCGCGTCTCCAAGTCCGGAAGCGGCGGCGTTTTCCTTTGCCCAGGTCACCATTCCCTTTGAGGCGTCCACATGAGTGACGCTGGCTCCGGCAGCGGCAGCGCTCAGCGTGGCGCCGCCCGTATAGGCGAAAAGGTTAAGGACCTTTAACGGCCGTCCCGCACTGGCGATGATTTCCGAAAACCAGTCCCAGTTCACAGCCTGCTCCGGAAACAGGCCTGTATGCTTGAAGCTGAAAGGCTTGAGCCGGAAGGTGAGTTTCTGATAGTGGATGCTCCCTTCCTGCGGCAGATCAAAAAATTCCCATGCTCCGCCGCCGCGGCTGCTTCTGTGGTAGTGGCCGTTTGGTTTTTTCCAGCCATGGTGCTTTCTGTCCGATTCCCAGATTACCTGCGGGTCCGGCCGCACCAGCAGATATTTTCCCCAGCGTTCCAGCTTTTCTCCGCTGCCCGTATCGATCACTTCATAATCCTTCCAGTTGTTGGCTGTCCACATAATAGCTTTTTCTCCTGTTATTCTCTGATAAAATGCGAAAAAATCCGCATTGGCTTCCTGTCTGCATATCACACTATACACGGTTGCCCTTTGAATTGCAACCGTCGGATTCCTGAAGCGGGCTGCCGGATTTTTCTATTGCATG
>ULPS01010239.1_pt1 | contig 17210 bp, 13 predicted proteins | sample 1953711 | NCBI WGS metagenome assembly ULPS01 (sample SAMEA4835635, study PRJEB28245) | human gut metagenome | biome: gut microbiome; material: fecal sample | place: Denmark | collected 2008 | reverse complement strand
ATCCGCCGGTCTGCGGTTATGGTGGGAGACCGGAAATATGATGTGACCGGCGCGCGGGCGCTGGGGCTTCGCTGTGTGGGCGTTTCCTTCGGATATGCTCAGCCGGGAGAGCTGGAGGAAGCGGGGGCATGGCGGATTGCGGATGATGTGGAAACGTTGGGAAGAATTCTGCTTGAGGAAGCGTGAAAAGGGAAAGCGTTTCGGCGCGCGTTCCTCAGCAAAGCAGAGCTTTGCTGCGCCCCGGAATGGAGGCGGAAAACGGCGTTGCCGTTTTCCTGGAAGAATCCACAGTGCTTCTTCTCGTTTAATGAAATGCGGCCTGTGGCCGCAGGAAAAGAGGAAATATGAAGAGCAGAGGATGGGGAACTGCCGGAACGCTGATTGCGGCATTGCTTCTGTATGAAATCGGAAAGCTGGCAGGTGCGCTGGCTGCCGGAGCGCTGCTTCCTGCCTCCGGAGAGGGCGGCAGAGCGATGCTGATGCATCTTGCCGGCGGGGGGCTTGTGTATCTGGTATGGAGAAGGGAGCTTTGCGCCGGGAAGGGAAGGCCTGTGGGGAAAACAGGAATCCGGATTTCCGGACTTTGGAGGAAAGAGTTCCGGAGGGAAGAGTTCTGGAAGGAAGGGCTTTGGAAGGAAGGGCTTCGGCTGCTTCTGCTTTCCGTGTCGTCGGCGCTGGGACTGAATCTGCTTCTGGACCTGACAGGACTCATCACATTGTCGGGCTCCTTTCAGGAAACGGCGTCCGCACAGGCCGCGGTGCCGGTGGGAATTGGAATTGTGCTCTACGGAATCGCCGCCCCGTTTTCCGAGGAGGTTCTGTTCCGGGGGATTTTTTACAGAAAGGCCAGAGAAGCGTTTGGAGGAGAAATGGCAAAAGAGGCGGCGGAGCAGACCAGGGCTGTCCGGGCACGGCGGGCTGCCGCGGTGGTTTCGTCGCTGATGTTCGGCATTTACCACGGGAACCTGGTGCAGGGAATCTATGCGTTCCTGATCGGCCTGCTTCTGTGCCTGGTTTATGAAAGAACGGGAAGACTTACGGCCGCGGTATTTTTTCACGGAGCCGGAAACCTGGCGGTGTATCTGCTGATCGATGTGGCGTGTATCGGAGAATATCTGTCCGTCGGAGCGGCTGTGGGACTCTGCGCGCTGCTTCTTGCGGCTGCGGCAGTTTGGCTGAAACCGTTTTTGGGTATGCGGGAGAAAGAGTAGAGAAATTCTTTTTACAGAATAAAATGCGGCCGCCCGGCCGCAGGGAACGAGGAAGTATGTTAAACAGAACGGATGTGCGCAGGGAATGTCATAAGATTACCTTCAGCAGGGGGGAGGAGCTGCAGCAGAAGGGAGCGGTCAGGCGTCTTGCCTGGGAGAAGAAGAAGGAAGACGGCTTCGATGTGGTGCAGATGGACGCCACGGTGAGCGGCAGCGGGGAAAATCTGTATGAAGTGAAGGTCAAGGTGGATGAGGATTACCGGGAGATTCTGGAGTATGAATGCGAATGCCCGGCTTTTTATTCCTATTCGGGGCTGTGCAAGCACTGTGTCGCCGTGCTGCTGGATTATCTGGAAAAAAGAGAGGAAACGAGGAAAAGGGGAAAGACCCTTGCGGACTATGGAATTCCCACGGGTTCGTCCGTATCCGGCAGCCGGGGAACGGCATCCTCTTCCGGCTCTCTTCCGGCGGCGCGGCCGGACAGCCGCATCACATCCTTCGGTTTTGACCGGTTGCTGGAGCGTTATGTGCAGCGGGACCGGGTGAATCTGATGCAGAGGCAGATTCTGGGTTCAGTGAGGCTGGAGCCTTCCTTTTCCTTTTATGGAGAAAGCCTGAAGGTGACATTCCGGATCGGAAACCGGAGGCTGTATGTGCTGAAAAATCTGGGAGATTTCGTGAACGCGGTGGCGGGAAGCGAGTGGGCAAGCTACGGGAAGGAGCTTGCATTCTACCATCATCCGGAGGCGTTTGCGCCACAGTACCGGCCGCTGGTGAATTTTCTCACGTTTACCCTTTTAAAGGGGAGCAGCTATATGGGAAATTATCTTTCTTCCGTTTACAAAAAAGAGCTGGTCGTGAGCGCGGAGCTGGCGGACGGCTTTCTGGAAAGCGTGCGGACGATTCCGCTCCGGGAGGAGGGAACAGAAAGGGAATGGCGTATGGAGGACGGAGAACCGGAACGCCTGCTGGAGATTGCGTCCGAGGGGAGCGGCGCGCTGGTTCGTCTGAAAAAGCTTCCCATGCTGACCGGAAGACAGGGGATCTACTTTTTTGATGCCGGAAGGATTTTCCGCGTGGACCGGGAACGGGGGGAGGAAATCCGTGAGTTCCTTCTGTACATGGAGCGTTATGGAAAGAGCGGGCTGTATATAGCCGCGTCAGAGCTTCCCGCCTTTGTGCAGGACATGCTGCCGGTTCTTTCCGATCATTTTCAGGTGAAAATGAAGAACTTCGATCCCAGGCGGTGGCTTCCGCCGCAGGCGGAATTTTCGCTCTATCTGGACGCGCCCCAGCGGGATCTCATCACCTGTTCCCTGTTTTCGGTTTATGGGGAGGAACGGTACAATCTGTTTGAGGATACGACGATTTCAGGACAGCGGGATACCTGGCGGGAGACGGAGTTTTCCGGGCAGGCAGCGTCTTTTTTCACGGCCTTTGATCCACAGAGGCATCAGATGGTGCTTTCCGGGGAGGCGGAAATCTACGACTTCCTGCATGAGGGGTTATTCCGGCTGCAGGAGCTGGCGGCTGCGTTCGGCGCGGAAATCTATATTTCGGATGCGCTGAAGGGGATACGGGTGCTTCCTTCTCCCCATGTGAGCGTGGGAATTTCTCTGGCCGGAGGACTTCTGGAGCTGGAGCTGTCCTGTGAAGAAATGCCGCTTTCCGAGCTCGCGGAGATACTGTCCCGTTATGACAGAAAGCGGAAATACTTCCGGCTGAAGGACGGAAGCTTTGTGGATCTGTCGGATACGGGCGTGCGTTCCCTTTCCGAGCTTGGCCGCTCTCTGCGCCTTAATGAAAAGGAGCTCGCGGAGGGGAGCCTGCAGCTTCCCGGCTACCGCGCCCTGTATCTGGACGACAGCCTGGAAGAGAGCAGTTTTGTGAATCTGAGCCGGGGCAAAAGCTTCCGCGCGCTGGTGCGGAGCATGAAAACCGTGGAGGACAGCGACTATGAGGTCCCGCCGGAGCTGGCCGGCATTCTGCGGGGATACCAGAAAACGGGCTTCCGCTGGATCAAAACGCTCCAGGCAAACGGCTTCGGCGGAATTCTGGCGGACGATATGGGACTGGGAAAGACCCTGCAGGCCATCGCCTTCCTGCTTTCGGACTGGAAGGAAAAGGAAAGAAAGCGAGAGGACGGGAGGGAGGCAGCCGCCCGGAAGGAAGCGGAAAGGCACTATCTGGTGGTCTGCCCGGCGTCCCTTGTTTATAACTGGAAAAGCGAGCTGGAGCGGTTTGCCCCGTCCCTTCCGGTTTCTCTGGCTGCGGGAAGTCAGGCGGAGCGGGAAGAGACGCTTCGCGGGCTGGAAGGAAGGAGCGGCGTCCTCGTCACCTCCTATGATCTTCTGCGCCGGGATATCGACCTGTATGAGAAACTGACATTCGCCGTTCAGATCATCGACGAGGCCCAGTTCATCAAGAACCACTCCACACAGGCGGCCCGCGCCGTCAAGGCGGTGCGGGCGGATTTCCGGCTGGCGCTCACGGGAACGCCGGTGGAAAATCGTTTAAGCGAGCTGTGGAGTATTTTCGATTATCTGATGCCCGGTTATCTGTTCAGCTATACCAGGTTCCGGGAGGAGTTTGAGTCGCCCATTGTGAACAGGGAGGATGAAGGAGCGGCGGAACGGCTCCAGAAAATGATCCGGCCTTTCGTATTAAGACGGCTGAAGCAGGATGTGCTTGCCGATCTTCCTGACAAAATCGAAAAGAACATGTACGCGGCCATGGAAGGGGAGCAGAGGCAGCTTTACGACGCCCATGTACAGCGGCTGGTGATGCTTTTGTCCGGACAGAGTGAAAAGGAATTTCAGACGGCAAAAATTCAGATTCTGGCGGAGCTGACGAAGCTCAGACAGCTTTGCTGTGATCCGGGGCTTCTTCTGGAGGGCTATGAGGGAGAGAGCGCCAAGACGCAGCTCTGCCTGGAGCTGATTCAAAACGCGGCGGAGGGCGGACACAAGGTCCTTCTTTTCTCTCAGTTTACCACCATGCTGGAACGGCTGAAGGCCGCGCTGAAAAAGGAGGGAATCCGATTTTATTCCCTGGACGGCTCCACGCCGAAGGCCAGGAGGGTGCAGCTGGTGGACGCCTTCAACCGGGATGAGACGCAGGTGTTCTGTATCTCCCTGAAGGCGGGCGGCACGGGCCTGAACCTGACCGGGGCGGATATCGTGATTCACTTTGATCCCTGGTGGAATGTGGCGGTACAGAACCAGGCCACGGACCGGGCGCACCGGATCGGGCAGAAAAAGGTGGTGACAGTATACCGCCTGATCGCGCGGGATACCATTGAAGAAAAGATTGTGCAGCTTCAGGAAAAAAAGAGCAGGCTCGCGGAACAGATTCTTGGCGGGGAGGAGATGGGGCCTGCGGCGCTTTCGAAGGAGGCGCTGATGGAGATTCTGGAGGGCACTGCGAAGAACGATGGCGCATAACGGCTCAGAATAAAGGCGCGGCAGGAAGATCTTATTTCTCACCGTCCGCGCCTTCATATCAGCAAAGAAAACCGCAGACAAAAAAAGGAAATCCTGATGGATTTCCTTTTTCCAGCGTGCGCAAGAAGATTCGAACTCCCGACCTTCTGATCCGTAGTCAGACGCTCTATCCAGCTGAGCTATGCGCACATCCGTATGTTGGCTGTCGTTCCTGACAACATATTGTATTCTATCCGATAATGGGAAAAAAGTCAATACTAAAAATTAAGGTTTTTCGGTTTTCTATGTTACCATGAAGAAGCGATGGCTGCAAATGAGGGATCGGCTGTGAACAGTATTTTTTCTACCGGCTCTGTCTGCGGTCATGCTCCGCAGTTTCATAGTAGGCTTTTTTCTCCAGATACATCTTATGCTCTGCCGCTTTCACCAGTTTTTCCATGGAAAGATCCTCCGCGGACGGACTTCCCATGGATAATCCATCCGGAGACTGCTCTTTGGAAGCGGCTTTTTTTATGCGCTGAACGCCGACGGAGATGTGAAAGCCCTCTTTTTCCAGAGCGGAGCGCATCGCGTCCACCCTGTTCTGTAAGTCGGCTTCATCCATGTCAATTGCAAAGGCGAGAAATTCGTCTCCGCCGATGCGGTAGGAGTGCTGTTCGCCAAAGCCGTCCAGAAGCCGGGCGGATACGGCCCTGAGCATCCGGTCTCCGGCCTCGTGGCCTTCGCTGTTGTTCAGCTCATGAAGTCCATTTACGTCCACGTAAATACAGGCGAGAGACTGCCGGAAAAGGTCAGGATAGGTGGGAAGATCCCTTTCGTAACGGTTGCGGTTGTAGAGACCTGAGAGCACATCCTTTTCCCCCTTTTCCCGTATGGCGTTGTAGGAGCGCATATTACGGCAGAGCAGGCTGAAGCTGAAGGCTGCGTTCATTAAAAAGGGATTGGCGGTTTCCTCATCTGGCATATTGAAGGCGGTCAGAATTCCCAGGACGGAGGAATCCGTGTCCCGGATTGGAATCGCGGTCAGATTCCGGACGCCTTCCGTTTTCAGAGAAGGAAATGCGGACCTCAGAGGATCGATGCCGCAGATGGGGATCGGGCCCCGTTCCCTGCGGAAGTATTGCGGAAGAATCCGGGTGATTTCCTCTATCCGGGCGGAAGCAGGACTGCCCTGGTCCGTCCGGTCCGACTCCCAGGTAAAAACGGAGGGGGACTCATCCCGACCGGACACAAGAAAGCTGACTGCCTGTGCGGAGGTAATATGAGCGATTTTTTCCAGGGCAAGGATTATATTATCATGCTGTTCATGGGCGTTGAACAGCAGCTTTTCCACATCGTAGATATAGTTGATCGTATCGAGCTGATGCTGCTTTTCGTTTGTCTCATGACGGACATAGCGGAGCATCCAGAGAAAGTACAGAATAAAGCAGATGACTTCCAGGAGCAGGAAAACATTCAGAATCCGCTCAATGGCGCGGGCGTCGGAAAAAACGATGTCCTCCGGTACGGAAAGCGCAATCCTCCAGCTGTTGATGGCAAGCGGCGCATAATAGAAGTACAGATATTCTCCGGTGGTTTCAGAGACAAAAACCACATATCCGGTTTTCCCATCGATCAGACCCTGTTTCAGGATCTCATGGTCATATCCGGGAGCCATCGGACGTTCGCCCAGCGCCCAGATATTTCCCGGTTCCTTATGCCAGGTATCCATCAGGAAGTCGCCGGTATTCCCATCAATGATATAGATGGCGGCTTTTCCGCCGTAGGGAGAGTTCATGAGCGTATTCGGAAGACTGCCCAGCTCAATAACGCCATACAGCATTGCGATGGTTTCTCCGTCACGTATAACGGGAACGAAGTGCCGGAGAATGTATTCATCTCCGGAAAGATCCTCTTCCCGGTCCGTGATATGGGACCCAAGAGCTGCCTCCTCTTCAAAGGACAGAATGCCGTCTGCATCCACATTGGCACCTTCAGGCCGGATTACGGTGTTGTCAGGCAGAAGAAGCTCCAGGCGTGACATGGTGCTCAGAGAAGAATAGGAAGCGAGAATATTTTTGACCCGGGGGGAGGAGAGATCTTCATATTCGCAAATGACAGAAGCGATTGTCTGGAGCTGCTCCTGGTCATTCTGCTTCTGAAGCTCAAGTTCCCGGGCCAGCGTGCCGGCTTCCTCATGCAGGCGCTGGAACGCGTTGGCTTCTTCTCTCTGATTGATGCGCCGCGTGGCGGCAAAGGATACGCTGACGATTAGAAGAATCAGCGCGACAGTGATAAGCATGGGTCTCCCCAGACGGACTTTGCCGTTCATTTTTCTTTTTCCGGTCATCCTCATATCCGCTCCTTTTTATCCTGATTTTTCAGTTCCCTTTTTACCACAAACAGCATGGTAAGAAAACAGGCGGCGCCGCCGATGAAGTTGGAGATGGGCTCCGCCAGAAAAACGCCGTTGACCGAAGGTGTGACCACTCGGGGAAGCAGCAGTGTCAGGGGCGTGACGATAACCACCTTGCGGAGAATGGAGAAGAAGATGGCAAATTTCGCTTTTCCAAGCGCCTGGAATACGGTCTGCCCGGAAAACTGCAGCGACATCATGAAGAAGCCAAAATAATAAATCTGCATGGAGGGAACGGCGGCCTCAACCAGATCGGGCTGGGTGTTGAAAATATGAATGAAAAACACAGGGAACAGGTGCAGAATTCCCCAGATGGCAACGGTATAACCGATACAGCTGATGGACATAAAACGGATGGCCTTTTTGATCCGGTCATACTTTCCGGCGCCGTAGTTGAAGCTGATGACGGGCTGGGAACCGTTGGTGATGCCCGTTACCGGCATGGTGACGATCTCGCGGATGGAATTGACGACGGTCATGACGCCCACGTAGAGATCGCCGCCACAGGTGGAGAGGGTGGAGTTACAGACCACCTGAACGATGCTGTTGGTGATGGACATCATAAAACCGGACAGGCCAAGGGAGGTGATGCTGCCGATGGTTTTCCAACGGGGCTTCATGGAGGAGAGGCGGATGCGCAGGATGGTTCCGCTGCCGGTAAGAAAGCGGAAGGTCCAGGCTGCAGAGGCTGCCTGGGAAATTACCGTGGCAATGGCAGCTCCCTGTACTCCCATGTTGAAAATAAAAATGAAAACCGGGTCGAGAATGATATTCAGAACCGCGCCGATCAGCGTGGTTACCATGCCGATGCGTGCGAAGCCCTGGGCGTTGATGTAGGCGTTCAGGCCGAGACTGGTCATGACGAATACGGTTCCAAGCAGATAGATGGTCAGATAGCTGTCCGCATATGGATAGGTGGCGTCACTTGCACCGAAGGCGTACAGCAGAGGTCTTTTGAAAACAAGGCCGATAACGGTCAGAATCACACCGGTTATGAGCAGCATGGAAAAGGCGTTTCCCATGATTCGTTCCGCTTCCTTCTGATCGCCCTTTCCGCGGGCGATGGAGCACAGGGGAGCGCCGCCCATGCCGAACAGATTGGCAAAGGCGATGACGGCGGAAATGATGGGCATGCACAGACCCAGGCCGGTCAGAGAAAGGGTCGCATTTTCCGGAAGCCTTCCGATATACATCCGGTCTACCACGTTATAGAGGATGTTGATGAGCTGTGCCAGCGTCATGGGCAGTGCCAGAGAGAGAATGTTGCCGATAACGCTTCCTTTGGAAAAATCATTCCGGTTTTCAGAGTTCGTCATAAATCTGCCTCTTTCGTTTTTTCTTTTTTTTCTGTATAATGATTGCGCAAAGCGCAATCCGGCACGATGGAATCGTGCCGCCCTGCCTGGCAGGGATTATACCGATATCCCACGGCTTGTGGAGAAAATGCCGCCTTCGGCGTCGCTTTCTCCTCAAGTTATTACTTGTGCGCGCGTGGTATAATGAGATTATAAGCCTGCCGGACGGGCTTGTAAAGAACCGGACTGCCCGGAAACGCAGGGACGGATCAGGACAGGCATCGACGGGCGGAAAAAGAAAAGACAGAAGAAAGAAGGGGAAAAGGCATGATTTCAAATGTATTTACGCAGAAAAGGGTGCTATTTCAGGGGGATTCCATCACTGACTGTGACAGGGACAGAACGACGAATGATCTTGGGCCCGGGTATCCGGCGAAGGTGGCCGAAGTTTACCGCTGTCTGTATCCGGACAGCGGCGCGCAGTTCATCAACCGGGGGATATCGGGAAACCGTTCCTGCGATCTGCTGGCACGGTATGAGGAGGATTTTTATGCCGTGAAGCCGGATTTCATTTCCATCCTGATCGGCATCAATGATACCTGGCGGGGATATGACAGCGCGGATCCCACCAGCGCGGAAGCATATGAGAAAAATTACCGGACGCTTCTGGAATGGCTCCGCCGCGATCTGCCGCAGGCAAAGATCATGGTGATCGAACCATTCCTGATTCCGACGGACCCGCAGAAGGACTGCTGGCATGAGGATCTGGATCCGAAGATTCAGGCAGCGAGGAAGCTGGCCAGAGAATACGCGGATTTCTTTCTCCCCATGGACGGCCTGTTTCAGCGCACGATCGTGAAAGGGGCTCGCCCGGAGGAGTTATCAGCGGACGGCGTGCATCCCACCGAAAAGGGGCACGCGGTGATTGCGGCGGAGTATCTGAAGCTGCTGGGGCTGCTTTGAGGACAGCAGAATAAGAGAACCGCAGCACCGCGGAAAGAACAGAATGAAAAAGGAGAGAAAAATTAAAATGGCTGCGCGGACACTGAATATGACGGAGGGAAAGCCACTGAAGCTGATCGTGGCATTTTCCATGCCCCTGATGCTGGGGAATGTATTTCAGCAGCTTTATACGGTGGTTGACACCATGGTTGTGGGGCAGGCGCTCGGGGTGGGCGCCCTTGCCGCTCTGGGAGCGGCGGACTGGCTGAACTGGATGGTGCTGAGTACGATCCAGGGCTTTTCTCAGGGCTTTTCCATCCGGATGTCTCATGAGTTTGGAGCGGGTACATATGATAAGCTGAGAAAGACGGTGGCGAATTCAATTTTGCTTGCCGTTTTTTCCTCTGTTCTCCTTCTGATAATCAGCCAGGCGGTGGCGAGGCCCATTTTGGAGCTTCTGCAGACCCCGGATGAAATAATCGGAGATTCTCTGCTCTATCTGCGGATCATGTTCGCGGGAATTCCTGTTGTTATGGCGTATAATATTCTGGCTTCCATTCTGCGCTCCCTGGGAGATGGAAAAACGCCTCTGTACGCCATGGTAATGGCGGCTCTGATCAACGTTGTGCTGGATCTGATTTTTGTCCTGGTTTTCCACTGGGGCATCGCCGGAGCTGCCGGTGCGACGGTGATCGCGCAGGTCTGTTCCGGCATCTTCTGCCTGGTTGTCATTCTCCGGCTTCCGATTCTTACTTTTTCAAAAAAAGATTTCCAGCTGGAGGGAAGGCTCTGCCTGCATCTGATGCAGCTTGGACTTCCCATGGCATTTCAGAACGCGATCATTTCAGTGGGAGGCATGATCGTGCAGTTTGTGGTCAACGGATTTGGCGTGCTGTTTATTGCGGGCTTTACCGCTACCAATAAGCTGTACGGCATTCTGGAGGTGGCGGCAACCTCTTATGGATATGCCATGGTTACCTATACGGGGCAGAATCTCGGTGCAAAAAAAATTGACCGGATCAGGAAGGGAATGCGTGCAGCAATCGTGGTTGCAGTCATAACCTCCGCTGTGATTGCGGTCATCATGCTTGTATTCGGCCGGACGATTCTCGGATGGTTCATCTCCGGAAGTCCGGAGGATGTGGCCGCCACGCTGGATATCGCCTATCATTATCTGGCCGTTATGAGCGTATTCCTCCCGGTGCTTTATATTCTCCATGTGACCCGCTCCTGCCTGCAGGGGATGGGAAATACTCTGCTTCCCATGCTTTCCGGGGTGGCGGAATTCATCATGCGGACCGGTTCCGCCATGCTGCTCCCTCTGTTCCTGGGATCGGAGGGGATTTTCTACGCGGAGATTCTTGCGTGGCTCGGAGCGGATGTGATTCTGATTACCAGCTATGTTGTGCAGATGAGGAGGATGAAGAGGAGAGGGACTGAGTAATGGGATGAGGGGCAGAAATCATTGGGGCAGAGTGGAGTTCTGCCCCCTGTTCTATTCTGAAGAAAATTATTTTGATTATTCTTGCACTGCAGTCCGCTTTGCGTTATATTAATATCATCAATTTCTGCTTTCCGCATTGTTTTTGGCGCGGAAACAGTATCTGAACCGGACGGAAAATCCGTATCCGTCCCATCTTTTCAAAGGATGCTCTGTTGCATGCGGCATCCGCATATGGCGTTCGCCAGGGCAGATTTCGCCCGCTGAGATTCACAGTTCAGAAGAAAACTGAAAAAGGAGGCAAGGTTTTATGGGAGAAAAAAATGACGCTTTCTGTGCCTACATGGAGAAGAAGGATATTTTTGCAGACTTCATAAACGGTACGGTATTCGGCGGGAGGAAGGCGGTGCTGCCGGAAGAGCTGGAGCCTGCCCCGGAAGCGTATCATGCAGAAAAACAGAACGGCGGAAGGAGCAGGAGGAGGGGAAGATACCGGGATGTAGCGAAGAAGAGGTGCAGGGAAGGAAGCTACTGCGTACTTTCAGTGGAAAATCAGAATGAGCTGCATTATGCCATGCCTGCCAGATGTATGGAATATGACGCGCTGGAATATGCAGGACAGCTGAGAAAAAGAAGACAGCAGCACAGAAAAAAGAAGGATCTGGATGAGGAGCATTATACAACTGGCCTTCGGGATGTCATTGCCATGATGAAGCGGGCAGGGGACAAAGAAGCCATGAAGGCATATTGCCGAGAGAACGAGGAGCGTTTTCAGGAAATGGAAGAAGAGACCTACGATGTGATCGGCGTGATGATCAATCATCGGAAACTGGAGAGATATAAAGAAAAGAATCGGATAGAAGGAGGAAAGGTGAATATGTGCAAGGCTTTGGATGAAATGATGGAGGACAGCAGGAGGGATGGACGGCGTGACGGCATACGAATCGGGGAGAGAAACGGAGAGCAGAAGTTCGCAGCGCTGGCCGGCAGGCTGATGGCGGATTCCAGAACGAAGGATCTGGAAAAGGCAGTGAACAACGAGGCGTTCCGCAGGAAGCTTTACCGGGAGTACGGGATGAAGTAAAGAAAAAGACAGAGGAAAAAAACAATTTCGGTTCGGAGGCGTAGATGAGAAATGAAAAAGTGCAGAATTACCGTGATGCGAAAGGCATTTTACCAGGACCTTTCGGAAAAATATGAGAATCCGCTGGAGCATGCCTGCGATGTGGAGGAGGGGCAGGTTTTTATTACGGAAGGCTGGAAGAAGCCGGAAGGGCTGTGCGACAGCGCATGGGAGAGCATGTCGGCGTTTGTGATGACGCTCGCTTACGGCGGAGAGGATATTTATGAGGGGTGGATGAAAAATAAGAGGTCGGCCATGATCTCCTGCAATGACGGATTCCGGCCGGTCAGCTTTCTGATTGAAGCGCTGGATGAAGAGGTGTGAAGGAGGCTGCATGAAAAGCGCCGGGCCGTTTCCCGAAGGGAAGAGGGCTGGCCGTTTAAGAGGGCCTGGCCGCCCTGGGAAGCGGCCGGCTTCGTTTTCAAAGGGAAATCTTATGATACACATCCCCTTCCAGCGTCTTCCACTCCGCCGTATTTTCCGTCAACACCATATACCCACGCGGGCTGTTCTCCTTGGGGATGGAAACAGAGCCCGGATTCAGATAAAGGCACTCCGGCATGGAAGAGGAATCGGTCTTACGCGCAGGATCTTCCGGGGAAACAGAAAAAGGCTCCCATGCCGGAACATGGGTATGGCCATGCAGAAGAATATCGCCGGGCTGCAGGGGCGGAAAAGAGGCAGTGTTAAAGTGATGGCCGTGGGTGGCGAACACCATGCGGGCGCCCAGCCACAGAATACAGTATTCCGCCATGATGGGGAATTCCAGCACCATCTGATCTACCTCGGTATCGCAGTTTCCGCGGACGCAGAGAAGCCGGTTTTTCTGCACGTTCAGCATGGAAATCACTTCCTTTGGCGCGTAGCCGTCCGGCAGATTGTTACGGGGACCGTGGTAGAGAAGATCCCCAAGGAGAAGAAGACGTCCGGCCTGTTCACGGGCAAAGGCGTCAAGCATCTTCCGGCAGTAGAGGGAGGAGCCGTGTATATCGGAGGCAACCATGATTTTCATATCTTTGTCCTTTCCTTTTTCAGCCTGAAAGCAGTAAAGCATGTTCTCTTCTGCCATTATAGCGGATACGGGCGCCTCCGTCACGAAAAATTATCCATACTTTTTCTCAGGTTTTTCAAAATAAAAAGTGTTCAGCTGTTCTCCGAAACCCATTGAGTGATGGCGTTTCCCGCGTTCTGTACACTGCCGCCATGGATGGCAAGACCGGGCTTGACCACAGCTCCGGGACAGAGTCTCCGGATGTCCTGTTCGCTGCGGCCCATTCCGCTTCCTTCATGGGTGCAGAAGGGGAGGATCGTTTTTCCGGAAAAATCGAAATGCTCCAGGAAGGTGAAAACAGCCATGGGCATGGTGCCCCAGTAGTTGGGATAGCCCAGATAAACCGTATCGAAGCCGTCCAGGCTTTCCGGATAGCTTTTCAGCTCCGGACGGGCGTCTCTGCGCTGGTCAGCCTGGGCCTCTGCGATGCATTCGTTATAATCTGTGGAATATTCCTGAATCGGATCGATGCGGAAAAGCTCTGCTCCGGTCAGCTCCTGAATTTTGCGGGCCGCCACCTCCGTGTTGCCGACGGCAAGCGTCCGGATGGCGCCGTTGACGTAATTTTCATGCGCTCTGGAAAAACAGGCGATGATTGCTGCCATATCTGATCTCCTTTCCGGCTGTCTTTTTCGTTGGAACGGTTTCCAGCCATTCTGATTACCTTTATTATAAGGTCACGTGTCTTGACGTGGAATCTCCGGAATGTTATTCTGGTATTAACTGTTAGTTAATACATGCCGGCCTTCGGCAGAAAGTGAGGAAGAAATGTATAACAGCCAGCTTACCGTTTTTGTCTGCGTTGCGGACTGCGGCAGTTTTACAAAGGCCGCGTCAAAGCTTTATATTTCGCCGACAGCCGTGATGAAGCAGATGAACGCGCTGGAGGCGCATCTGGATCTGAAGCTGATCGAGCGGTCTTCCCATGGCATCCGTCTGACACCGGCGGGAGAAGTGATTTATAAGGATGCCAGATTTCTGTTTGATTATTCCAGAAGATCCATTGAGAACGCCAGACAGGCCATGCAGACTTATGATACCACCTTCTGCGTGGGAACCTCTCTGCTGAATCCGGCGAAGCCCTTCATGGATCTCTGGTATCAGGTAAACCGGGATTTCCCGGGCTATCGGCTGCATCTCGTGCCTTTTGAGGACGATCATGAAGGAATTCTTTCGGAGATTGAAGGACTCGGGGAGAAATTTGATTTTCTGGTGGGGGTCTGTGACTCGAAGCTCTGGCTGGACAAGTGCAGCATGCTTCCGCTGGGAAGCTACAGAAAAATGTGCGCCGTTTCCAGAGAGCATCTGCTGGCCGGAAAGGAGAGGCTTCAGATCACGGATCTGTACGGGGAAACGCTGATGATGGTAAAGCCCGGAGATTCCGAGGTAAATGACAGGCTGCGGGCGGATCTGCAGCGGGACCATCCGCAGATCAGGATTGAGGATACGCCCCGTTTTTATGATATTTCCGTGTTCAACCGCTGCGCGGAGACGGGCAATGTGCTGCTCACTCTGGAGTGCTGGAAGGATGTGCATCCGGGGCTGGTGACGATTCCGGTGGACTGGGATTACCGGATACCATACGGCCTGCTCTATGCTCCGGATCCGCCGGAGGATGTGGTCAGATTTGTGGATGCGGTGGAGAAAACGGTGCGGAAGGAGGCGTGAGAAACGGATGAAATGAGAGAAAGCAGAAAAAATGGCAATCTTGATGAGATTGCACAAAATAAAACTTTTGATTTTGAATAAAATAGACAAAATTAAGATTGAAAGCTTGACAGTACACGTTATATATGGTATGGTTCCGATAGAAATAAACGAATGACTCCTTCAGGTTTGTTACTGTGTGGCAGGCAAGACCTGACATTACATGCGGCGGGATTTAATTGATCCGGCTTGATGTGTAGTGGGGGTCTTTTTTTATTGCCGTTTTCGAAGAGGGATTGAGATATGAGCCGTTGGACGGTGAAAAGTGTAATCAACAACAATGTGATCAGTGCCCGCAACGAGCGCAATCAGGAGAGGATCCTGACCGGACGCGGCATCGGCTTCCGCGCGAAGCCGGGAGACGAGGTGGACGCATCCAGAGTGGAGAAGGAATTTTTCCTGAAATCGAAAAAGCTTTCCGGAAAGCTGTACGCTCTGCTGGCGCAGACGCCCGAGGTCTATATGGAGATAACGGACTCCATCGTGAAGAAGGCGGAAGAAGCGCTCGGAAAGGAACTGAACGAAACCATTTACCTGAATCTCATCGATCATCTTTCCTTTGCCGTATCCCGGATGAAACAGGGGATGAATTTTAAAAATGTGCTTCTCTGGGAAATACGTAATTTCTATCCGAAGGAATATGAGGCGGCGCTCTACGGTCTGTCCCTGATTGAAGAAAAGACAGGGGAAAAACTGCCGGAGGACGAAGCCGGTTCCATCGCCATGCATATCGTAAACGCCGAGTATGACTATGAAAATGCCAATGATGCGGTGCGTATGACTGAGCTGGTGCATAAGATCGTCAGCGTGGTGCGCTATCAGTATCATATGAATTTTGATGAAAAATCCCTGCATTTTGTCCGGTTTGTGACCCATCTGAAGTTTTTTGCCCAGAGGCTGTTTCAGGACAAGATGCTGGATGGGGATGACGGGGAACTGTCGAACCTGATCCGGACTCAGTATGCGGACAGTTATGCCTGTGCGGAGAAAATTGCGAAGCTGGTGTGGAACGATTACCAGATTGCGGTTCCGGAGGAAGAGCTGGTCTACCTCGCCGTGTATATCCGAAGGATTACGGCAGCAAACGACGATAAGGAATAAGTTTTAAATAGAAAAGCGTTAATAGCAGAAATCGGGAGGCCGGCAGCTTACTGCAGAGGCGGCAGGCTTCCTTCAGAAGCAGCGTGGAGGGCGCCCTTTTCATAATGCTTCGGACCTCAGCCGGCGGCATTTCGCCGGGAGGCGGGATAGATTTCAGAAAAATGCGGGACACTGGAAAACGCCGTCTGCGGCGGATTTCGTGCCTAAAGAGAGCGGAATCGCTTATGCGATTCTTCTTACGGATTATTATGCGGCTGTTCGGCCGCAGGAAAAGAGGAAGTATGGATTATAAGAAAATGGCTGCCGAGATTTTAAAGCTCGTCGGCGGTGAAAAGAACGTGGCAGGCGTTACAAACTGCATGACCCGTCTGCGCTTCAGTCTGAACGATCCGAAGAAGGCGGATGTGGAAGGGATCAAAAAGGTTAAGGGCGTTCAGGGCGTTGTGACCAAGAATGGCCAGTTCCAGGTGGTAATCGGAACGGATGTGGGAAACGTCTGCGACGAGATCAAGAAGCTTGGAAATTTTGGAGACAACATGGCTCCGGCAGATAATGACGGGGAGGAGAAAAAGGGAATTGTATCGATGTTCTTCGGCACCCTGACCGCGATCTTCCAGCCGGTGATCCCCGCTCTGGCAGGCTCCGGTATGATCAAGGCGCTGCTGGCGCTTCTGGTGGCGCTGCACCTGGTGGATTCCGGCTCTCAGACCTACCAGATTTTCAATGCGTTCGGAGACGCTCTGTTTTATTTCCTTCCGTTCATTCTGGCGGTTTCCGCAGCGAAGCGGTTCAAGTGCAGCCCTTACATAGCGGCGGTGCTGGCAGGCGTTCTGCTGCATCCCAGCTTTACCGGCCTGAATACCGGAGATCCGGTGAGACTGTTCGGCTTTATCCCGGTGACCATGGTTTCCTACAGCAGCAGCGTAGTTCCGATCCTGCTGATCGTGTGGGTACAGTCCTATATTGAAAAATTTGCCAACAAATATTCTCCCAAAGCGGTTAAGATTTTCCTTGCGCCCATGATTACTATTATTGTGACGGGCATTCTGGGAATCACCATCGCCGGTCCTCTCGGAAATCTGGTGGGCCAGGTAATCGCCATCGGCTTCAACTGGCTGAATGATTATGCGGGATGGGTAATTCCGTTCCTGATGGGTGCGTTCTGCCCGTTCTTCGTCATGACGGGTATGCACTACTGCTTCGCGCCGATCCAGACGATCCAGTATGCGACTCTGGGCTATGGCACCATTCTCGGGCCCGGTATGCTGGCTTCCAACATCGCGCAGGGAACTGCTGCTCTTGTAGTTGGTTTCCGTACAAAGAATAAGGAACTGAAGCAGGTTGCCCTTTCTGCCGGAGTAACCGGTCTGATGGGAATTACAGAGCCAGCCCTTTATGGTGTTACGCTCCGTCTGAAGAGGCCTCTGTACGCCACGATTATCGGCGGCGGTATCGCAGGGCTGTATGCAGGTATTACAGGAATTCATACCTTCTCATCCAC
>ULPS01012650.1_pt1 | contig 17491 bp, 9 predicted proteins | sample 1953711 | NCBI WGS metagenome assembly ULPS01 (sample SAMEA4835635, study PRJEB28245) | human gut metagenome | biome: gut microbiome; material: fecal sample | place: Denmark | collected 2008 | reverse complement strand
CCGGGGGCGCTTCCACAGAAGCCGCCGGAACGGAAAGCGCCGGAGACGGAGAACAGGCTGCGGCTTCGGATATCGACATTTCCGAGCATGTGGATCTGAAAATGTATCTGGTGGGAGACAAGCCGGATGGGTTCGATGACGTGTATGCCAAAGTAAACGAGATTCTGGAGGAAAAGTTGAACTGCTCCATTTCCGTAGACTGGCTGTCCTGGGCGGAGCATGACACCAAATATTCCCTTCTGTTCTCTTCGGGAGAGGACTTCGACCTGATCTTTACAGCATCCAGCTGGTGCCATTTTGAACAGACGGTAGCCCTTGGCGGCTTTAAGGCGCTGGATCAGGAATTCATTCAGACCTATGCGCCGGGCGTGTGGGAGATGCTGCCTGAAGTGGCATGGACTCAGGCCACTGTCAATGGTTCCATCTATATGGTGCCTGCCAACTATGTGGAGGTAACGCCGGATGTTCTCGCGATCCGTGGCGACCTGATCGAGGAATACGGCTATGAGGATATCGCAAGCTGGGATGATCTGATTTCCTTCTACAAAGACTGCGCGGCCAATGGAATATACGGAAACGCGGTTGGGGCGGCAAGCATTTACTGGCTGTGGTTCCAGCAGATGGGGTATAATGTGGTCGGCGGAGCGCCCAGCAATGGCGAGCTGGTTCTCTACAATACCCAGGATCCGGATGATGTGAGTCTGCAGTATATCCTTGACTGGGATGCCTTCTCCGAGTTCTGTCACCTGATGAAGGAGCTGGCAGACGCGGGATGCTGGCCTTCTGATGTACTCAGCTCCACCCATGACAGACAGGACGGTCTGCTGAACGGCACCGGCGCCAGCATGGTATGGAATCCCGGTTCCTGCCAGACCTATGCAAACCAGGCAAATGCGGAGCATCCTGATTGGAATGTGAACATTTACAACATCATGCCCGACATCAAGTACGGTTCCACCAAGTACATCAACGGCGGACTGGCAATCAACATCAACAGCAAGAATCCGGAAAGAGCCATGATGGTTCTCAATGAATTCGCCACCAATCAGGATCTTCAGGATCTGACCCAGCTCGGAATTGAAGGCGTGAACTGGGAGCCGGTGGGCGAAGATCAGTATCAGGTGATCGAAGGCGCTGCCTATACCACCAGCAATAACTGGGGCTGGAGAAACCAGGATCTGATGAGAACAGAATATCAGGAGAATCCGACGGCTGTGGACACCAAGGTTACGGAGCTGAACGAGTATCTTCTTGCCAATGTGAGAGAGGAGCATATCCTGGATGGCTTTAGCTTTGACTCCACGCCGGTGAGCACCCAGTTCGCGGCTGTGGAAGCGGCGATGGGAACCTACTTCGATCCGCTGGTGAACGGTCTGGTGGACGATGTGGACGCTTCTCTGGAGCAGTTCCGTTCCGCGATGGAAGCGGCAGGAATCCAGGACATTCTGGATGAAATGCAGTCCCAGGTGGATGCGCTGGTCGCTTCCAACGGCTGACATGGAAAGCTGACAACTGACAACGAAAAACGGGAATACCCTGTAAGGCCCCAAAACGGGCCGGGAAGGACGGAAGGCTCCCGCGGGACGAAAGGCCTGCGGGAGCCTTTTCCAACGAGATGTTTTCGGATCAAAGGAGAAAAAAGAGTATGAAAGCCATATCCCGCAATCTGGAGCTGAGATTTTTCAGCTCTGATCCCGCAGCGGACGGGGAAACCGATTTTAAGGGGGAAACCTCTATCCTGACTACCCAGCAGAGGGTGGATTATCTGAATGCCTATGCGGAGAAGCTGCCGGAGATGTTCGAGGACTTTTCTCTGGAAAGGCCGGTTGTGACTCTCGAAGAGGCCGGAGAACGGCTGAAACAGATCAAGCCCCAGCCGCGCCCGAAGGTCAGGAAACGGATTGAGCTGGAGGACTGGAAATGGAACGGATACCGGGAAGGGGACGAAGAACGGAAGAAGCCGGATTATGGAACCGGAATCCTGTCCATCCCTCAGCAGGACTGGCGCTGTGCCCTGCAGTGCGGGCTGGATGGGGAAACGTATCGTGACTGCCGCTTCTGCGTGGGAGAAGCAGCCGTGGCGGGCTTTGACGGGGACGGGAAGCCTTACTATATTTCAAAAGGAAAGCGGTACCCCGTTGAACTGCGGGAAAAGGCGCGCAGCCTGAAGCTGGAGGCGGATTTTGTAAGCGGACGCTTCAACCTGTATCTGAATGAACGGCTTGCGGCCGATTTCATGGAATTTTCAAAGGAAGGGGAAAAAACGGCCGATTTTCTGCGCGTTCCCATGCGCGGCAGCCGGCCGGCCGTCTCAAATATATGGGGAGTGGAGTATCACAGACTGACGGAAAGCCCGTTTGAACCCTTTTCCATCCATACCTTCCTGGACGATGATTTTACGGAGCCGGTCCGGATGGACGGATGGAACCATGCAGGATATGACGATTCCGGCTGGAAGGAGGGAAGGCTTCCCATCGTTCACGGCGGAGAGCGGTATGCGGGACAGGACCTGTATCTGAGAAGAACCTTCCGGGCGGAGGAAGTGCCGGACTGCGCCCTGCTCTATCTGGAAAGCCTGACGCCCGGAGGAGAGATTTACATTAATGGCCGGCTTGCGGCGTTCGTGCAGAAGGAATGTTGCCATACCGTGGATGTAACAGAGTTCCTTCAGCCGGGTGAAAATCTGATTGCCGTCCGTGTATATGCGGATCAGGTGAAGGAACGGGACAAAATGACGCATACCCAGACGGATCTGCATACCGGCTGGTTCGCGGGAAGAATGCATCTGGATCTGCTTCCCTCCATTTATCTGGAGGATGGATTTGCCTGGACGGAGAAAATCCGCAGCGCGGACGCCCTTGTCCGGCTTCGGGCTTCGGTCAGGGGAATCCGCGGCATGGCTTCGGCGAAGGCCTGTCCCCATGAAATCCGCGCTTCCATCCGCCCCTGGTATCCGCAGGAAGGGGAGACCTGCGCGGAAGCCTCCTGGCAAACCCGGGTGCTTCCCAACATTTCAGAGGAAACGGAAGCGCAGCTGAGCGTTCCGTCTCCGAAGCTCTGGACCACGGATTCGCCCAACCTGTACCAGGTCACACTGGAGCTTGTGGATCCGGAAGGAAACATCGTGGATGATCTGGTGTTCACCACAGGTATCCGCACGGTCAGCCAGGAGGGAGGGGTGTTCCGAATCAATGGGAAGCCGGAGCTTCTGCGGGCACCGCTTCTGTTCGGAGCCAGACCGCCGTTAGATAAAATCTCGGCATGGGACCGCTGCCCTCCTGCAGAATATTATGTGCAGGAAATGCTGATGGTTCGCAGAATGAACGGAAACGGCCTGCGGATGAGCGTCCATGACAGGCGGATCGGTGGCAGCAACGATCCCAGAGTCTGTGAGCTGGCGGATCAGCTGGGCATCATGCTGGTCTGGCAGACGACTACCTGGCTGCGGATCACATCGGCCACGAATCTGGATCTGCAGGAGCTTGCTGTCTGCATCCGTCAGGTGCGAAACCACTGTTCCATCGTGATCTGGCAGCCCATGAATCATCCCTCCTGGAAGGACTGGGATACGGTCATGCGGGTATACCGCGGCCTGCTTAATACCATCGGGGCGCTGGATCAGAGCAGGCTGATTTCCCCTTCGGCGGACAGCAGGCGCATCCGGCCCAGATGGGATGACGGCCTGACGGATTTTGAAGGAAATGCATGCGGTTCCTGCGATCCCGCCTGGACGGCGGAAGGAATCTGCCGGGGCAACATGGATTATATCCTGGGCTATGGAAACGAGTGGAGCGCCCTTCGGGAATGGCCCCATGTGAGACCGGAGCATCTGCCGGCCTATATGGAGTCCACGGATTATATCCCCAGCTATCTGGACAGCCCGGAAAGAGCCTATTTTAATTTTGAGCACGATGAGATCATCGGCCAGCCAAACTGGAAGAACCACCGGGGAAAGCCCACCTATCAGGTAAAAAGCTATGAAAAGGATTATGACGAGGGATCCATCGGCCGGGAGCTGGGCTTTGAGGAATGGCTGACCAGCCAGGCCTGGCAGGCGCTGGGGGCCTATGAAACCATCTGCAAATGCCGCTGGCTGGATTACGACGGCCTCTGCTGGTGCAATCTTCGCGGCGGCCTCAATACAGGAACCTATCAGAAATCCCTGGTGGATTACGAGGGCCAGCCAAAGCTGGCCTGGTATACGCACCAGATGGCATTCCAGAATGTGCTCGCCTGCTCCGGAAACGTGGACATGGTCTATGGGCCGGATGACTGTCTTCCCCTGATCGTGATGAATCTGGGCGGGAAGAAAACGGTGGATGTCCGGGTACAGCTTTTTTCACCGGATGGAGGAATGCTTTATGAACGGGAATACGGGAATGTATGCCTTCCGGAGGGAAGAAGCTGCACCAGAGTGGATGAGCTGAAGCTTCCGGAAACGGAAGGAATCTGCAGCATTGTATATACGGTGCTGGAGAAGGAGGAAGGAGAACAGAAATGATCAGCGCCTACTGTCTGGATTATAACACATGGGTCTGCGTTCCGCACCATGTGAAGGAGGATTTTGCCGAAATGGCAGATATGGGGATAGATACGGTCTGCCTGAGCTTTTCGGAGAACGATATGGCCTATGCGAGAAGAACGTTTGAAATCCTGGTGAGGCTTGCGCATGAAGCGGGACTCCGTGTCTTTGTCATTCCCAGCCGCATTGCGGGACGGTTTGCGGGAGCGCCTCTGATGCCCAGCGTCTGGCTGGCGAAAAATCCCGGGTATCAGGTTCCGGATGAGTGCTGGCTTCCGGCAGGCTGTGTGGAAAGTTCTGAGGTGCGGGAATGGATCAAAGCCTTTATGAAAACGCTGATTACCGATTATGCGCTGGACGGCATCGTATGGGACGAACCGAAGGAACCGACCCGCATCAGCCATCATCCGGATACCATTGCCCGTTTTGGGGAAAATCCCACGGAACAGGATATGGCAACCGGCTTCTGTGAGTTTTTCGAGGATCTGACCGGGTACTGTCACGGACTCAACCCGGATCTGATCCAGACCCTGTTCTGCCAGAAAACGGAGCCGGAATTTTTCACCCGGATGATTTCCCGGAATCCCCATATCCGTTATTTCGGCTATGATGGGAATCTCTGCCGGCAGAGCGTATTTAAGGAGGAGCCGCAGGAGGTCAAATACCGGATTGAATCCGCCTGGAAGAGAACGGCAGCGGAGTGTGCGGCCGCCGGAAAAGGAACCTTCGCGCTGGTGGAGAGCATGAACATGCCAAAAAGGGCGCACGAGAGCTTTGAACGGGCCTTTGACGCCTATCTGTCCAACTATCATCCGGACCATCTGTCCGTTTATTACTATGCGCACAACGCGGAGGATCCGGAGGGACTCCATGCCATCATGAAGCGGATCATGAAAAAGCATTTGCACTGAAAAGAAAAGATACGTATACTACCAGTAGCAGAGAAAAACTGACAAATACAGACTGCATTTTAAGGAGAGGAAAATGAACGAAAACAGAATCATCATTGACAGCACCCGGAAAGAGACAAGGCTTCTCCCCATGAGCGGAACGGACAGCCGGGGGAATCTCTGGCAGGTGGACAACCTGAGCTTTCTGAAAAACGGAAAGCGCTTCCTTCCTGTGATGGGAGAATTTCATTTTTCCAGATACGAGCCGGAGGACTGGGAGGAGGAGCTTTTGAAAATGAAGGCCGGAGGCGTGAACATCGTCGCCACCTACGTGTTCTGGATTCACCATGAAGAGAGGAAGGGCGAATGGGATTTCACCGGCTGCAGGAACCTGAGAGGCTTCCTGGAGATCTGCAAAAAAACGGATATGCCGGTGTGGCTGCGCATCGGGCCCTGGGCACATGGAGAATGCAGAAACGGAGGTTTCCCGGACTGGGTGGTACAGGATAAGACCATGCAGGTGAGAACCAATGATCCCGCCTATCTGGAACTGGTGGAAGCTTTCTATCAGAAGGTGGGCGAGCAGGCGGAAGGAATGATGTGTAAGGATGGCGGTCCCATCATCGGCATCCAGCTGGAAAATGAATATGGCCACTGCGGCGGCCCTTCCGACCGGGAAGAGGGAATGGCGCATATGCGTACCCTGAAAAAGCTGGCGCTGGAAGCGGGCTTTGACGTACCCTATTATACGGCGACGGGATGGGGCGGCGCATACGTGGTGGACGGGGAGACCCTTCCCGTTCTGGGCGGCTATGTTGACGCTCCCTGGGCGGAGCATGTGGAACAGATGCCCGCCAGCGCCAATTTCGTATTTTCCGCCTACAAGCAGGATGAAAACATTGGCTCGGACCTGAAGCGGGAGGACAGCGCAGGCTTCACCTTTGATCCCTCCATCAGCCCTTATCTGACGGCGGAGCTGGGAGGCGGCCTTCAGGTGACCTCCCACAGACGTACCTGGCCCTCTCCGGAGGACATCGAGGCCCAGTCTGTCTGTATGCTGGGAGGAGGAGCCAATCTGCTGGGCTATTACATGTACCACGGCGGCATCAATCCGGATGGAAAATACAGCACTCTGCAGGAATCCCGGGCCACCGGCTACAACAACGATCTGCCGGTAAAGAGCTATGACTTCCAGACCTGCATCCGGGAATCCGGCGAGATTAACAAAAGCTTCGGAAAGCTGAAAAAAATCCATCTTATGCTTCAGGATTTCGGAGAAAGCCTGGCAGGAACCAGAACCTTCTTTGCCCAAAACCAGCCTGAATCCCCGGACGATCTGCATACCCTGCGCGTGACGGCACGGGTGAATCCGGAAACGGGAGCCGGCTTCCTGTTCGTGAACAACCACCAGAGGCACAGAACGATGGAAGCTCATCAGGACGCTTCCGTCTGCCTGCAGTTTGCGGATCATCAGCAGGAGATTTCAGGCCTGAATCTGCCGGAGGGAGCATGCGGCGTAATTCCCTTTGATTTTCCGTTCGGAGAAAAGAGGCTGGAGACCACAAACGCCTTCCTGCTGTGCCGGCTGGGAGAGAGGATTTTCTTCTATATGCCGGAAGGAGACGCTTCAAAAATGAAGCCGTCCTTTACCTGGAAGGACGGGAAGGCCTGTGACGTGGTGGTGCTTTCCGAATCAGAAGCGGACCGTGCTTTTCGTTTCGGAAACCGTCTGTACATTACGGAGCATGAGGATGACTGCCTGATTAGAAGGGACGGAAAGCTGTATCTGATCACGAAGGCGGAAAAGACCGTCCTGACGGTTTATGAGGAAACCGGAGAACCCCGGCAGCTGACCGTGGAAGCGGCGGGCGGCAGAACGGAAGACGGAAGAGTGGAAGTGACTGCTTCTTTTGAACTGACGGGAGAAGTAGCCATGGAAGGAGAAGAGAAGCCGGAATACCGGGAATATGCGGTGCATATCTCTTCCGCATCCTGCCCCGCAAAAGAGCAGCAGCCACCGGCCTGTCATCAGCTCTACCTGGAAGCCGATTATGCGGGAGACCGGGCGGAGGTATGGCTGAATGGGAAGCTGGTGGATGACTGGTTTACTAACGGGGAGAAATGGCATATTGCGCTGAAGCGTTTTGATTATCCTTCCGCGCTGACGCTGCGCATTTATTCTACGGACTGTCCGATCCCCAATCCTTACGGAAACCGGGTGTACTATGACCTGCCGGTGAAGCAGGGCTGTGAGCTTACGGGAGTGCGGGTGATTCCGGAGTATGAGATACCTATAAAAAACATGTAACCTTTGTTAATTTATATACTATTTTTCTGAGAAGGCCTGCCTGTTTTGGTGGGCTTTCTCATTTTTCTGATATCGGTGCATATTTCATGTACAGTAAAAAAAAGATCCCCAAATCATAAAAAACGATCCCTTACATCTCCTGAAAAATGCATATAATTATTTACAGGATATCCGGTAAGAACCATATTTAATAATGTCATTCAAAAAAGAACGGAGGAAACTTATGAAAAAAGGATGGGAAAAAGCTGGTGCCCTGGGGATTGCTGTAATTCTGACTATGGGAATGTTGACTGGATGCGGGGGTGTGGAAAACGGAAATGGAACACAAAATACGCAGGAACAAACCACAGAAAATGTACAGAAAGAGGAAAGCAGCGAAGGGGTAAGCAGTGATGTTACTCTTGAAGTAGAAGTGATCTATACAGGGGATCCGTTGGAACAGTTTCGGGGAGTTCTGGATGATTTTACCAGTCAGACAGGAATTGGAATTGAGTTGATTACACCTGGATCAGATTATGAATCCGTTATGAAAACCAGAATGGCCTCCGGAGATATGCCGGATGTATTTGTAACTCATGGCTGGTCATTGATAAGGTATAAAGAATATCTGACTCCACTGACCGATGAAGAGTGGTACGAAAAAATTGATGACGCAATTCTGCCAGTAATTTCTGACGATGGAGGAGATATCTACGTACTTCCTGTTACCCAGCAGGTAAATGGTATCGTATATAATAAAAACGTTCTGGAAAATGCAGGAGTAGATCCGGCGGATATTCGTACTATGGATAATTTTATGGAAGCCTGTGAAAAAATTAAGGCATCTGGCGTTACCCCGTTTTTTGTAGGAGGCAAGGATACCTGGACGGCGGCTACTGTATATAATGCTTTTTCTCCTGCCTATTATACTACAGAAGGCTGTATATATCCTTCCGGTGATGCCCTGAAAGATGGAAGCTTCGACTGGGATACTTATGGAAGCTGTGTTCTGGAGCAGATTGCCCAGATGGTTCAGGAGGGTTATATGAATACTGACCTAGTTACTGCAGACAATGCGGCCACTATGACTGCTCTTGGCAATGATAACTGTGGCTTCAGTACGGAAGTAGAAATTGCCAAGGTGCTGAATGTTGCGCCGGAAGCCCAGCTTGGAATCATGCCCATTCCATGTACAACAGAAGAAGGAAAATCACAGTATATGATTGGAGAGGGGAGCTGCTTCGGTATTTGGAAAGATACGGAAAATATGGATGCAGCCAGAGAATTTTTGAATTATTTATCACAGCCGGAGGTGGCAAATAGAATTATGAGTCTGGACGGCGGTTTGCCCGCGCTGGAAGGAATGGATGCATCCAATGTGACATATCAGGCTTTTCTGGACAGCCAGACTACTTTTGAGGGAGATATTTTTTACGACAATCTGTTTGACCGCGAGTATCTTCCAAACGGTATGTATAACGCACAGATGGATGCGGTCATTGAAGTATTTATGGATCCCAGTGAAACAGGAGTAGAAGCAGGCCTGGAAATCCTGAAGAGTACCTTTGAAGACAAATATATGGCACAGGAGTAAAACGAACTTCAGAGGTAGAAAATTGTCGAACCAGGCAGGAGGTATCATCGCAGGTTACCTCCTGCCAATATGAGACAGAAAGCAGGATTAAGATGAAAAAACGAACATGGAAAATGAGTCTTTTTTATATACCGGCCATCTGCCTGGTTTTACTCTTTGTGATAAGGCCTTTTTGCGAGACAGTTTATATTTCTTTGTGTAAATGGAACGGATATTCTGCGGAAAAAATTTTTGTGGGTTTTCAGAACTATGCCGAAATGTTTTCTGATAAAAGACTCAGGACGGCTTTTGCCAACACGCTGATTTACAGTCTGGTGTCTACCGTGTTGCAAAATGTAATAGGACTTGCTGCAGCGTTATTTGTAAACTCCCGCTTTAGAGGGAACAATCTGATCCGGGTCGTAATTTATATGCCGATTATGATTTCCAGTTTGATTATGGGTTACATTATGTATTTTTTTCTTACCTATGATAATGGTGTGTTAAACGATATTCTGTCTATATTTGGAATGAAACCGGTGGACTGGCTGGCCAATGGAAAATGGGGAGTATTTTTTATTACTGTGATTAATATTTGGCAATATGCGGGATATTGTATGATTATTTATCTTTCCGGTCTTCAGAATATTTCAAAAACATATATAGAAGCGGCTCAGATAGACGGGGCAGATGGATTCGCACAGTTTCGGTACGTGATTTTCCCGATGCTGATTCCTGCTGTTACAACTGCATTTATGATTGATCTGATAAACGGATTGAAGATCTTTGATGGAATTATTTCGTTAACCAACGGAGGACCCAATTATGCGACGCATTCGTTGATGACATATCTGAACAGTCAGTATTTTCTGGCGGAGAAGGCCGGATATGCATCTGCTATTGGCGTTACTTCGTTTGTTATCATTATGATTGTTTCATTGGTTGGAAACCGTTATTTTGAGAAGAAAAGCATTGATTTATAAAGAAAGCAGTAGGGTGAGGTGAAAATGAAAAAATGTAGTGGAAAAAAGAAAGGTAGATGGTGGAAATACCTGGTTTCAGCGGGGATTCTGGTGATTTATCTGCTACCCATCTATGTTGTGCTGATGACTTCACTAAAACCAGTGACAGAGTATACTTCCCGGTTGATTCCTCCAACAAGTCCTTATTGGGGGAACTACATGGAGGTATTTAAAAACAGCGGTATTCTGAATGCCATTAAAAACTCTTTTGTCATAACGGCAGGGACTGTAGTGCTGGTGGTAATAACAGGATGTCTGGCAGCATATCCCATGGCGAGAAATAAAGACCGTCTCAGTTCAACCATGAAGCTTTTCATACTGGGAGTGATGATGGTGCCGGGAATGTCAATGGTAGTGGGAATTTATTCTACGCTGGTTTCCATACATGCGATATCTACCTATTGGGGAATTATTGCTGTATGCAGTGCATTTGGGCTTCCGGTAGCAAACTATATGTATACAAATTTCATCTCAGCAATTCCCATATCACTGGACGAAGCGGCATATATGGACGGGGCAGGAATCTTTACCACCTTCTTCTGTGTGGTGATGCCGCAGTTAAAGCCTGTAACCGCATCTGTGGTATTGATGCAGGCAGTTTCCACCTGGAATGAATACGGATATTCCCTCTATGTCTTACAGACAAAGGAAATGTACAATGTTACTCTGACAATAAAGCAATTTTTCGGTACGCAGATGAATGATTTGAATGGTGCGGCTGCGTGTGCGGTAGTGGCCATTGTTCCCGTAGTGGCAGCCTATCTTTTCCTTCAGAAATATTTTATCCAGGGAGCCATGGACAGTGCGGTAAAGGGATAATGGAGCATCAGAAGGGAGAACATATGTGGAAGATTTCTTCACCCGGTAAAAAAATGGAAATAAAGATAAAACAGGATAAAAGGGAGTCTATTTTTTATGAAGTGTATCTAAATCATAAGATATGTGCAGAAGGCAGATTGGGAATTGATACCAGTCTGGCTGATTTCACGGATAATGTTCAATTTATAAGCGCAGACGACGTGGAGGAGATCAACGAACAATATAGGATTCCTGCCGGAAAAAAAGATATCTATATAAATCACTGTATGGAAGCGCATCTGCATTTTGTAAAGAGTGATGTGCCGCTGGTCATAACAGTCCGTGCATATGATAACGGAGTAGCATTCTGTTATGAGATTCCATTAGGGGGGAAGGATTTTCTGGTAAAAAAAGAGAGTACAGATTTTCGCTTTCCTGAAAAATATAATCAGGTATGGCTTCAGGACTGGGTGCCTACCTATGAGGCTCCATATAATAGAACTACCTGGGGCCAGGATCATGCTGGACGTCATTATGGAATGCCGGCACTGATTCATGGAGGACCGGAAGAGCCATGGATTATGGTCAGTGAAGCCGCTGTCCTGAATAAATGTGGGAATTATTGTATCAGTCATTTATTGGGAACTTCGCAGCGTTGTCTGACTTTGGAATTTGCACCGGAGGAAAAGGGGCAGCCCATACCGGCACATCTACCTTTTCAGTCTCCCTGGAGATATCTGCTCGTTGAGGAGTGTTTAGATGACGTGGTTAATTCAACTTTGAATTACAATCTGAATCCTCCATCAATTCTGGAAGATACCAGCTGGATCAAGCCAGCGCGTGCTTTGTGGTCATGGTGGATTAACGATACTGGAGCGCAGGTATATACAGAAGTGAAAAATTATGTGGATTTTGCTGCCGCTATGGGATTTGAAGTCGTGGTGGTGGATGCAGGATGGAATGATACCTGGATCCGGCAGTTTTGCGACTATGCTCATGCGAGGAATGTTTCCCCATGGTTATGGACTGCCATGCAGGACGTTAATACAGAAGAAAAAGCGAATGATCTGTTTCATCGATGGAAAGCTTGGGGAATCGATGGGATTAAGATTGATATTTTTGAAAATGATTCAGCGCATACAGCATGGCAATATGGAATGATGGCTGAAATTGCCGCAAGAGAAAAACTGATGGTGAATTTTCATGGCTGTACAAAGCCTATGGGGGAAGGACGTACCTGGCCGCATTATATTGCAGCGGAAGGAATTATGGGACTGGAATATTATAAGTGGAGTGATCTGCCAAACGCAGAACACAATTGCACAGTACCTTTTATCCGTAACGTAGTAGGACCGATGGATTACACACCCACGGGCTTTACCAATGAAAACCGAAATACTTCCATGGCACATCAGATGGCTCTTTCCGCAGTGTTTGAAAGCGGGTGTACTCATTTTGCGGCTTCCATTTATAATTTGGAAGCATGGAGTGGAACAAATTTCTTACGCCGCCTGAAGCCGAAATATGACGGGCTTCGCCTGTTATCTGGATATCCGGGAAACCATGTAGCCATGCTTCGCTGGGTTCAGGATACGGAAGAGTATATCATTGGATGTATCTGCAATCAACAACGCACTCTGCATCTGAAGCTGGATTTCCTGCCGGAAGGTGATTTTGAAGCGGAAATATATACAGATGACCGTTTTGGAGAGGATATTCTGTTTGAGCACAGGAAAGTGACAAGGGATAGTGTGCTGATCCTTTCGATGACAGAACATGGAGGTGCCGGTGTGTACATTGCACGCGAAATAGAAACTCCCGCTAATCTGTCACCGGAGGGATACATGTGCGATAATTATATTGAAATTCTGGCAGAAAAGGCGTTTCCCAGAATGGGAAGCCAACATGATATAGTATCAACAGAAAGGCCGTTACCAGGTCTGGTATTGAGAGAGACTGCAGAATTTATCTGTGAGCATGAGCTCCAGGAAGGGAACGCTACGATTCGTTTGTTTTATCGCGCGGATGCAGATTTCCTGCTTCGTATTACAGATGGAATATCGTCGGTTCAGTTCAGGGTTCCATTCAGCGGCCATGGGTCAGTAGTTTCTACTTATTCTGCAGTATTCCACTTTGCCGGAGGACCAACGAAACTGATTCTCGAAAGACTGCAGGGTTATGCCCCTTTTATAGACAAAATCCGGATTATTCAGAATACTCCGGTATCAGAAATGATTTTACCTGTGGAAACGGGAGTCCTGTCTGGCGGAGGCGCTTTTCTCCCTGATTTATGGGGAGGATGGCAGCTGTGCGGAATGGAAAAGGGAGCGTCCCTGAAAATGGAAAATATAATGTTGCCGGAGAACGGGGATTATATTCTGCGCATCCGGTATTATTCAGGGCCGGCAGGAAGTGTAAAAATCCGAATCAATGACAGACAGGATTACATTATGAAAATGGCGGGTTTAAGTAAGTGGAGTTCTACAAAAGAAGGCGATCTGCTTGCCAGCGAAATTCTGGTCTCTCTGATGAAAGGGACAAACAGAATCGAAATAGAGGCTGATGGGACAGTGCCGATACTGAAAGAATTTGTGATTATTCCCGTTGAAGAATGAGATTCAGGAAACAGACAGTTCGCTGTCCGAAGGATTATCAGACCCAGATATAAAGGCGGTTTTAACGGCAGGAGAAAAGGCATAATGAAAAAATATTCTCTGAAAACATCATTATATTGTATTTTTGCAATCTCTGTTTTTTTACCTTTTTTGATTATCTGCCTGTGTCTGCCGTTTTTTTTCCGCCATCAGATTTTAAACAGCTATAAGACCAATAACCGGATTATACTGCAGACGCTTATCAATCATCTGGACAGTTCTCTGCAGAATTCTGAGCGCTTTTTTCTGCAGTATTTGTTTGATACCAATATTTCCAGATTTTATAATTATTTGAATACTCATGAGATTGATGAATCCCGGGAAAATCTGTATCAGTATATCCGCTATTCCTCAAAATACAGGAATTCTCTTAATACTTATCTGACAATAGGGGATTCCACGGTGAAAGGAATTGGATTTCTTCCGGAAAAGGCGAATGCTGATATGCTGTTTTACCTTGAAAAATATGGTGGAACCATTGGACGATATCAGAAAGAAAGCGAATGGATGGAAAGAATGCGGAAAAAATTTGCCGGGGTGTCCTCAGGAGATGTGTTGATTTTGTCGGGAAGCATGGTAAAAAGTTCAGAGGATGGTTTGACAGAACAGGTATTTACCATGTTATGCCCGGTAAAGTATTTGGAAACCGGAATTCGGCAGGGATACGTGTTCTTGGAGATTTCTCTGGAGGTGTTCAGGAACCTGGACAAGGAAATTACCCTTCCCCAGGGGGCAGGACTTGTGATTTACTACCCCTCAGGTGAAATGGCCTGCGCTACAGATATAAAATTCGTGGAAACTCTGGAGGTGGATGAGGAGGAAAAAGAACAGCTGGGAGAACGTACCAGTGTGGCGGGCGAAGTCCATTATCGATATCGAATGTATGATGATCAATATGGATTCTGGATGGATTATCTACTGCCGGAAAGTGCGATTTTAAGCGAGGCATACCAGACGTCGTTCGCAATCCTGCTGGTATGGTTTGGAGCCATGGCGGCTGCATTTCTGCTGTTCATTAATCTGAGCCGTAAGATTTCCGTTTCAACAGGAAAAATGATTTCTTACATTCGTCGGTACCGTCTGGGAGATAATGAAAGCAGTGACGGGATGCCCCGGATGGCGATTGAAGAATTTGATGATATTTCCCAGGCATTGACGGAGATGACCGGGCGGATTACAAATCTGGTACAGCATGAATATATCTGGAAAATGAATCAGCAGATGGCGGAATACAGGGCTATGCAGGCAGAAATCAATCCACATTTCTTCCATAATGTGATGAATTCTCTTCAGGCATTGAATCGGATTGGGGATACCAGAAATCTGGAAAAAGGGATTGTTAATCTTTCGCGAATGTTCCGATATACCTGCGAACCAGGATATGATTCCAGCATCAGAAAAGAATGCAGGTTTATAGAAAGCTATCTTATGCTGGAAAAACTGCGTTTTGAAGATAGGCTTCAGTATGATATTCAGATGGAATCGGTAACGGGAGATTTTTCCATACCAAAATTGTTGTTGCAACCGCTGATTGAAAATGCCATGCGTCATGGCATGCCTTCCGATGGGAATCCGCTTCATATTCAGGTTCAGGTCAGGCTGGTAAAAGGTAGAAATGATCAGATTTTTATATGGATTACCATTGCTAACGACGGAATTCCCTATCGGAATGAGGAGATTATGGCAGGAGGCAGGGTTGGGATAACCAGTGTACGGGAGCGGCTTTCCATTACGTATCCGAACTCATTTTTCTGGTATAATCGCAGAGGAAGGTTTCAAACCATCTGTAATATATTAATCTTTAAAGAATCTGTTTCGTGGGAAGGAGGGAAGAACGATGACGATCCTGATCGCGGATGATGAGAGGCTGGTACGGGTTAATCTGGTATCCATGCTGGAGGAGCTGTATCCAGGAGAACATCAGATTGTTCAGGTCAGGGATGGACAGGAACTGTTGGAACAGGTGAGGGAGAATTTTTTTGATGTGGTATTTTTGGATATTAATATGCCTAAGATCAACGGACTGGATGCTCTGGAGCTATATCGGGAAAAATCACCGGAAACGGAATGGTGTATTCTTACAGGCTATTCTGAATTCGAATATGCCCGGCGTTCGATTTCTCTGGGAGTAAAAAGATACATGCTGAAGCCTCCGGATATTGACGAACTGCAGGAACTGATAGACGAAATTGGAATAGAAAAGGCAGAAAAATTGCAAAAACGTAATCAGCTTTTTGAAAGCCGCATGAGTCAGGCATTTGCATTGGCAGATACTACAGGTGTTGTGAAGCAGATGAGACCAGAGACAGAAACTGGAGTGTATAGTCTATATTTGTTTTTTTTGGATGCGTGTGATAACAGGATGGAAAGGGAGCTGTATGCCGGGTTATATGAAAAGCTGTCAGACTATCTAAAACAGAATATCAGAGAGAAAGATCTTTATGCTCTGTTTTTCCTTCAGACCAGTGAGCTTTGCCTGTTGATTGAAGGAAATGAATATTCCAGACTTTGTTCTTATCTGACACTGCATAAAGATCAGTTTGAACAGAATGCTCAGATTACAGCAATTTGGACAAAGGCAGTAGATTTTCAGGAGCTTTATCTGAATAAACAGATTATTCTGGGGCTGTCATCTGCACGAATTTTGGAGAAAGGATACCAGACAATTTCATTACAGGATTTAAAAGAACAACCCGATCTGTTGAGAAAGCGTTTTTTGTGTGAAAAAATAGAGATGATGACAGCCGCATATCTGACGGCCAATTACACGTTAGCAAACGAGTTGGTGCAGGAAATGGAGCATAATGATGAAATGAAGGAATGTTTTTCAAATCTGGACAGACGTCCTCTTATGGAATATCTTTCTTCAGTTTGGGAATATGGCTTCCAAGGAATGAATTATGAGGAGCTTCTGAGAGCGTGCCGGGGGTTAATACAGGATGGGGCATGGATGAAGAAAAGCGAGAAGCAGGATGTGATTGAGCAGATCAGGGAATATGTAGGCACAAATTATATGAATGATGTGACAATTGCAGAAATCGGAAGGAGGTTCGATATCAGTCCATCCTATATCAGCCGAATTTTCAGAGAGAAAACCGGTGAAAAATATATTGATTTTGTCACTAGTACCCGTATGCAGAAAGCGATGGAACTTTTACAGACCGGACTGCCTGTGAAAGATGTTGCAGAACGGGTGGGGTATGTGAGTGAGAAACATTTCTCCAGAACTTTTCGAAAATATTATGATTGTCTGCCTTCGCAAGTAATGTTACCGAAGAACAAATAAGAGAATGCTTTTAGGATATGAACAGTTCTGAGTTTCTTTTCTGCGCAGAAATTAAGAAATAAAGGACAGCAAATTTTCTAAACAAAAGAGCAAGCCACAGCAATGGCATGACAGCTCCTTCTATGATATACTGAACAATCAGAACAATGCTTTTTTAGTCTTTTAGTTAAATCATATGGAGGAAATTCAGATGTACGTTGATCTGTCCGGCCTCTGGCAGGCCGATATTGGAGACGGGAAGGTTTATTCCATGCAGCTTCCCGGAACGCTTGATGAAAACCGGATCGGGCATAAGGATCTGGGACAGAACCAGTGGCACCCGGACGCGGCGCTTGGAAACGCGGAGGAAGGTTTTGATGAGAACGCGCCCATCGCCACCCGGTTTACCAGAAAATATACCTTTGAGGGAGAAGCGCGGCTGACCCGGCGCATATCTTTTACGCCGGAGAAAGGAAAGCG